>Ga0207797_1000157_pt1 | contig 48549 bp, 21 predicted proteins | sample PRCRCaboRojoPR_6_FD_187275 | JGI IMG/M metagenome (GOLD analysis project Ga0207797, IMG submission 187275) | Marine sediment microbial community from Cabo Rojo, Puerto Rico - PR CR 10% Liquid 1 (SPAdes) | ecosystem: Environmental > Aquatic > Marine > Coastal > Sediment | place: Cabo Rojo, Puerto... | reverse complement strand
TCCATTGATCAGCGCTGTCTGCCGCTCGCAGCTGGACGTCGAATACGTCGCCGTGGCTGGCGCCGGACGTGTCCCACATGCAGGTCCACCGGCCTTTGCCTACCTCTGCCCCGCTGCAGGCGAAGAGCGGTGTGCCATCTGACTCCTGACCCTCAACCTCGGAGACTTGAGACGCGTCGTACGCGTAGCCGGCTAGGTTGTTCTCCCCGGATGCGATATGGTAGACGGGGTCCTGGATGCCGAAGAAGACGGGCGGATCGACGTCCACCTGATGCTGGGCCCACAGCCAGTCCAACGGCTCCCCTGTGGATGGGTGCGCGGTATCGAAGACCTGCACCTGGAGGGCTGCCCAGGTCTCTTCACTCCGTGTCGCGTCCACCACGCCGTGGAACGTGCGTGTCACCCGTTCGCCTGGCTGGATCTCTCCCAGGTCCAGCTGCCCGCCGCCAGACAGGACCAGAGCGTAGTCGGAAGTGAGGGTCGCCGAGACCCCGTAGGCTGGGTCGGTGCCCAGGTTGCGGAAGGCGAGCGTATACGTCACCTCCTCGCCGTCCGCCACAGGCGGGTAGCCGGTCCCTATGAAGTCCAGGTGACTGGTGACGTCGGCCGGTGCGTCCAACAACAGGTCGCGTAACCAGAACAGGTCATCTCCCAACAGACTGTACGTTGCTCCCGCTGGGTCGACGGTCAAGTCGGCCTGAACCTCTGAGTCAAGGAATGCCGTAGGCGACGTGGGGGCATCACTGCCGTTGGGGCAGATACCCGCGCTGAGAGCGTCCCAATGGTAGCCGTGCGTCAAGGTCAGGTTTCGGCTTTCACTGGCTGCTGGTTCGGTCTCGATCACCCTATCGCTGCTCACCGGATTGGCGTGGGGGAGCACTGCCCAGAGCCGCAAGGCTTCGTCCTCGCTGGCGAAGGCGACGATGTCCAGCGGGTTCGAAGCGGGGTTGACGACTCCGAGCAAGTCAAAGGGGAGATAGAGGTCGGTCTGCCCCTGATTGACGTCCCCCTCGAATTGGTAGAATGACGGGCTCAATACGCTGTCGAACTCCCACGTATTGCTGACCACGTTCCAACTCATCAGCAGGGCGTGTTCGTCGTCCCGCACCCAGACGAGGCTGTCTGCCTGTACGCTGTCTGGAAGGGAGACTGTCGTCGTGACGTGGGGATCGAAGGCCTCGGTGGCGCCGTCGCTCCTCGTGTCCAGGTAGACGAACAGATCGCCATCGCTGCGCCAATCGGCCCCGGTCCAGGCCAGTCGGAGGGCCTCGTCGCTCCACGTGGCGTAGAACCTCTGCTCGGCGCTGAGAGCCGACCCGCTGGCTGCACGGCGCGCCAGCCGTCGATCAACCCCGATTAGCGAGCATCCGGAGTCCATCCAGCCGCGATAGGTACTGCTGTCGCTCTCGAGATAGACGAAATCCGGTGTTCTGGGGCTGTCCGCATAGATCGGTCCGAAGCTCTGCCACGTCTGTTGCCCGTAGGCATCCTGGCAGGCGAGATCGACCGACAGTCTTTGGCCATCGCCCGCTGTGTGGCTAGCGGAGAGGCTTCCAGAGGTTGACGTCTCTGAGGACGCGGATGCGGTGATCTGTGTGGTCCAACGGACGAGGTAATCGCCAAGGCCGCTTCCGTCACTGCTCGGCGTCCATGCCAGCGACAGCGTTGGATTCGTCTCCGTCACTGTATCGGACGGCGCTATCTCTTCGCCACCACTGTGTAGGCTGAGCTCGACGGGCGTCGGGGGCACGATGTCAACCGTCACCGTTTCGGTGACCCGTGTCGAATGGCCTGCCACATCGGTTGCCTCTGCACTGACCCGGTAGCTCGCATTGTCCGGGAGCTCTCCGGTGCCGAGATACCATCCGGTACGCCACCCACTCGCCGTAGATGGCGCTGATGGGTCAGTGACCAGCGTCGCGTCGTTCGACAGCGTGAGGCTCTCACCTGGCCGTCCCACGCCGATTCGCACCCCCGTGACCCCGCCCGTGTCGGTCACCAAGCCGCTGAGGTCGATGGTTCTTGGCTCGCGGTAGCGTGTGCTCGTGATCACGAGGGGCTCGACGGCGACGAGGGGCGCCATCGTGTCCACGGTTACTGTGGTCACATCCTTGGCCTCAGCACCGGCGGCGTCCGACACGACGGCCTCCAGGACGTGCGTGCCCTCGCTGGGGCTCCACCCCGTGGACCAGAGCGTCTCCGTAACCCCTTGTCCTGTCCAGTCCTGGTCATAGAACGAGACGCCGTCTGCCTTCACGGTGAGCGTCGCCAGCGTGGATGCACTGGCATAGGCCCATCCTGACAGCGAGAGGGTGTCCTTACTACCCACCAGTGTGGGTACGTTCCCCAGCCTAACGGCGAGTGGTGGTTCCTCGGCTTCTGTTTCGATCTGGACCGCTTCACCGGCTCCACCGTCAAGATCCGTAGGCGCCACGAGGGTGCAATTGCCGGCTGTGTCGCACGCCCGCAGTCGCGCGGCCGGGCCCTCCAGGTCGTAGATCTCCAGGCCGGTCCCGCCGCCCGCAACGAACCCAAATCTGCGGAAGACGTCGGAGCCCAGTGCGTAGCCCGTGGTCTTCACCACCTGCCAGAGAACAGGGTTCCTGGGATCGGTAACATCCACTGTGATCAGCCCGCCGGGCCCGGTGCTCACGTAGGCAAACGTCCTGGCTTCGCCGCCCGTAGATGAAGCTCGTACGTTGACGGCGTAAGCCATTTCCTCCAGCAAGAGGGAAGCTACCTTGGTGGAGCCGGTAGAGAGATCAGAGATGTCGTAGATCTCCAGCCGCCAGCCGTCTGTGACCAGGGCGTACGCCGGGTCGGGCGCTGATGGGTCTCCTACCACGGCCACGTCACGCGCGAAGCCGGGTGTGTCGAAGCTGGCAGCCAAGACAGGGGCCTCGGGATCGGAGACATCCACAATGCTGATGCCCTCGTTCCCGCAGGCCAGATAGGCGTAAGTAAGCGGGCCTTCCTGCGGGAGGGTGACACCGACGACCTCTCCTCCAGGCTCGTAGCTCCCTGCCGACGTCAGACTTGAGGGATCTGATACGTTGACGATCTGCAGTCCCCTTTCAAGGGCTGCGACGTAGGCGTACTCTCCGGAGACGGCGATGTCTTTCGGGCGTCCCATTGGCACGCTGTAGCTCCCGACCTTCGTCGGCGCGCCGGGATCGCTCACATCCACCACGACGAGACCGTCATTGCCCGCGGCCAGGTAAATGCAGTCCGCATGCTGCATCAGGGAGATCCCCCGGCCCATGTCGGCGTCGAGTCGGCCTTCCGCTGCGGGATTGTCAGGATCCGACAGGTTGACCACGACCATGCCGTCACTGTCCCCCACGTAGCCGTAGGGCCCTGAGATTGCGACGGAGTAGAGATATCCGGAGAAGGTATTCGTTTCCTTGCCGACGACCATCGGGGCGTCGGGGTCGCTGACGTCGACGACGATCAAGCCGTCTGTTCCCGCCAGGTAGACTCGTTCGCCGACGACGGCGACACCGCTCGCCACGTTGGGCCATCCTGCGCAGCTTCCTCGGGCCTCGGGATTGCTGGGCGTTGAGATATCGACGATCTGCAGCCCCCCGTAGAAGTTGGCCACGTAGGCGTAATTACCTGAGACCGCGACGCTGCGTGCGTATTCGCCGGTAGCCGTGGGCCGATCAGGCCGATAGGAGCCCACCTCCACGGGCGACGTGGGATCGGCAATGTCGATGACGCGCAGTCCGCCGCCTACATCGGCAACGTAGGCATAGCTCCCCTCGACGACCACGTCCTCAGCGATGTCCGGCGTATCGACTCTGGCCACGGCCAGGGGACTGCTGGGATCGCTGACGTCGACGACCTGGAGGCCGCCCTGGCCGACCGCCACGTAGGCATAGTGTCCGGAGATCGCCACCCCCTGGGCTTCACCAGCCAGGTCCGTGCATCGGCCCAGCAATGTTGGGTTCGCCAGATTCGACACATCGATGACGTCGAGTCCGGCATGCCCCTGGGCTACGTAGCGATGTGTGCCGGAGATCGCCACGTCGAAGGCTCGACCTGACTCGAACCCGTAGGTATCCATCAGGATCGGGTCTGCGGGATCACTCACGTCCACTGCTCGCACGCCATAAGGCTCGTTGGCCACGTAGGCGATGGTGCGTGTTTCTCCCGGTTCGACGACGACGTTGAAGCCGCGCGTCGTCTGCGAGAGGCCATCACTCACGGTGACTTGAATCGCGGCCAGGCCTCCTTCCTCTGTGGGGCTGAACCGGAGTGTCCCCTCTTCGCTGGGGCTGACGTAGTCGACTGTCGGATGCGGCACGACGGCGGTGTTTGTGGAAATCGCTGTCACAGTGAGCGTCTGGGTCTCGCCCCCTCCCGCCGCAATGCCGCTGAGACGCACTGTCTGCTCCACGAATCCCGTCCAGGTGGTCACGTCGTCGATGGGGTCCAGGGACGGGGGGTCGTTGACGGGGTCAACTGTCACGACGAAGAACTCGTGGATCTCGTCGAACCCATCGGAGACCTCCACCTGGACGGCCGCCTGTCCATGACGGTCAGCCACCGGCGTGAACCGAAGGCTGCCGGTCGTTCCAGAGCCGTCGTACTCCACGTCCGGATGGGGGATCAGGGTCGTGTCCGTCGAAAGGGCTGTGACATACAAGGTCTGACCGTCATCCGGTCCGGTGGTGAGGCCCGTGAGGTCGATGACCTGCTCGCCGCCATCCTCGTTGATCGTGACATCAGAGATCGGATCGATGGTAGGCGGATCGTCCACATCGGTCACGGTCACTGAGACGGGGGCGCTGTCCGTGAGTCCCGCCGTATCGGCGACGGTGTACGTGAATACGTCCAAACCATAGAAGTAACGCGTAGAGGTATAGACTATGTCCGACCCGTCGCTGACGGCGACGCCGTTGGCCGGAGCAGTCACCCCTTCGACTCGCAGCGTGTCCTCCTCGATGTCCGTGTCGTTATCCAGCACGGGTATCCGGACGGCGACGCGCTGCGGCGTGGTGGCTTGATCAGGCGCCGCGGTCGGAGGGTCGTTTACGTTGGTCACGGTGATAGCAAACGTCTGCGGCATGCTGCTGTCCTCTCCGCCTCTGTCCCTGCCGCCGTCGTCATGCAGGGTCACCCAGGCGGTTGCACGGCCGTTGGCGTCGGCTGCTGGCGTGAACGCCAGGGTGCCCCCAGCATCTACTGTCGGCTCGGCGGCGAAGAGTGCCGAGTTATCCGTGTGGACCGCGAAACTGATCTCCTGCCCGACCTCGTCGGTGGGTCCCGCGGAGATGTCCGTTGCCCAGTCGGTCACAACCCTCGACCCGGTATCCTCCTCGACCTCTTGATCCGCTCCCACGGTAAACGTTGGCGGATCGTTGACGGGAAGCACCGTGATGGTCATGACCCCGGTGTCGGTCAGCTCGCCATCGCTCACCGTGTAGGTCAAGACGTCGGACCCGCCCACGTCTGCGTTGTAGTCAACCGAGGGGGTGTAGACCACCAGGTTGCCGATATGCGAGAGGGTGCCGTGCGATGGAGCGCCTGTGGAGGTCAGGTAAGGTGTGTCGCCGTCGGCGTCGCCATCGTTGTCGAGCGGGTGGACCACTGCCGGCGTGTCCTCTTCGATGGTCGCGATGTCATCCTGAACACGTGGCGACGTGTTCGCCTCACCGACTCGGACGACTACGTCCGCTGAACTCGTCGCCCCCAGACGGTCGGCCGCTGTGTAGGCAAACGAGTCCACGCCTGTATAGCCGGCGGCCGGTGTGTAGATTGCCGTGCCGCCATCGATGGCGATCGTCCCGTGGCTAGAGGTGGTCACGGCCGTCAGGCTAAGCATATCACCGTGGGAGCGCACGTCGTTCGATACCAGGGGAAGGACGTTGCCAGAGCTGTCCTGCTCAACGTAGAACTGATCATCCCGGGCCACGCCGCCGTTGAGCCACAATCTGTTCAGCTCTTCCTCCTCGCCCGCGTTCAAGACCAAGACGTCGAGGTCGCCATCGCCTTCAACATCCCCCGCCGCTACACCCACGGAGAACTCGTTTCCCAGACGTTGGCCGGAGTCGGTGAAGCCGCCGCTGCCGTCGTTCAACCAGACCGTGTTAGGCTGCTCGAAGTTAGCCAGATACGCGTCGAGGTCCCCGTCCCCGTCCATGTCCTTCAAGGCGGTGGCAAACGTGGAGGAGACGGCGAGGGTCTGGCTGACGGTGTACGTGAACGACGCCGTGCCGTCGTTGAGCCACACGGTACTGGGATCGTAGTTGGCGCCCACCAGCGCGTCGAGGTCGCCGTCGCCGTCGACGTCTCCGAGGGTCACATCGCGCGTGTCCCAGGTCATCTCCCCCACCATCTCGTCGCTCATCGAGAATACGCCGGGTGCCCCTCCTTGAGCGCCCCCCTGGTTCAGCCAGATCTTGTTCATGAGGGCGGCCTGGGAGTTGTAGTCGCCGCTGTAATTGCCGGTCACAGCATCCAGATCCCCGTCGCCGTCGAGATCGCCCAGCGCGACCGCCTGCGTGTCGGCTTCACCCAGCCGCTGGCCGCTGTCCGTGAAGGAGCCGCTTCCGTCGTTCAGCCAGACCTCGTTCGGTTGGTGTGGCGACCAACCGCCGTTGCCCATGAAGATGTCGAGATCGCCGTCGCCGTCCACGTCTCCCAGCGCCACAGCTAGGGTATCTCGGCTTTCCAGGGAAGCCCCTTGGGTAAACCCGGCCTGACCGTCGTTTGACCAAACCTGAGAAGCGTCGCCCTCCCCACAACCGAAGACGGCGTCCAGATCGCCATCGCCGTCTACGTCTCCTAGCGCCAGATCCTCGGTCCCGGTGATCACCATCCGCTGACCGCTGTCGCTGTACGCCCCCACGGTTCCACCTTGCTTACCGCCCTGGTTCACCCATACGGTGCTGCCTTCGTTCAGGTCGCCAATGAGAGCGTCGAGGTCCCCGTCGGCGTCCAGGTCGCCCATACCCAGAGCGGTTGGCCAGGCACCCGACTGACCGGAATTCAGGAGCTGTCCGGGGGCGAAGAGGCCTGTGCCTCTTTCGACAGCCCCTCGGAACTGCCAGGTATAGGGGGCCAAAGGCGTGCCATCCTGCGCCTCGATGCCGTCCGTGAGGCGGACGTCGACACGCTCCCCGGGTGCATAGTCCCGGGCGGCATCGAAGAGGATCGACCCGAGGGAATAGGTTCCGGCGTAGGCTCCCGTCTGTCGGCCAGCCACCATGAAGGTACGCGTCGTGACGGTCCCTTGATCAACGGTCTGGCTCAACGCGACGGAGATGACCTCACCGGGCGCCACAGGGGCGTCACTCCCGGACGGGCTTGTCACGGTAACGCTGAACCCGCTTCCGGCCGCCAGTGCAGAGCCTTGGCTGCTCTGGCTCGGGCTGCTTTCATCCTGTCCGGTCTGATGGCTACTCGGCTCGACCGAACGGGCCGAGTCGGTAGATGGAACGCCCTCGCTCCAGACGGACGGGAGATCAATCGGTCCCAGCTTCGTAACCCTGTAGACCCAGGATCCGCCGCGCGAGGTCCCGTTGGCCCCGTCGAGGTCGGGCCTGCTCCGGACATCGACGGGAGGTTGATCGAGGTCCGCCTGTGGCCCACCCGGGGACTGCCAGGGCGGCACGGCAGGGAGCACGGGCTTGCGAGCCTGAGCCATCTCGCCTGCTGAGGGCGCGATGGCCTGTGTCTGCACCGCGACCGCGTGCGCATAGCCGGGCAGGTCGAGGGCGCCGGCGATGCCCGTCTCCGACACCACTGAGACGTCCGCGATCTGCAGGCCGCCGGTTTGGTCGGCGACGTAGGCCAGAGTCTCGACTGAGCTCGCCGAGGGAGCCTGGTGCACCACGACATCCACTGCTCGCCCCGGCGTATTCTCCCCGCCGGCGTAGCCGTACGCGGCCGTCGCCGAGACCAGACAAGTGGACTCAAGGGTGTAGAGCCGTGATTCTCCTTCTCCCTCGATCGCCGCCGACAAGCTGCGATACCAGGGGGGCTGGAAGGCGGTCCGGCTAGCCGTCCTCCCATCGCCGCAGGGTGACGAGAAATGATCATCTGTCAGATTGAAGTCCGTGGCTGTCGCCGTATAGCGGTAGTTGGCTCCCAGTGTCTCTCGGGTCAGGCTAGCGCGAGGTGCGAGCGTGTCGACCGGGCCACCCCAGGCATCCCGATAGGGATCGCTCACGGAACCCGCTCCATCCCTGGCCCGCAGGTCGAGTCTGTACTCTCCCTCCAGGCCCGGAGGAGCTGCGGCTGACCAGGTCGTCTGGTTGGATCCTGGTCCGGTCTGTGCGGCCTCGTGCCATCCGATCTGGTAGAGGGCCTCTACTTCCGTGCTTGTCAGCGCCCGGGGATAGATTCGTACGTCGTCGACCTGTCCTTCGAAGTACCGCATGCGGTGACGCTGGTTGGTGACGTTGTAGAGCAACTCGACGTATCGACCGTCTCCCAGGAATTCGGCCCGTTGATCGGTTCGCGGCCAGGTGGTTGCTGTGTTATTGTGTGCTCCCATGGGGCGCCAGGCATTGGTGTACCATTCGAACCGCTCAACCTCTATCGTCGCCCCTGAGCAGAAATCAATGCTCAGTTCCGGAAGGACTTGCTCTCCAGGCGTGGGGTAGTCCTCCGTTTCGAATACGATGTCCCCGTTCACCTTGATCCGATAGCGACGGTCGAACGTGTGCGGCGTGAGGCGCAAGCCTGTGATCGTGGCGCACTCGGGCGCGCCCGAGCCAGCATCGGGGTCGACACCCCTCCCAATGTCGAAGCGGCTCGTGGGCCACGGAGCGTCTGCCGCGTTCATGAAGCCGGTCTGCGTGCCGTTGACGTAGACGGTGAGGCGCGCCCCGTCGTAGATGAGGACGATGTGGTTCCAGCTTTGGGGCACGACAGGACTCATCGATCCGCTGTACATAGACTCTAGGACGTCGCCGTTCCCGTAGCCGTAGTGCACCTGATCTCCGTCGAGATTGATGAAGGGGTAGGATTCTTTCTTGACGGTGTAGGCTCCACTACCGAGGACCGGCTTCTCCGTGTCCGTGCCCTCTGGACGCACCCACAGCCCAATGCTGAACGGTCCCTGGCTGAGGTCGAGGGCAGGATGCGTCCCTACGCTCACGTAGTCATCCACGCCGTCCAGGGACAGCGCGCTGGCGCCCACCTTCCCGGGAACCAGCTTGTTTACGGTATCCTGCGACGAATCAGACGCATCGTCCGGGAAGGTGTGCAGGGTGGCTTGGTGGTTCCAGCCGGATGCATCCTGCAACGACGTGCCATTGACCGCCCACGTCTCATCGAGAGCGAGGTGGAGCAGCGGCGCTTGTCCGTGGTAGACGTCGGCTACCTCAGCGGCCGGAAGCGCACGATCCCACATACGGATATCATCAAGGCGCCCCTCCAGGGCCTGGCCGATGACTGTCTCTCCGATACATTGATTCAGTTCGCCGGGGGCAGCGGTGCTCGCGACTTCCTCGCCGTCGCGATAAAGCCGCACCGTCTGGCCGTCATAGGTGCCCGCCAGGTGCACCCACGTCTCTTCTGGTATGGCGTTGTCGTCGGAGACGGCGACCCATCCATCGTTCGCCCTGAGCCGGAGGAGCGGCTCGGCCACGCTGTCATCGTCCGACGTCTGGTAGGCGAGCAGGAATCCACAGTCGGCATCGGACTTGTACGACACCACCCGGCCTTCTTGGCTGTGAGCGTCGCGATAGACCCAGGCTGATACCGTGGTTGCCGTAAACGTTCCGAAGTTCGCCAGCCGGATGTTGTCGTCCGACCCGTCAAACCCGACGGCAGCCGCCAGGTGCCCGTCCTTTCCCAGCGCGGGGCACTGCGTGCTTACGCAGGTTCCTGCGTTCCCCTGTCCGGAGATGTCCGTGAAGGTCAGTTGTCCCTCCTCATCCCGGCCATCCTCCAGGGGTAGATGGAGCACCTCGCCCTCCGGCGGCAATGCGTTATGTAAGGGGGAGCCGGGCAGGATCGGTGCAAACGAGGTCTCGACCTGCTGGACACCGCTTACCTGCGGTTGGGCCAGGGCGCGCACTTCCTCAGTTGATAGAGCCCGGTCAAGTACGACCACCTCGTCAATCGCACCGTGGAAGAACCGATCGAACTCCGTCCCGGAGGCTCCCACGGCCCAGGCGGCGTCCACAGCCACCGCTCCCACAGCGCTGGCGGTCGCTCCGACCTGGCGGCCGTTTCGGTACAGGCGCCATTGAGTGCCGTCGTAGGTGCCGGCCAGGTGGACCCACTGGCCGATATCCTGATCGGGGATCACCGACGTTGCCTTATGCTCGGCTCCATCGTAGGAGCCTACTTGATACTTCCCATCGGCGATCTCCAGGAAGACGCCTCGTGGCGGGCTCGTGGTTCGCCCGTGGACGATGATGCTCTGGTGTCCATCCTTCTCCGCGGGCTTCACCCATGCTGCCAGGCCGATGGTGCCGCTGATCGACTCGTTGCCGCTTTGGAGATCGCTCAGGTCCACGAACTGTCCCGCGCCGTCGAACGCCAGCGCGTGACCGTACTTGCCCTCGATCGTGGTGGGACAGCCCGAACCCGAGCACTTGCCATCCCGTCCCCATCCACTGGTGTCCCGGAAGGTTGTGGCCCCCGACTCCTCCTCAAAATGGAGAGTCAGCTCGGTCTTCGGTAGTACGGGCAGTTCGCTGGCCATTCCCTCGAGGGTCACACCCGGGTCGATGACCAACGGCGTGTCTCGTCGATCCAAGACCACGCTGGGAGCTGCGGCATCCAGCTGGAACGTGACCAGGTCCTGGGTCTCTTGGTTGCCTACTGCGTCGGAAGCTTCAACTCGAAGGAGATAAGGACCGGTGGGGGAGGGCCCCGTCAGTGCATAGTCGACCGACCAATCGCTGCCTTCTACCGTTGGCTCCGTCTTCTGCCCGACGATGACTCCTTCTGGAGTGACCAGGGCAACCTTGAAGGTCCCGGGCTGCAGCCCGCTGCCAGGGGCTCCGCCAGCGATATCGGGATCGTCGATTCTACCGGACAGGTGGACGGTCTGTGCATTGCGCTCTGTTGGATGGGCTTGAGCGGTCACCAACTCGCCTTCCCCAATGTCTGCCTCGATGTGAGGGGGCGTGTCGTCCACGTGGAGGGTGTAGCTGCGGGTGGGGACCTCCCGGTGTCCGACACCGTCGGTGGCCCGGGTTTGGATCACGTACGTACCCTCGCCGTTGAGCTTGGTGGGGTTGAATGTGGGACACCAGGCCGTGCCGCTGCCGTCCTGGCACCTTGGCGCGGCGACCCAGTTAGTCTCATCAGCACAACAGCTGGCGGTGTCGTCGTAGCAGGTACACACCTCTACCATGCTTGCTCCGGAAGTGGCATCTCTGGCCTCCACGTGCATCACGACGTCCTGGTTAGGGCGGTGGGGGAAGGTGTCACTGTAGGAGCGGAGGACCGACAGCGGAAGGTCGTTATCCACGATGACGCCGGTGCTCTGGCGATCCTCCACCCACTTCCCCTGGTAGAGGAAGAGGTCCCGTACCTCGAACTGGCTGAGGGCCCGTCCGTGGACTACGACCTCATCGATGCGCCCGGCCAAGTCGGATGGTCCACCCACGGTCAGCGATTCGACGCTGGTCGAAGGCGTGAAATCTGCCGGCATGGTCTTCCGCCCTTGCCGGTAGCCGTTGACGTAGACTGCCAGTTCCTTTGTCTCGTCGTCGTAGGTCCCCATCACGTGACTCCACGTGTTGAATTGCAAAGGCACGTCGCTTTCGACCCGCTGCCACGTCGATCCCATGGTCCCCAAGGTGGGCGTGAGCCCATTAGCGGAGAGCTTCAGCTCGTAGTTGCTCCCTTTTCCAATCAGGGTCTGTTCGCGGTTGAAGACCTCCGTTGGCCGCACCCAGGCCCCGACGCTGAAGCTGCTCAAGTCGAGGTGCGCGTCGTCGGGGAAAGCGATGCCGTCATCCACCCCGTCAAAGGAGGGGGCCAGCCCGACCTGACCCTTGAAACCGGCCCGGGGACAATCAAGCAGGCACTGGCCAGCGCCGCTGTTGCCTGAAGCATCGGCGAACTCCGTGGCCCCCTGGGCTTCATCCAGGTGAAGCTGGAAGAGGGGAGCAGAGCGATAGACCTTCCGCACGTCTGTCCCTCGCAGGGCGTGGTTGAAGATACGGACGTCGTCGATGCGGCCGTCGAAGAACGCCCCTCCTCCGGGCGTGGCTGCCAAGGTCACGTCGCCACTCGACGTCGTCTGGTCGATCTCGCGCCAGTTGCCGATGCGCTCGCCGTTCTTGAACAGCTTCGTCCCTCGCCCGGGCTCGAAGATGACGGCCACGTGCTGCCACTCACCGACGTCTACCGAGCCCGCGGTCAGTTCGTGACCTCCGCCAGCCAGAACACGCCACTGGTCCCCGCTCTGCAACAGGGACCAGTCACCGTTTCCGTTATCCGTGCTGATCACATGCTGGCGGCCGCTGTCTGTGCTGTGTGGGTAGATCCAGGCCATCAGGGTGGCCCCGTCGCCGCTGTTCGATTGATCAAGGGTCAGATTGGTGCTGACGAAGTCGTCGTGCCCGTCGAATAGGGCCGCCTGATTCTCCCGTCCGCTAACCCCCGAGGTGGGGCACCCGCTCCCACTGCAGAAACCGTTGCTCTGCCCACTGAGGTCTACTGCGTTCTCGAAGGTATCGCTCCCCGGGGACTCGTCCATCCGCAGATGCATCGCGGCGAAGGTCGAGAGATAGAGTTCCTCGGTTTCCTCCAATGACAAGGCTCGCTTGTAAAGGGAGAGATCGTCAATCCGGCCGTGGAACGGGACGGAGGGGTTGGAGTAGGAGTAGAACAGGTCCACCTCCGTGGCGCCGTACGCGAGGCAGCCTCCGGCAGACGCACTCAAGACGACTAGCTGGCCAGAGCCAGGATCATCGGATCTGAAATTCTTAGCAATCAGCTGGTCATCACGGATGCAATCTGGTCCTCCGTCGACGCTAACGTCAGCGCTGTCCTGTTCCCAGACCTCCAGCCAACCGCTGTTGAAAACGTTCTTCGTGGTGTTGATCTGCCATATGTCCTCGTCACCCATCCCGTCGGACCTGCAGCCTCCGCCTTTGTCCGGCTCGTTTGCCCCGTCGCAGATCCGCTCATCGTTCCACTCCATGTAGATCTCCGCGCTTCCAGCGCCGTCACCCTCCTCAACGACTTGCAGATGGCTGAGAGTGACCTGCGCCTTGTGGCTGACTCGGCCCAGGTTGATCGTCTCGTTGGCCTCGTCACTGTAGCCCACCGCCGCATTTCCCACCCCCTCGCTCCGGACTCGCTCTCCGTTGACGAAGAAGGTCACTCTGTTCTGGTCAAATTGGCCATTCTCATCGTACACCGGCCCGAAGCTCACTACGACGTGATTCCAGGCGTTCTCTTCCAGCACGTCGTCGGTGTCCACAGGCATCCACCGATCCCCCTCGCCGTCTCCGTCGGTATCCGCGCCAAAACCGAAGCGCAACCTGCGCCCTATCCGGAGTAGTGAGGGATAGCTCCGCTTGGCAGCTCCTTGGTTCGGGGTCCCCGTGCTGGCGAAGCCTAGGTATTTACCGACGATGCCCTGTGGGAAAGCGTAGCCGCTGGAGGGGTAGAGCCACATCGCCCAGGAGAAGGCACTGTTGTTCAGATCCATGCTGGGCAGCTGGCTTCCCTTGAGCTCGCAGTAGCGGGATTGCTCTTCGTCGAAACCCAGCGCCTTGCCCGTAATGCCCGGAGGTTGCCAGTACGTACACGGCCATCCGGCGGCAGCGTTGCCGAAGCCAGAACTGTCGTCATACGGATAGGTGTCCTCGAAGGTCATCTCCAGGACGGGCTGTCCGTAGAGCACGCGGATCTCAGCCCGCGTCAGGGAGCGACTGAAGACTCGGAGGTCGTCGATGGTGCCGCTGAAGGGACTTCCACCCTGCGCCCGGCCGACGTGAAGAATTCCCTCGCCTTGGAAAGCCGAGTGATTCCCTTCCACAGCCTTCGGCTCACCGTTGACGAAGATGGCCATCTCCTCCTGCGCCAGATCGTAGCGGAAGACGAGATGGTACCATCGCCCTGGGTGTAGCTGATACTCGCTGTGTAGCCCGTTCCCGTGGAAGGCGATGTGGGGTCTGCCGTTCCGAAGGCCGAGCATCAGGCCTTCATTCGTCGTCTGCTCATCAGTGCCCAGGACGGCCCTGTCGCCCGAGCCGAAGTCCAGGGCGGTTCCCTTCACCCAGACGGAGACGCTGAAACTCCCGTCCTTCAAGCCGAGGACGTCTGCTGGCAGATCCTTCCCGCCTTGTCGTAGCGTCAAGTAGTCGTCAATCCCGTCGAAAGCCATCCCGTAATCGAAGTACCCTGGTTCCTCGCGATCCGGACAATGGGAGCCTGAGCAGGTAGCCCCCCGTGCTGGGAGCCCTCCGCAGTGATCCGTGAAGCTGGTGTCCCACTCGCCCTCGTTCAGAGGCAGCCAGAGCTCGGCGAATCCGCACTGCTCCCGCCAGTCGGTGATGCTGGCTCCCGCTATTTGGGTCACGGTCACGGCTCCTGAGGACGCTGCTTCCGCAACGCCAACCGTTCCCGCCATTGTTTCCTCGTCCTGCGGCAGAAGGACGAACGTTGTGGGAGCGATGGTGCTGTCGGAGAATGCGGGAGGAAGATCAGTCTGCAGCAGCCCCTGAGCTTGCCGACCAAGCAACTCGTTCCTCACAGTCGCTTCATAGGCCAGCTTGTCGCCCGCCGCCACGACCAGATCCGACGGGTTGTACCGCCCTGCCATAGCCGCCTCAATCTCCGCCTCCGTCAGGGCCCGGTCGAAGACGGAGGTCTCGTCGATGCGGCCGTCGAAGTAATCGTTTCCACTCGGAGTGGCGCCCACCGTGACCGGGCCAGCCTGGGCGTTGTGATAGATCCGGCGCCAGTCACCGATCTGGTCGCCGTTCTTGAACAAGGCCGTTCCCCTTTGTGGATCAAAGACTACCGCCACGTGCTGCCATTGGCCCACGTCCACGGATCCGCTGGCTCGTTCGGCGCCGTCGCCAATGAATACCCTCCACTGCCCGTCCCTGTGCAGCAGAGACCAGTCTCGATTCCCGTCGTTGGTGCTGATCACTTGCTGATTCGCACTGCTCACGCTGTCAGGATAGGCCCAGGCCATCATCGTTGCGCCGCCGCCCTGGCGGCTCTGATCCAGGTGGAGTGTGGTTGAGACCCTGTCGTCTTGGCCATCGAGCTGCACCCCGCGGCCGTAACGGCCTTCCGTGATCGTGGGGCATCCTTCCTGAGCGCAGATGCCGGCGTGTTCATAGCCGGAGGCGTCGCCGAAGGTGGCGGTGTCGGGCTGGTCATCGAAGCGCAGCAGTAGCTGGGGGGCACCGTATTCCTCTACCTGAGAATCCAGCGAAAGCAGATTCGTCGTCGTTCCGACGCGGGGATGCAAGCCATAGGTCTTCTCTTGGAAGTCCGTCCACCCATCTCCATCGCCGTCGCTCGACAGCGGATCTGATGTCACCCACGTCCTGAGTTGATCGCCATCGACCGTGATGTCGTAGACGAACTCCCACCCATTCGTCTCCTGGGCATCGGTCAGCCCGTCGCCGTCGGTATCGGCACGGTACGAGTTTGTGCCCAGCCGTGCCTCCACCTGGTCGGTGAGGCCGTCGCCGTCGCTGTCCGCCTCGTTCGGGTCGCTGCCCGTCTGCAACTCGAAAAGGTCGGACAGGCGGTCGCCGTCGGTGTCCCAGGTGCTGTCGTTCGGATCAGATCCGCCATCCGCGACGTTCTGCAGTCCATCGCCGTCGAAGTCGAGCTGTCGCGGGAAGACTAGCGGCGCTCCCCCGAGGAGCGTTGAGGTCACGGCCGCACTCTGCCCCCAGGCGAGGCTGTAGCCCCCGTCCTTCTCGGCCGGCTCGTAGAAGCCGTCCAGGGTAGCCGGGAAGACGTCCAGGATGAAGTTCTGGCCCAGATGGATGTGATTCGTTGCGTCGTTATCCCGAATGTAGCAGACCGGCACGAGGCACGCGAAGGGACAGGCGGGGCACGTCATACATAGAGGTCCCGCTGGCATCGTCCAGCACTCCTGTATCGGAGCGTTGTATCCCTCTGAGAGATAGAGATCCGTGACCTGGTTGATGCCTGACTGATTCAGGAGCAGAGGTTCGCTCCCGGTCTCCGGGTGCTTCACCACGAAGAAGGGGGCGATCTCGTACTTGCCAACGTCGTCCTCTGTCGCCTGCCATTCACTGGACATCGCATCTCTCGACAGCTCTTCGTGGAAATCATCCTCAACTGTCTGGAGCCGGTACCGGAACGTGGCACCTTTCAGCTTCTCGTTGTTGAACTGCCAGCCGTAGGCCAGGGATTTCCAATCAATGGGAATCAGTTGGGTGCCGTTCTTCCAGCCTTCGAGCATCTCCTCCCACTCCGGGAAGACGTGGTTCAGTTGGATGGTGCTGGTAACCCCCAGACTGACGTCCAACTCACTCCCGACCGAGCTTCCCTTCCGCTCCGAACCCGCGGCAAAAGCCCAATCGAAGTTAAAGGTCTGGAGCCGGTTCTCCAGCTGCATATCCACCAGATCCCGGGTGTTGTAGATGAGCCCCTTGATCATCTCGGTGGCCAGACCACTGAGCCCCTTGCACAGCCACTGGCCGACCACATTTTCCTGAGCCTCCTCCCCAATCGCCCCGCAGATCAGGTAGACAAGCGAGTCGATAATGGCGATGATGGCGGCAATCAGCTGGCCCACGACAGGGATCATGGAGATGGCGAACATGATGGCGGCGACGACGACCTGAGCGATTGTCTGTGCCAGCAGAGCGTTGAACGCCAGGCCGAAGAACTCCAGCCCCGCCGAGGCCACGGCGTAGATGAAGAAACCAAAGGCCATAATACCGGATACGATAAGCCCGATCACGCCAGCTACTTTGGCCGTCGACGTGCTGATACCGAAGATCTTCACGACTGTCTCGATGCCCTCGGAAGCACCGTGTACGGCCAGATTGTAGATCGCCTTGCTGACCGACCACACGGCGGAGACGACGCCCACAACGTACATCGCGATCTCCCAGTCGCGCGACCCGCCCATGGCCATGGCCATCGTGAGCACCGACGCCACGGCAAGCGTGATGTCGATACCCTTGACCAGGCCTCCCGCCACGTCGCTGAGCTTCAGCTTGCCGAGCTTTCCTTGCGACTGCGACGTAGCACCCTTATCGAGCTCCTTCCCAATCTCCGCGGCTTCCTCGAACAGCAAGCCGGCGACGATGCGGTTCGCTTCCTCAGCCTCTTTCTTGAGTTGTTTGGCTAGGTGATCGAGGATGTCCTGTGTCATGGCCAGCTGCACGGCCAGGCTCCCCAATCCGATCCCCTTCACGGTCCAGGACCCCGCTGTGTCAGCCAGGTCCTTGTTGGTCAGCACCACGTCCTGCAGCTCATAAGCCTCCGGCCCGATCTGCACCAGGTTGGCGAGACCTTGGTAGTAGGATAGATAGCGCGACTGCCAGGCGAGGATCTCCGTATCGAGGGCCAGACGGGCGTAGTCCTCATCCGGGTAGTCCGGGTCGTACAGCTCGGGGATCTGCTGAAACTGGTCGCTGAGGCGCACCGACACCAGATCCATGTACTCCGCAATCGGGTAGGCTTCCCAGGCGTTGTCCCGATAGCGGTAGGGCCGCCACTGGAAGGCTGCCACTACCTCTCTCTCCTTGTCGCTGAACGAGACGTCGACTCCTCCGCCGGTCCGGGCGGCTGCGTCTTCATCCAGATTGACAGAGCGATAGTGTTCCTCTCGGGCGATCAGCAGGGTGGGGGCCTCCGATGCCGGCTCTCCATCGACGAGGAAGTCGCTGTTGAGAATCCCCTCAGCATGCGTGGAGATCTTGGCCAGGTGCGCCTGTTGCGGGAACTGATCTGGCCCGTAGCTCTCGACCCGAAGGGCGTCCTGCGGGATGTTCCAACGGGTTGGGGTGACGGCGGCGGTGCTGGTGATGTCGAAGGTCTGCTTGATCTTGGAGACGGTCATATCCCGCTTGCCACCAGCGCCCACCCGGCCACTGACGAAGCTGCCCTCCAGGCCTTTGGCCAGCAGCCACAGGTAGTCATCGTTGTCTGGATGCTCGTCGCTCGCCGGGTTCTCGTAGGCAATCGCGACATCAAGGCCGTGATCCTCGCGCACGCTCAGACCGGTCAGATACCAGGCGTCATCGTACGTGTGCACGAACTGCGTCTGTTCTGTTCGGTTGGCTGGATCGCTGCAATGGTCCGCGATCTCCTCATCCGTGGGATCCTCCGGTAGACCGTCCGGGTTGCAGACATCCGTCAGCATCTGCACCAACCAGACCAGACGTATCTCGGGGGCACGGCCCCAGGCCCCAGCGTCCCAGCCAGAGCCCACTTCATACATCAAGCGGCTCGCGAAGGCCACGTTGTGGCTGCCTAGTTCATCCTCGACGACGCTCACCGGTGCATAGGCGAGCAGGCCGCCGTCGTCATTCTTCTCCCGCACCGTGATGCCGTAGATCTCCAGGGGTGCCGGATCGATCATGCGGTCCTCGTAGGGGCCGTTGACCACGTTCCCAACGGCCTGGCACGCCCAGGTCTCGTCGCTTTCTCTGAAGATGAGATGGTGCCCGCCGTCGGCCACAGCGGTCACCTTACTCTCAATGCTGCAAGTCTGGGTGGATCCGGCAGTCGTACACGGATACTCAGAGGAATCACTCGGCGGGGTGACGGGGCATGGTCCTTCGAAGAGACCGACGTTATAGGACCCTGCCTCGCCTAGAGTCCATTCGATGGTGGTTCTACTGAGGTCACCGGCGTCCTGTTCGAGCCTGACCGTGGCCGAGATCTCCGGGCTATCGACTGCCACGGTGATGACCGGTGTGGTCAGAGGGAGCGGAGCCGATGCGCCGCTCATGTCGACCTCCAGCATGGGCACGAGGCGCATTTCGCCGTTGTCCGCTGCTGGTTCCTCGGCGAGCTGATCCGCCGACATATGGCTGCCGAATGTCGTGTCGAGCACCCGCTGGATCTGCCCGTCGTTGTCCCCGGTCGGCCAGTCCAGCACGTTGAGCGCGTAAGCGAGATGATCCGAGTTCTTCGGGCGGATCTGTAGGTCGACCAGGACGGGCTGTCCGGCCTGCAGGTCTTCCACCGAAAGAGGGAGAGGCGTGCGGCGATTGAAGGGGGATTGGCTGCTGCCCACTGCGCTATATGGTGAGAGGTCGACCTTATCTGGCACACCGTCACCGTCGTTGTCGCCGTCGAAAGCGTCGGGAACGCGCGGGAGCTCACTGTCATCCTCCAGCTCACCGTCCGTGTTCTGACAGGTTGCGGCCGGCGATAGCGCGGTGGAGGAACGACGCAGTAGCTGGGGGCATTCCATGCCGTCGGTCAGCCCATCTCCATTGGTGTCCGCGCTAAGCGGGTCCAGGTAGTACATCTGGCCGTCCAATGCCTCGAAGCCGTGCACCTCGGCATCGTCTGTGATCCCGTCGCCATCCGTATCATCGTCGTTGGGGTCAGTGCCCAGACGCTCCTCCTGGAGGTTGGTCAGGGTGTCTCCGTCGTCGTCACCATCGGGGTCGCGATCCTCCTCTGCTGCGGCCCTCTGAAGGTTGCTCGACAGCGAGAGCGCCGAAAGAGATTCAGTTGGCGGAACTACGGCGGCCCCTACATCCTTCTGAGGGACGGACGCGGCTGTCTCGCCTTGTACCGGGCTCCTCTGTTCCAGGGCCGGGCTTCGTGACAGAGGGTCTTGGTGCGGGTCCCAGTCCGCGCTGACGATAGCCTCTTGCTGCTGTCGGGCAGCCTCGCGAGCTTCCTCTGCTTCCTTTTGCTCCGTCCTTTGCTCTGCTAGCTTACGCGAGAAGGCGTGAACGTGGTGGCTCTGGAGCAGCGGGCCCAGCACCATAGCCAGGATCATCGTCAATGCGACGATGGTGTAGACGTGCCTCGCCCGACGGTAGAAGACCACGGACAACAGCAGACCCAGCGTGACGAGGCCTAAGAAGCCCTGCTGGCCCAGCTGGTGCCACGCCGCGCGGTCCCGAGGAAGGCGTAGGGCTGCTGCTATCCCGGTCCCGGGGGCTGCGGACAAATCGGACGATGCTGCTCGGCCATTCGAGGAGAAGCGAGAGAAGTCCGTCGTGATGTCCGCCTCAATCCGCTGGCCGTTCCGCTTTGGAGGGTAGACCAGATGGACGGACAGGCGCAGGGGCATACGCTGCTCGTCAATCCAGATTTCCCCCTCACCGGTCACCGCCTGGTACTCCCGCGGAGACTCCAGCGTGAGGCCCATCGGAAGCTCGCCCTTCTTCCGGTAGTAGTCCTCCATCTGGTCGCGCAGGTACTGGGAGAAGCCTGGCCCATCGACGTCGAAAACGTAGCGCTTGTACTCCAGAGCCTCCTTCCTACCCGGCATCGCACGGGTGTCCGCCTCGATCTCACGGATGTTCGTAGCCCCAGCCAGGTACCCCAGCAGATCCTTTCCGGGGGCGAAAGACCCGGAGAAGTCGTCGATCTCCTGCCAGGGGCCAGCTCCCTGACGACCGAATGCCCTGTCGTCCTCAACTCGAATCTCAATGCCATCCTGAGGGTTGAGGATGCTCCCGCCGCCGTCCCACATGGTCATCTGCAGGGTAGGTCCGGACGTGTTCCGAGTCCCTGGCAGATTGGCGTTGGTCTCGCCGCGCAGATAGAGCTTCTCCCGACGGCTGCTGCGCCCCACGTTGACGAGGGCTGGTGCCGGATAGGTTGTCTGCTCGATCTCGGTCGTGAAGTGGTAGCTCCCAGCCTCCTGGGCACTGCGCCACGCCTCTTGAACCACCTGTGCCGCGGGAGGGTCCTCCTTGGCGTGAGCCGGGGTGAGCAATACGAGGTTGGATGCCCCTAAACCTAGTGCCAGGACAACCGTGAGGGCAACGAACGAAAGGACAAGGCGATCACGTCGATGAAGGCGATGCATGCGATCTCTCCCTCTACTCGATTCTGTTTAGGTCAGAGCGGTTGCGTCGTCGTTCCTGGGAGCTGTGGCGCTGTCCCGTTCGGCAGATTCGGCCTTCTCGCGCAGGAATGCGAAAAGCGCATCCAGACTGACGAAGCTCTGACGCTCCCCCGTGTGGGGACTCTCCAATGACACGCGCCAGACGAAGCCCGGTCCCTGCTGGACCCGCCAGAGGCGCAGCAGATAGGCCTGGTATCGTCGAGGCAGTGACCCGACGTCCTTATCTATGTCTTCTTTCATCGAAGTCTCTCTTGGGCGACATATGATTATCGGTCCCGGGAGGCGCGTGGGTCGACGCCGGGCCCGAAGAACTCAAGACGCCTTCGTTGCGCTTCACCAGTCTATCATGCCATCGTGGGGAGAACGTGGGGAAGCAGTTTGCACCTCCTCGGGGCTCTTGTATAATTGGGAAGCGTTAGCGGGCGGCGGGCTTGAGGCGCCGAAGAGGAAGATGCCACGACTTACGATTTCCCTACTTGGTCATTTCCAGGCCACTCTGAGAGCGACCGCTCTTACCAGTTTCGAGTCCAGTAAGGTGCGAGCCTTGCTGGCCTACCTGGCTGTCGAGGCTGATCAGGCACATCAACGGGACGTGCTTGCCGGGCTTCTGTGGCCTCATCGCTCGACCCGTGATGCGCTCAGCAACCTTCGCTACGCGCTTTACGACCTGCGTAACGTGATCGGTGACCGGGAAGCCGACCCTTCTTTCTTGAGCATCACTCGGCGCACCCTCCAATTCAACACCGCCAGCGACTACTCCCTCGACGTCGAGGTTTTTGAGGACCTGATTGAGGGACTCCCAACGGGCGCCGGCCTGGGAGCGGTAGCAGATGCGCCGCGCCGTTGTCCCCGTTTCCACGATCTGGCGTCCGCTCTGGCGCTCTACCGCGGACCGTTTCTCCGCGGGCTTTCCTTGGACGACAGCCCTGCCTTCGAGGAGTGGCTGCTCCTGAAGCGGGAGCAGATCGATCGGCAGGTAGGGGGCGTGCTTTGCCTCCTGGCCGAGCACGAGGAACACACCGAGAACTACGCTCAGGCTCGGAGGTATGTCCGCCGCTACCTCGAGATGCAGCCCTGGGATGAGCGCGCACATCGACGCCTTATGTATCTCCTCGCGCTGGATGGGCGCCGCAACGCCGCGCTGGCTCAGTATCGTACGTGCCTCAGTACGCTGAGCGACGAGTTGGGCGTCGAGCCGACTGCTGCTACCAAGAACCTCCACGAACGCATCCGCGACGGTGCTGTCGGAGTTCGAGTGTCAGGGGGAGAGCAGTGGGAAGGCGCAGAGCTGGAGACCACCAGTCAGACGCGCCGCTCTCTCCAACCCACTCACGATGCTCTCTCCGGGCTCTGTGTCGGTCGTGGTCGCCAGCTGCAAAGCTTGGATGGGTTCCTCGAGCACAGCCTAGACGGGCAGGGATGCGTCGCGTTCGTCGCGGGAGAGGCGGGCAGCGGGAAGACAACGCTTGTCCAGACGTTCGCGAACCGCGCCATGGAGACCCACAAGGATCTTGTCGTGACGATGGGGGCCTGCAGCACCCATTCCGGGATCGGTGACCCCTATCAGCCTTTTCGCGAGGCGATCCAACTGTTGGCCGGTGACATTGAGGCGAAACGCGCGGGCGGCACTCTCACCCATGACCATGCGAACCGTCTGTGGAAGGGATTGCCCGTCGTCGCTCAGGCCCTCGTGGAGCAGGGGCCGGGTCTGATTGATCGCTTTCTTCCTGGCAGCGATCTGCTGCTTCGCTTGCAGGGGTTCGGGCCCCAGGATCCGCGCCTTTGCAGCCGCTTGGAGCAACTGCTGGGCCGCCAGGTGAGGGAGGACGGGCGGACTCCTTCGTCGCTGCCTCGGTCGGCCTTGTTCGAGCAGACCACCCGTGCCCTTCTGGCCTTATCCAAGAGCCACCCTCTGTTGCTCTTCCTCGATGACCTGCAGTGGATCGATCCGGGGTCGGCAAGCCTTCTCTTCTACCTCGGTCAGCGTTTGGCGCAAAGCCGTATCCTCCTGATCGGTGCCTACCGACCCGGAGCCTTGACCACGGGGGAGAGCGGCGGACGCCATCCCCTGGCGCCTGTCATTCACGAACTGAAGCGGGAGTTTGGAGATGCCGAGGTATCGCTGGCAGAGGCAGATGGTCGTGCGTTGATCGATGCTCTTCTCGACAGAGAACCCAATCGTCTCGACGAGGAATTTCGCGAAGCTCTCCTCCATCACACAGGGGGCAACCCGCTCTTCGTCACGGAGTTCCTAGAAGGCCTGCGCGAACGGGGCGACTTAATCCGAGATGAGGACGGGCGATGGAGCGAGGGAGGGACACTGGACTGGGCACAGCTTCCCGCTCGTGTCGAGGCGATTGTGGCTGAGCGAATCGAGAGGCTGCCGAGGATCTTGCAGGAGATGCTGCTAGCTGCAAGCGTGGAGGGGGAGGTGTTCACCGCGGAAGTAGCAGCGCAGGTGCTGAATCTTGATCCAGCTTCCGTTGTCGAGGCTATGAGTGGTCCTTTGAGCAGACGAGACCATCTCGTGCAGGCGCACAGCGTGGAATGGTTGAGTCAGTGGGGCGACCCTGAAGGAGGATCGGGTACGCCCCCGAGACAGTGGGCATCGCGTTATCGCTTCCGACATGCCCTTTTCCAGACCTACCTTTACCGCAGCGCCGATGAGGTTCGGCGCTCGCATCTTCACCACCGCGTCGGGGAGACACTGGAGATCTACTATCGGTCCGGCGTCAGCGGGGTGGGGGTCAGCGCGGCAAAGCTGGCCTGGCACTTTGAGGCCGCGGGTCAGATCGGCAAGGCGGTGGAATACCTCCTCCTCGCCGGGAAACAGGCTGTTGAGCTCTCTGCTCACGAGGAGGCGGTCGAGCTCTTCACCCGAGCCCTGGACTTGCTGGAACCCCTTCCCTCTTCTCCGGAACGCGTTGAACGAGAATTCGAGCTGCAGGTTGCTCTTGGCTCTGCTCTGTTGGCGATCCAGGGGTGGGGGGCAACTGAGAGACAGCGGGTCTCGGAGCGAGCGTACGACCTCGGCCGGCGGATCGGTGGGACGGGACGTCTGGTGAAGGCTCTGTTCTCTCTGGCGGACCTGAGCCGAGCCGAGGGCGACTATAAGACGTCCCTTCAGCTGGGGCGGCAGATGCTGGAACTGGCCGGTCGGACCGAGGATCCTCGTCAGCTGGCCCTGGCACATGGAACACTGGGTGAGACCCAGGTGTTTCGAGCGGCGCTTGAGGATGCTGGGCGCCATCTTCAGGAAGCTCTCGTCTCCTATGATTTCCGGAAGCACGCGGACCTCACACTCGTCACGGGTCCGAACTTGGGCGTCATGTGTCTCGTCTGGGATTCTTGGGTCCAATGGATCCTCGGTCACGCCGGTAAGGCACTGGAACGGAGCCAGCGGGCCAGAGCGCTGGGGCGGGAGATAGACCATCCGTTCAGCCTGGCCTTCGCGCTTGCTCTGAGCAGCGCGGGCCTCCGTTTCCTCCGTCGCGAGTACGCGACAGCGCGGAAGCCAATCGAGAAGCTCAACGACCTGGTGCGGCAGCACGATATGCCGGCCATGGAGGTGTGGGCTGCACTCCTCCAGGGCTGGACAGAGACGTTTGACGGCAACGTAGACAGTGGGATAGCGCAGATGCGACGGGCCATGACGGCCTGGCGCGAGATGGGGGCCTTGACCGGTGCTTCCTTTCAGGTTCTGCTCTTGGTTGAGGTCTACCAACGTCACGGACGGATCGGCGAGGCGCTCATCGCACTGGATGAGAGCATCCGCTTGTCGGATGAGATCGGTGAGAGGCTCTTCACAGCGGAGATGCACCGCTTGAAGGGAGAGCTGCTGCTGCAGGATGGAGCCTGTGCTGGCAACCACAGGGATGCCAGGGCGCGGGAAGCTCTCGGAGCAGCTCTCTCCGTTGCTCGCAAGCAGAAGGCGAAACTGTGGGAGCTCCGGACTGCCGCGAGCTTGGCCCGCTTCTGGAAAGCGCGAGGAGAACGGGAGAGGGCCCGCCGTCTGCTGGAAGATGGCTGCAGGCCCTTCCGTAAGGATCTGGAGATCGTCGACCTGCGAGAAGCCCGGGAGTTGCTGAACGGACTCTCCGGCGACTAGAGAGGACAGGTCTCTCGCCGAAGGCCAGCGCGCTGTGGATCACCGTCGAGGCCGTGTTCCAGGGGGCGGAGGTTGGTGTGTTTGGACGCACGGTCGCAAGAGCCGGTCTCTCTCCAGTAGAATCGGTGTGGGAAACACTGATCAAGTAGGAGGGCCGGCTGTGCCAGAATCGGTCTATAGGAGACTATAGTGTATGAAGATCGGCGTCAACCTGCCGCTACCCGACGGCGCGGTCGATAGCTTGCTTCACCGCCTCGGGGTTAGCCGGGAGCTCCACTGGCGGATTCGCATAGTGGGCAGTGACCTCTTCCAGGGTCTGCTCATGATAGTCGACCTTGAACTGCGTGAACTTGAGGCCGTGGGCAGTAGAGATGACGACCACGCGATCCCTCGGCCGGATCTTCCCTTGTTCCGCCAGTTTGAACGTCGAGGCTAACGCCGCCCCGGTTTGGGGGCCGGCATACAGGCCGACCCGGTCGGCAAGGACAGCGGCGTTGGCCAGTTCGTCCTCAGTGGCCTGCTCGACCACGCCGTCGAAGGCTTTTAGGACCTTCACAGCGCGCTCGTAGCTCACCGGCCTGCCGATCTGAATGGCGGTCGCTGCGGTGTTCTGTGCTTTTACCTCCCGCTGCTTCTCGAAGCCGGCCTGGTAACTCAGATAGAGTGGGTTGGCCTTGGCAGCCTGAGCGCAGGCGATGCGCGGCAGCCGGTCGATCAGGCCCAGCTCCTTCATCATCAGCAAGCCGCGGCCGAGCGCGCTGACGTTCCCCAGGTTTCCTGCCGGGATGACGATCCAGTCCGGCACCTCCCAGCCGAGCTGCTGGACGATCTCGATCCCGACGGTCTTCTGACCTTCGATGCGCAGTGAGTTCATCGAGTTGGCCAGGTAGATCGACTGATCCGCGGTCACGTCCCGCACGATTCTCATGCAGCCGTCGAAATCGGTGTCGAGCGCCAGCACCAGCGCACCGTGCGCGATGGGCTGTACCAGCTGCGCCGTTGACACCTTGCCCCGGGGCAAGAAGACGATACCGGGGATGTCGGCGGCGGCGGAATAGGCAGCCATCGCGGCCGAGGTGTCACCCGTTGAGGCACAGGCCACCGCCCGGATCGGCTTGCCGTCGGCCAGCATCTGATTGAGCACTGAGACCAGCACAGTCATCCCCAGATCCTTGAACGAGCCGGTGTGGCTGATACCGCACTGTTTGATCCACAGATCAGGTACGCCTAGGTCGCCTCCCAGCCGCTCGGCCTTGAGCAGAGCTGTCTGGCCCTCGCCCAACGAGACGATGTTGGCAGGGTCCACCTCAGGACAGACCCATTCCTTCTTACCCCACACCCCGCTACTGTAGGGATGCTCGGAGGAGCATGCACGTTCCGTGAAAAGGGCCTTCCACTCATCGGGACTGCGATCGCTTAATGCCTCCAGGTCGTGCTCGACATTCAGCAGCCCACCACAGTCCTCACATCGGTAGACGACATCATAGATCGAATACCGGTTTCCACAGCCGCGGATGCATTCGAGCCAGCTCGTGTAAGGCATACGTCCTCTCCCGTCCTACCCACTCCCAACTGCGTCTGTTTCCATGCGGTGAATGGAGTGGTATCCCTGTAGCGCCAGTTCCTGCCCCGGCATCGACGCCTCGTCCGGTTTGTCGGAGAGGCCGAAGAGCAGTGCGCCCGCTGCTTTCCAGCGCAGCGCCGCCTCTCGCACCTCCTGGGTGATCAGGATCTCCTCAGCCAGCAGCTCCTCCACCGATGCATCGTCACCCAGGCAGCCCATCCGGTCCACGGTGGTGATGTACTCGTTGCGGCGGAACGCCTTGAACGGGGTGGGATCGCCCTCCTGCACGCGGCCGTAGATCCGTTCGTGAATCTCGCGCAGGGAGGCCGGCAGATCGCACGTCCGCTCGTCGACCTCGGCTATGAACTGCCTGAACGTTCTCATCTGACCGGCGCGGACCCGTTCGAGCAGAGCATCGAGTTCGTACAGACCGGCGCCCAAGACCAGGCAGATGTAGGCCAGGTAATCCTGATTGTCAGCCGTAAAGGGATGAAACTCGGACCGGTTGAGGCGGTCATAGGCGATCTGAAAGCTGGCTTGGTCGAACTCAGCTCCCAGGAGATTCTCGACCGTGCGACGCACCGCTTCGACACGTGCCTGGTTGATGACGTGGTCGTTGCGCCCTCGCGCGCCCAGTGTCGTCTTGTCCAGATCGACAACGATTGCCGTGCGCTCGTCGATGGACAAGCCTTGCTTCAGGAAGAATCCCTCAAACTCGGCTATGGCTGACCAGCGGTTCGCCAGGTAGAGCTTGGCGTTCCGCTGCTCGACGATCTCAGGCCGGCCTGCCTTCTCTGTCTCGGATGCGATGAAGGCGGTACCCGGCCACCGGCCGGCGCGGCCGATGGCGGCAAACGCGTTCCCGTCGCTCATCCGTGTATCGCCGATGTACATCAGCCGCTCGATGGGGGCGCCCGGCACGTTCAGCTCTTGTGCTCGCTGCAGCACGTGGGCGATAACGCGGCCATAGGCTGGATCGCCCTTGCGTGGGATGATCCCTTCCGGCACGTTAGTCTCTCTTCTTACCTCATCTAGCGGCGGCAGGCGTTCATCGAGTGGCACCAAACCGCGGTACACGACGAAATCCCCCAGGAACTCGTGAACGGTCGTACGGCCGTATCGTTTCATCCTACTTTCCCCTGACCCCCACCTCAGCTTTTCCGCCCCCTCAACTGCGGCTCGTCCCTATCCCGCTCTCACGATAACGTCCTCGTGGATCTGCTGAACTGCGTGTGCCGCGTCCTCGGCAGCGACGGCCAGCGAGATACCGCACTCGGACGAGCCTTGGGCCACGGCGATGACATTGATCTCGGCCCGGGCCAGTGCGCCGAAGATGCGGGCGGCCACGCCCGGCGTGGCGCGCAGCCCAGATCCCACGGCGGTGACGATCACCACGTCGTCCATCGCCCAGACCCGCTCGATGTCCTTTCGCGCCAGTTCCAACGCCATCTCCTCTTCGATAGCGTTGATGACGGGCTCGGCTGCACGCGTGGCAATGAGGAAGGAGATCGACTGCTCCGAGGAGGCCTGGGTGATCATCAGCACGCTGGCACCCTGGCTGGCAACGGCGGCGAACGTGCGGGCGGCGATGCCCGGCACACCCATCATTCCCCGCCCTTCCACATTCACCAGGCTCAGCCCCTGGATGGCGGTGACCGCCTTGACGGTGCCGGGCGCCGCCTCTGCCTCGTGGTCGATCCGGGTTCCCAGATCTGTGGGATTGAACGTGTTCTTGACCCACAGTGGGATGCCCCGCTCCACGACCGGGCGGATGGCGCGCGGATGGACTACTTTGGCGCCGAAGTAGGCCAGTTCGCTCACCTCGTTGTAGGAGAGCACCGGGAGCGACTTCGCATCCGGCACGATGCGCGGATCGGCGGTCATCACTCCGTCCACATCGCTCCAGATCCAGACCTCGTCGGCGTCCAGGCAGTCGCCCAGGATGGCGGCACTGTAATCGCTGCCGCCGCGGCCCAGGGTCGTGGTCACGCCGTCCCGGGTGGAGCCGATGAAGCCTGTCACGATGGGGATCACATTCTCTTCCAGCATCGGAGAGAGCCGCTGGACGACGCGAGCACGGGTCTTGTCGATCAAGGGCACCGCGTTCTGAAACTGATCATCCGTGATGATCAGGTCCGTCGCGTCGACGGCCTCGCTCCGACCGCCGCGCTGCCGCAGCAGAGCAGCGAGGATGCGGGCGTTGATCCGCTCGCCCAGCGAGGTGATGGCGTCCATCGCGCGCGGCGTCACCTCTCCCAGCACGCCGACGCTGCGGCAGAACGTCGCGAAGTCGTCCAGGTATTCGTCCACGGCCGCCAGCAGCCGGGTGCGTTCGCCGTTGGGATCCAGCAGCTCGTCCACGGCGCGGTAGTGCCGTACCCGTAGGGCCGCGACGGTGGCCCGGTAGGTCTGATCGTCACCGCCCGCCGCCGTCAATGCGCCCTCAGTCAGCGCGTCGGTCACGCCGCTCATGGCCGAGACGACGATGATCAGGCGATCCCACTGCTTCGCCTGCTCCAGCGCGACGTCGGCGGCCTGCGCGTGCGCATCAGCGTCTCCCACTGACGTTCCACCAAACTTCATGACGAGGGTGGTCATCTTCACTGCGCCCTCAGGATTGCGCCCTCGCTGGCAGAGCTGACCATACTCGCATAGCGAGCCAGGTAGCCCCCACCTACGCGAGGCGCCGGCGGCTCCCACGCCTCCTGCCGCCGGGCCAACTCCTCTTCCCTTACGTGGAGCCTCAACTGCCTGTTCGGTATGTCTAGCTCAATCTGGTCTCCCTCCTCCACCAGGGCGATGGGAGCCCCGGCCACTGCCTCCGGGGAGATGTGGCAGACGGATGCCCCGCGCGTGGCGCCGGAGAAGCGTCCGTCCGTCATAAGCGCTACCTTGTCGTCCAGGCCCATCCCCGCCAGGGCCGAGGTAGGCATCAGCATCTCGCGCATGCCCGGCCCGCCTCGGGGCCCCTCGTAGCGGATGACGATCACGTCGCCCGGCTCGATCACCCCCTCCAATATGGCCTCCATCGCCGCTTCCTCGGCGTCGAAGACCCGCGCCGGCCCGCGATGGGACGTCATCTTGGGGCTCACGGCGCCTGCCTTGACGACGGCGCCCTCCGGCGCGAGATTCCCCCACAGGACGGCGATGCCGCCGCTGGCGCTGTGGGGATCGTCTATCGGGCGGATAACGCCATCGGCGCCACCACCGGCGCCCGCGTGAGGGGCACCCTTCAAGTTCTCGGCGACGGTCCGCCCGGTCACCGTGCGTGCGTCACCCTGGAGCAGGTGCCCGCGGTGGAGCTCCGCCATGACGGCTGGGATGCCGCCCGCCTCGTCCAGGTCCTCCATATGGTGAGGTCCCGAGGGACTCAGCTTGACCAGATACGGGGTCCGACGGCTCACCGCGTCGAAGGTCTCCAACGAAAGGGAGACGCCGGCAGCGTGCGCCACGGCCGGCAGATGGAGTACCGTGTTTGTCGAGCCGCCGATGGCCATGTCGACGGCGATGGCGTTCTCGAAGGCGGCCTCGCTCATCACGTCACGAGGCCGCAGGTCTTCCTCGACCAGGTCCATCACCCGCATCCCCGCTTGCTTGGCAAGGCGCTGTCGCGCCCCCGTCACCGCCGGAACGGTGCCGTTTCCCGGCAGGCCCATCCCCACGGCCTCGGTGAGGCAGTTCATGGTGTTGGCGGTGAAAAGCCCGGCGCAGGAGCCGCAGCCGGGGCAGGCGGCCAGCTCCAAGGCCTCCAGCTCCTCCGCGCTGATCCGCTCCGCCTTCGCCTGACCCACGGCCTCAAACATCGTCTTGACGTCCACATCCTCGCCGCCGTGCCGACCGGCCATCATCGGCCCGCCGCTGACGAAGACCGCTGGGATGTTCAGCCGCGCCGCAGCCATCAGCATGCCGGGCACGATCTTGTCACAGTTGGGGATGAAGACCAGACCGTCGAAGGGGTGGGCCATCGCCATCACCTCCACCGAGTCGGCGATCAACTCGCGGCTGGGGAGGGAGAAGCGCATGCCCGGGTGGCCCATGGCGATGCCGTCGCAGACACCGATGGTGTTGAAGGCCAGGGGCGTGCCGCCGGCCATCCGGACGCCGGCCTTGACCGCCTCCTCGATCCGGTCGAGATGAGCGTGGCCCGGCACGACGTCGTTGTAAGCGTTGACCACGCCGATCAGCGGCCGATCCAGCTCCTCCGGCGTCAACCCCGTGGCGTAGAAGAGGCTCCTGTGCGGAGCACGTTCCAGACCTCGTTTTGCCCTATCGCTGCGCATATCTCTCCCTCGGCATCTGCTCTATGCTAGGACGGCGCGACTCGGCACCGACACCGCCTGCTACTCCCGGCAATCCCCATCGCCCCTCAGCCGCTTTCCGCCGCTAAATCAGGGCTCTGACGACCCACTTCCCCATCTCCTCCGTGCCCACAGTGCGGCTCCCCGGCGCCGCGATGTCGGGCGTGCGGACTCCCTGCTGCAGCACCCGCTCGACCGCGCCCTCGACCGCCTGCGCCTCCGCCTCCAGCTCGAGGGAGTGACGGAGCAGCATCGCTGCGCTCAGGATCGTGGCCAGAGGGTTGGCGATGCCGTCGCCTGCGACGTCGGGAGCGCTGCCGTGAATCGGCTCGTAGACGCCCAAGGTGCCCTCGGCCAGCGATGCCGACGGGAGCATGCCCATCGAGCCTGCCAGCATCGACGCCTCGTCGGTAAGGATATCGCCGAACATGTTCGCCGTGACGATCACGTCGAAGTCGGAGGGCCGGCGGAGCAGGTGCATCGCCGCCGCGTCGACCAGCAGGTGCTCCAGCGTCACGTCGGGATACCCGTCAGCCACCTCCGACACCGCGCGCCGCCAGAGGCGCGATGAGGCGAGGACGTTGGCTTTGTCTACCGAGGTGACCATCTTCCGACGCTGCCGGGCCAGCTCGAACGCTTTCTCTGCGATGCGGCGCACCTCGCCGGATGTGTAACGCATAGTGTCGTAAGCGGTCAGTCCTTCATCCGCCGAGTCATCAGCCGCTTCCTCACGCTTGCCGAAGTAGATCCCCCCGGTCAGCTCCCGCACCACGAGCAGATCGACGCCCTCGATCCGCTCCGGGCGGAGCGGCGAGGCGTCCCGCAACGCCGGATAGACGTGGATCGGCCTCAGGTTGGCAAAGAGCCCCAGTTCCTTCCGCAATCCCAGGAGCCCCTGCTCGGGCCGCACCTCCGCTCTGGGGTCCGACCACTTGGGGCCGCCGACAGCGCCCATCAGGACCGCGTCGGCGCGCCGGCACGCCTCCAGCGTCGCCTCCGGCAGCGGATCGCCCGTAACGTCGATGGCCCTCCCCCCGATGAGGGCCTCCTCAAAGGTGAACCGGTGGTCGTACTGTTTTGCCACCTCCTGAAGGACGTTGATGCCCACGGCGACAACCTCGGGGCCGATGCCGTCTCCCGGAAGGGTGGTGATGTGTGCTTTCATGAATGCTCCTTGGTTTTCGGTTCGACTCTCACGATCTAGGCTGGTGAACCCCGGGTCGAGCAGGGTTCAGCGATCCTGCAGACGGACAATGGTCACCATCTTGTCTGTTGATCACGTTGTCCGTTAATCACGCGTGCAGACCTGGCGGGGAAAACGCGTCCAGCTGCGGCCGGACAGAGCAGACCATCAGGGGCACGAACCGCGGCCAGATCTGTTGCCTGTTTAATCTGCCACCATCAGTCCGTATTCTACAGCATCCGCCAGCGCGAGCCAGCTCGCCTCGATGATATTGGCCGACGCCCCGACCGTGGTCCAGCGGCGGGTCTCGTTCTGCATATCGATCAGCACCCGCGTTGTGGCGGCTGTCCCCCGGTCCCCGTCCAGGATATGCACCTTGTAATCGGCCAGGTCGAACTCGGCCAAGTGCGGGTACTTCGGCACCAGCGCCTTGCGCAGCGCCGCATCCAGGGCGTTGACGGGCCCGTTTCCCTCTGCCACCATGTGGAAGACCTCGCCATCCACCTGCAGCTTGATGGTCGCTTCGGCGAAGAGCCCGCGCCCCTCCCGGTGCTCCACCACGACCATAAAGTCTAGCATCCGGAAGGGCGGTTCGTAGTCCGGCCTGGCGCGGCGCAGGAGCATCTCGACCGAGCCCTCGGCGCCCTCGAAGGTGAACCCCCGGTGCTCAAGCTGCTTGATAGTCGAGAGAACCCCGGACAAGTCGCCGAGGGCCTCCCCGGACATACCTAGCTCCTCGGCCTTGCTGCGCAGGTTCCCCCGGCCGGAGAGCTCCGACACCAGGACCCGCTGTTCATTCCCGACCTTGGCCGGCTCGATGTGCTGGTAGCTGTTCGTATTGCGACGCATCGCCGAGACGTGAATGCCGCCCTTGTGGGCAAACGCGCTCCGCCCCACGTAGGGAGCCTGCCGGTATACGGTCTGGTTAGCGATGGATGCCACGGCGCGCGCCGTCCGGGTCAGCTGTCTCAGCCGCGCCGTCGCCCGGCCCTCCTCGCCTGTCTTCAGCATCAGATTGGGAATCAACGAGCAGAGATTTGCGTTCCCGCAGCGCTCACCGTAGCCGTTGATCGTGCCCTGGACGTGAACTGCCCCGGCGCGAACCGCCGCCAGACTGTTAGCCACCGCCAGCTCGCTGTCGTTGTGGGCGTGGATACCGAGACGTGCGTCGGGGAAGACGCTCTGCACCTCCCGGGTCACCTTCTCAACCTGCCAGGGTATAGAGCCGCCGTTGGTGTCGCAGAGGATCAGCGCGTCGGCCCCGGCCTCCGCGGCAGCGCGGAGGGTGTCCAGGGCGTACCCCGGATCGTCTTTGTAGCCGTCGAAGAAGTGCTCTGCGTCATAGATCACCTCGCGACCGGCACCCTTCAGATGGGCCACGCTCTCGCGGATGATACGCAGGTTCTCCTCCTGCGTCGTCCGCAGCACGTCACGGACGTGGAGCCGCCAGGTCTTGCCCACCACGGTAACGACCGCCGTCTCTGCCGCCAGCATGGCCTGGATGTTGGCATCTTCGTCCGGGCTGTTCCCCACCCGACAGGTGCTGCCGAAGGCCGCGATGCGGGTTTGCTCCAGATCCAGGGACCGGACCCGCCGGAAGTACTCGACCGATTTCGGATTGGAACCAGGCCAGCCCCCCTCGACATAATCGACCCCCAGCCGGTCGAGCAAGCGCGTGATCTTGAGCTTGTCATCGACCGAGAGGGCGATTCCCTCGCCCTGGGTTCCATCCCGCAACGTCGTGTCATAAAGCACTGTCCGTGGTTTTGTCATGCCCTACCTCCCTGCCAATCTCTGTGCCGTGTACGGCACCAGCCCCCCTGCCTCGATAATCTCCATCACGAAGGGGGGAAACGGCGCCGTGGGGTATACGGATCCCGAGTGCTGATTGGCAATGGTGCCGGCGCGCAGATCGACGGTCAGTCGATCGCCCGCCTCCGTCCCCTCCACGGCTTCCGGACAGGCCAGTATCGGCAGGCCGATGTTGATGGCGTTGCGGTAGAAGATGCGGGCGAAACCCTTTGCGATGACGCAGGACACGCCCGCCCCTTTGATGGCCAGGGGCGCGTGCTCTCGCGACGAACCACATCCGAAGTTCTCTCCGGCGACGATGATGTCGCCCGATGAGACGTGCCCGGCAAAGCTGGGGTCCACGTCCTCCATACAATGGCGGGCCAGCTCCGCTGGATCCGAGACGTTCAGATACCGCGCCGGGATGATCGCGTCGGTGTCGACGTGGTCGCCGAATTTCCAGGCTTTGCCTTCGATCAACATGGACTCCTCCTTCTTATGCGGTACGGGGTACGTAAGGCATAAAACGTAAAACGTAAAGCGTAAAGCGTAAAAGCGTAAGGCGTAGGACGCTAAGCGTAAGGTGCAGAACAGGACGTGAACTAGAGATCGTCCGGGTGCACGATCCGGCCTGCCACCGCGCTTGCTGCCGCGACAGGCGGCCCGGCGAGATAGACCTCGCTCTCGGGGTGGCCCATCCGCCCGCGGAAGTTCCGGTTCGTCGTGCTCACCGCCCGCTCGCCGGCAGCCAGCACCCCCATGTGGCCGCCCAGGCAGGGGCCGCAGGTCGGCGTGCTGACGACGCAGCCGGCCTCGATGAATGTCTCAATCAAGCCTTCGTGCAGGGCGTCGAGATAGACCCCCTGCGTCCCGGGGACGATGATGCAGCGCACATCGGGCGGCACGCGGTTCCCTTCCAGCACCCGCGCCGCGGCGCGCAAGTCCTCGAGACGCCCGTTCGTGCACGACCCTATGACCGCCTGGTCGACCTTTACGTGCCCGCTCTCCCTTGCCGGGCGGACGTTCTCCGGAAGATGCGGAAAGGCCACCAGGGGCTCGATCTCGCTCACGTCGACCTCCAGAACCCGAGCGTACTCGGCGCCCTCGTCCGCGTCGTAGACCACGTAGTCCCGAGAGACCCGACCGTCCAGATAGGCCCGCGTGGCTCTGTCTACCGGGAAGAGGCCGGCCTTGGCGCCGGCCTCGATGGCCATATTCGCCATCGTGAAGCGGCCGGCCATGGACAGCGTGTCCACGGTGGGGCCGGCGAACTCCATCACCTCGTACAGCGCGCCGCTCACGCCGATCTCGCCGATGGTGTGCAGAATGAGATCCTTGCCGCCGACCCAGGGCTGGAGTTCCCCCCGATAGACGAGGCGGACCGTCTCGGGCACGCGGAGCCACACTTGGCCCGTCGCCATCGCCACGCCGATATCCGTCGAACCCATCCCCGTCGCGAGGGCGCCCAATGCACCATAGGTACAGGTGTGCGAGTCGGCGCCCACGACGATCTCTCCCGGCGCCACTAGCCCCTGCTCCGGCAAGAGCACGTGCTCGATCCCCATCTGGCCCACGTCATAGTGGTGGGATAGAGCCTGGGCCCGCGCGAACTCCCGCACGAAGAGGCACTGCTGGGCCGACTTGATGTCTTTGTTGGGCGCGAAATGGTCGGCCACCAGCACGACGCGCTCGGGGTCGAAGACGCGGAGGGCAGGCTCCTTGCCGTTGAGCCGTTCGAACTCTCGAATGGCGATCGGGGCGGTGATGTCGTTGGCCAGCACCACGTCCACCGCGACCTCCACCAGATCGCCCGGCGATATTCCCCGATCCGCAGACGCACCGGTCCCGGCGCCGTCCACCACGTGGGCGGCGATGATCTTCTCTGCCATTGTGTGTCCCATCGTACGGTGTCCTTACCGTTTCCGATCCGGGAACAGACCACCCCCACTCCACCTCGCCGACCAGCCCCTGGGCTCGGTGAACTGCCTGCCATTCGTCTTCGGTGCCTTGGGGCGGCTTTCGGCCTCAGACAGGCTGTAGCCACACCACTTGGCGGCCCAGCTTCGAGGCTCAGAGAACTTCCCGGCGTTTGCGTCATTTCGAGTATCCATCGTTTCCTCCTGGTGAGCGATTCACGAAACGTAAGGCGTAAAACGTCATGCGTAAAACGTAAGGAACGATCAGACGGAACGTACCGGGGCCTCCGGACGTACTTCCTTGGCCGCCTTCTGCTGCTGCGCGTCCCGCCGCGCGGCGATGAGACGGTTGAGCGCGAACATATAGGCCTTGGCGCTGGCGGCAATGATGTCCGTGTCCGCGCCGTGGCCGCTGAAGACCTGGCGCTTGTCGCCGTTGACCGGCTCGTCGGCCTGGACGCGGATCGTCACGCGTCCGACGGCATCGATTCCCTCCGTGACTGCTTGTATGGAGAACTCGATCAGCTCGTTCGGCTCGCCGATCACCCGGTTGATGGCGCGGTAGACGGCGTCCACGGGGCCCGTGCCATGGTCGGCGTCGATGACGACCGATCCGTCCGGCGTACGGATGCGGACCGTCGCCGTCGGGATGCTCCGGTCGCCGCAGCTGACTTGGATCTGCTCCAGATGGTACGTCTCCTCGAAGAACATCTGTACCTCGTCGGCCACAATGGCCTCCAGGTCGCGGGTATCGACCGTCTTCTTCTTGTCGGCGACGTCCAGGAAGCGGCGGTACACCTTCTCGAACTGCTCGTCGCTGAGGGCATAGCCGAGCTCGGCCAGACGGTGTCGCAGGCCGTGGCGACCCGAGCGCGCCGAGAGGACGATGGCCGACTCCGGCGCTCCGACGTCGCGCGGATCGATGATCTCGTACGTGGTCCGCTCCTTCAAAACCCCGTCCTGGTGGATGCCCGAAGAGTGGGCGAAGGCGTTGGCGCCGACGATGGCCTTGTTCGGCTGCACCGGGATGCTCGTCAGCTGGCTGACCATGCGGCTGACGGGATAGATGCGCTGGCTGTCAACGTCGGTATCCACGCCAAAATGGTCACGACGCGTCCGCAGCGCCATCACCACCTCCTCCATCGAGGTGTTGCCCGCCCGCTCCCCAATGCCGTTGACGGTGACCTCGACCTGACGGGCGCCGTTGCGAACGCCGACCAGCGTGTTGGCCGTTGCCATGCCCAGGTCGTTATGACAGTGGACGGAGATGATGGCGCGGTCGATGTTCGGCACGTTGCCGACGATGCCGCGGATGAGGGCACCAAACTCCTCCGGTGAGGTGTAGCCGGTCGTGTCCGGGATGTTGACCACGGTCGCCCCGGCGTCGATGACTGCCTCCAGCACCCGATAAAGGTAAACGGGGTCGGCACGCCCCGCGTCCTCGGCGTAGTACTGGACGTCATCCACGAACCGCTTCGCGTATCTGACAGCGTCCACCCCCATCTCCAGCGCTCGTTCCCGGGTCGTGCGCAGCTTGTGCTTGACGTGGACGTCAGAGACGCCCAGTCCGGTGTGGATGCGCGGGTAGGCAGCATCCTTCAGCGCCTCGGCGGCGACGTCGATGTCCTCCCGGCTGGCGCGGGTGAGGCCGCAGACGATGCACCCGCGGATCTCGCGCGATATGCGCTGCACCGCCTGGAAGTCACCCGGGGACGAGATGGGAAACCCTGCCTCGATGACGCCCACCCCCATCGCCTCCAGTGCCCGGGCGATCTCCACCTTCTCATCGACGTTCAGCGCCGCCCCCGGGGACTGCTCTCCATCGCGCAGCGTCGTGTCGAATACCGCGACCTTCTGTTTGCCGATAATGCCGGTCTCCTCCATGTGTCTCCCCTAATCCCTACTTCCTACTCCGTACTCCCGCCGTCTCACTCCCAGTTCTCGGGACGCAGCGAGCGAACCGCCGCCCCCGCCTGCCACATCTCCGACTCGCGCATCTCCCGAAGCTCCTCCTCAAGCCGTTCCCGGTAGTCGGCCGCGCTGTTCGCCTCTAGCACGATGGCCGTCTCCTCGCCGTCAACGACGCTCTGATAGAGTTCGTCGAAGACGGGCTCGACGGCCTCGCGGAACCGATGGCGCCAGTCCAGGGCACCGCGCTGGGCCGTGGTGCTGCAGTTGGCGTACATCCAGTCCATACCGTTCTCGGCCACCAGTCGGATGAGGCTCTGGGTCAGCTCCTCGACCGTCTCGTTGAAGGCCTCGCTGGGGCTGTGACCGTGCTCGCGAAGTGTCTCGTACTGGGCCTCCATGATGCCCGCCAGGGCCCCCATCAGGACACCGCGCTCACCGGTGAGATCGCTGTAGACCTCCTTTTCGAACGTGGTGGGGAAGAGGTAGCCGGAGCCGATAGCGACGCCGAGGGCCAGCACTCGCTCCCGGGCTCGACCTGTGTAGTCTTGATGGACGGCGTAACTGGCGTTGATGCCGCTCCCGGTCAGGAAGTTCCTCCGGACGCTGGTCCCCGATCCCTTGGGGGCGACGAGGATCACGTCGGCAGAATTGGGGGGTATGACGGCGGTCTGATCGTTGTAGACGACGGAGAACCCGTGGGAGAAACAGAGAGCGTCTCCCTCGCTGACGTGGGGCTCAATCCTCGGCCAGAGCGCCATCTGCCCGGCGTCGGAGACCAGGTATTGGACGACCGTCGCCCGCTCCACGGCCTCTTCCCACCGGAAGAGGGTCTCCCCGGGCACCCACCCGTCAGCCTGCGCCTTCTCCCAGGAGCGCGAGCGCTGTGGAGAGCCCCCGATGATCACCTGCACGTCGTTGTCCGCCATGTTGAGAGCCTGGGCTGGCCCCTGCACCCCATAGCCGAGCACCGCCACCACCTCGTCCTCGAGAACCTCGCGCGCCTTCTCCAGCGGGAACTCGTCCCGTGTCACAACGTCCTCTACCACGCCTCCGAAATCGATCTTTGTCACTATTGCCTCCGTGTGCGTTATGCGTCATGCGTAAAACGTAAGATCCGGCGTCAGCGCGCGCCTGGGTCTAACCTCGGGTCATCGCCACGCGGCCGGTGCGCACCATCTCCGCCACGCCGAACGGCTGCAGCACCTCGACCAGCCCGTTGATCTTCTCCGCCGTCCCCGTCACCTCAACGGTGAGAGTCTCCAGACCGACGTCGACCACCCGGGCGCGGAAGGTCTCGACGATCTGCATCACCTCCGAGCGGGTCCCGTTGCTGGCCCCGACCTTGATCAGCGCCAGATCGCGCATGACGTTGGGCTCCTCCGTCACGTCCTCGACCTTGATCACGTTGACCAGCTTGTAGAGGTTCTGCACCACCTTCTCGGTATCGGTGCGCTCCCCGTCGACGACGATGGTCATCCGCGACACGCCGGGCTCCTGCGTATGACCGACGGTCAGGCTCTCGATGTTGAAGGCCCGCTGCCGAAAGAGGCTGGCCACTCGATTCAACACCCCGGGCTTGTCCTCAACCCACGCTACCAGTGTTCTATCCATGATCCTTCTTCCCCCTGTCTATGAGATCCCTCCAGCGATCGCAGCCCGCCGGATCGGCTGTTCCGATCTACGCTGCTTGCTTGACCGGCCGGCGGATCATGTCGTGCAGCGCCGCTCCCGCCGGCACCATCGGATACACGTTCCCTTCCTCGCCCTCCTGCACCACCTGGAACTCAATCAGCGCAGGCCCCGGGTGGGCTCTGGCTTCAGCGACCGCCACTCTCGCCTCCTCCGGGTCGCCTGCCCGCCAGCCGCGCACGCCGTAGGCCTCGGCCAGCTTGACAAAATCCGGGTTGAGCAGCTGCGTTGACTCGTACCGCCCGCCGTAGAACATCTCCTGCCATTGGCGCACCATGCCCAGATAGCCGTTGTTGCACACGGCGATGCGCACGGGCAGATCCTCCTGGATGGCGGTAGCCAGCTCGTGCAGCGTCATCTGGAAGCCGCCGTCACCGACGACAGCCCACACCTCACGATCGGGGGCCGCCACCTGAGCGCCGATGGCCGCCGGCAGGCCGAAGCCCATCGTCCCGAGCCCGCCGGACGTGACCAGTCTCCGGGGATGGTCGAGCGAGTAGTACTGAGCCGCCCACATCTGATGCTGGCCCACGTCGGTAACCACGATAGCCTCGCCTCCCGTCTGGCGGTAGATGGCGTCCACGACCTGCGGCCCGGTCAGGCGTCCGTTTTCGGCGCGGTTGAGGACATCTCGCCTCTCCGTCTCACCCCTCCAGTCCTCGATCTGCTCCAACCAAAGCTGACGGTCGGCGGGGTCGACGAGGGGTAGGAGCTGCTCCAGAACGCGGCGCAGGTCTCCTTCGATCGGCACGTCCACCTCGACAATCTTATTTAACTCAGCGGGATCGAGGTCGACGTGGACCTTCCGAGCATCAGGCGCATACGTCTCCAGGGTTCCAGTCACCCGGTCATCGAATCGCATCCCGAAGGCCAGGAGTAGATCCGCCTCCTGAATGGCCCGATTGACGAACGCCTCGCCGTGCATCCCCATCATCCCCAGCGCCAGCGGATGGGATTCCGGGAAGCCTCCCTTTCCCAACAGTGTGAGGGTGACGGGCGTCTGCGTCTTCTCGACGAACCGCCTGAGCAGGTCCGTCGCCCCGGACATCAGGACGCCCTGTCCCGCCAGGACGACGGGGTGCTCCGCCTCGTTGACCAGATCGGCAGCGCGGCTCACTAGCTCCGCGTCGCCCCTCTCCTGAGGATGGTAGCCTGGCAGCTCAAGGCCGTCCGTGGGTGGGACGAAGTCCGTCTCGGCGATCTGAACATCCTTGGGCAGGTCGACAAGAACCGGTCCGGGCCGTCCGCTGCGGGCGACATAGAACGCCTCACGGATCGTGTCGGCCAGCTCGCCAACGTCGGTAACGAGGTAGTTATGCTTCGTGATAGGAAGCGTCACGCCGGTGATGTCCGTCTCCTGAAAGGCATCCGACCCGATGAGCGAGGTGTGGACCTGGCCCGTGATGCACACCATCGGCGAGGAATCGATCGCCGCCGTCGCAATTCCCGTGACGAGGTTCGTGGCGCCCGGGCCCGACGTCGCCATCGCGACGCCGACCCTCCCGGAGACCCGGGCGTAGCCATCGGCGGCGTGGCCCGCCGCCTGCTCGTGGCGCATCAGGACGTGATGAACGCCGTAGTCCTGCCGAGGGTGATACGTGTGCATAATTGCGCCGCCGGGGATACCGAACACGACCTCGACGTCCTCTCGCTTCAACATCTCCCACACAATCTGCGCCCCTGTTCTTCTCATCTCTCCTCCTAACTCGTTTACCGCGACCCGAAACTAACAACAAAAAAGCCGCCCGGCTGGGCGGCTTTCGTATAACTCCCCGGCTTTCAGCACTGGCTGTGCCTACGGCGCCAACCCAACCTCCGATGCCTCCTGGCTAAGCAGGAGGACAATAATAACGATGACAATAAGGAGGCTGGGAAGCAGCGCCAAGACGAGACCATCCCCGGCCCTCTGACGGGTTTCCGGGCGCGCTAAGCTGCGATTCTGGTTGAGACTCATGGCTTTGGTACTCATTGTCCGAACCTTCCAGACCTAGAAACAAAAAAGACCGCCCCCGTGGGCGGCCTCTGCTTGTGGCTACAAGTGACTAAGCGCAGTTGCCCAGCGGGTCATGGCTCCTTGCTAATAACAAGGAGCAGGACGGGAAGGGCAATAATCAGAGCGCTCAGTTCTCTCGACATCGTTTTTCCTGAGATAGTCGGTTTCCTCCGTCTAGTTTGCGCGATTATAAGGGAGTTCCCAAATATGTCAAGCGACGGAGGTGCATTGACAGGAGCAAGTGTTTTGGCGACAAGAGACCCCCGGAGTTTTAGTTGGAGCCGCGCAACATCCTGCCGTATCTAGATCGGCACCGTCATGCGAGTCCTCGTGCGGTTCGACAAAACCCCGGGGGTCCAAAACACGTGCGCCTGGGTGCACGGACCAACCCATCGTCACGAGGTATTGAGCGCGCCATTGGAGGAGGAGGCTAGCCGCGTCTGCCTAGAGCTGGCGGCGTCCACTAAGAGTCGAGCAGCCCAGCCCGCGCGCCCACCGCCGGACTGCTCCCCTGGCCGCCATCTACCAGTCCGCCGTCCGCTCCAGCCAGGACTCGGTCTCCGCAGGCAGCTCCTCCCACGTCCGGACGTAAGCCTTCGTCTTCTCCACCAGGGCCACCGTCTCCTCGAAGCCCACCTTCTCGACGAACGCCTCGACCTCGTCCTCAGAAAGCCTCTCTCCCGGCCACTGGTCAGCGTTCGCCATCCTCACGACCAGCCGGATGTAGTTGGCCGCCGCCTCTCTAAGATCCTCCATCTTCACTTTATCCACCGTGTCATACCGCGTGTGCCCGTAGCCCCGGCCCCCCTTCTTCCGCGAGGCCTCGGGGTCCGCTCCGCTCCCGCACGGCACACCCTTGAGGAAGAAGGGCCAGTGGTCGCTGTAGGGCGTCACCTTCTGCAGGATGGGGATCTCAATCGTCGCCTCGCCGGCCGCCGCCTCTACGAACCCTTCCAGCTCGGGCTGGCCGTGGAGCAGAATCCCCTTGTCACCCTCGCGAGCGGCCGTATCGAGGTTCAGCATGAAGCGGAGGGACCCCAGCTCATCCTCGTGCCGTTCGACGTAGTGGTGGGACCCGAACAGACCCGTCTCCTCGCCGCCGAAGAGCACCAGCCGCACCCGCCGCTTCAGCCCTCCCTCTGCCTCGTCCCCGAAGAGCCGGGCCATCTCCAGCACCACCACCGCGCCCGAGGCCGGGTCCAGCGCCCCCTGGGAGATGTCGTGGCCGTCGTAGTGGCAGCCCACCAACACATAGTCCTCCTCGTCGCCGTCGTCGGCGGAGCCGGCCACGTCGCAGATCACGTTGTACGTCTCCACCGTCTTGTTCTCGTCCGTCGTCGTCACCCTGACCCGCACCTCTCCTTCGCGCTCCAGAAGTCGCGTCAGAAAGCTGCCGTCCTCGTGAGCGACCCCCACGGCGGGGATGATGGGGTTGATGCTGCCCGTCGGCGGGCCGTAGGCGGGGTAGTGGTTCATGAAGATCCACCCCTTCGCCCCGGCCAGGACGCTGCGCATGTACTTCTCCGAGCGGTGCATGGGCCTGTCCAGCCCCAGCGGGCTGCGGCTCGTCACCATGACGACGTTCCCCTCGATCTCGTCCTTTCTCTCCTCGTAGCTGGAGATCTCCCCGTCGCCGAGGAAGACCAATCTTCCCTCGGCCTGGCCGGCCAGCCCCATGGGGAGGGAGATGCAGTCCAGCTCCTTTTCGATGGGATCCACCACCTCCAGCCTGGCCGGGCCGCGGATCCAGCCCGGAACGTTGAAGGCTTCGTAGTGGGCGTTGTCGATGCCGTACCCTCTCAGGGTCTCCACGATCCACTCGACAGCCGCGCGGTTCTCCGGCAGCCCGGTGGCCCTGCTACCGTAGACGTCGCAGAGCACCTCCAGGTTGTCCATCAGCGTGGAGGAGGTATACACCTCGGCCACGATCCTGCGGTCCAGGTCTCGATATTGGTTCTTCACGGTCCGTGATCCTCCTCGTGTCTCTGTATGTGTCGTTGATTCCCGCAGCTCTCCCACGAAGGGACGGTTCTTCGCCAGCGAGTGCATCCATGCGGCGGCCTTGGTCGATGGATCGCTGTGGGGGTCCTCGCCGTCGGATGAAGCTCGGGGGCGCTCCACCTCCGACGCCAGCAGATGCGACCTCCTCACAAACCGAATTCTTCCACGACCAAGTATATCACGCCCTTCCTCCAGGGCAATCGGTGCACGAGCCAATGAACAGATATCAGAACTCCGACCGGTCTCTTGGAGACCCAATGAGGAGTGGTGGAAGAGGCACCTTGATAAGGAGCAGTGACCTTGGATCCGGCAGCTTACGCCTTGAGCCAGCTGGTGGTGGTGATAGCCCAGGGGAAGGGACCTCAGGAGTTGTCAAGCTGCCACACCAGGGTGTCCTCGTTCAGGAGATGGTCCCCGAGGGCGCTGTGGAGGTGATCGTGGGCGTGCTGCAGGATGCGGACTTCGGGCCTGTGGTGGTGTTCGGATCCGGCGGCGTTCTGGTCGAGCTCTTGAAGGATTCCTCCCTGCGTCTGCCGCCTCTGAGTCGTCGGGATGCGCAAGAGATGATCGAGGAGACTCATGCGGCTCGGCTGCTGGAAGGCTTCCGAGGGAAGCCAGCGGCGGACGTCGAGGCTCTGGTAGAGACGCTGGTGCAGGTCTCGCAGCTGGCCGTCGATCTGAAGGATCACGTGGCAGCTGTGGACATCAATCCTCTGATGGTGCTGCCGGACGGTGAGGGCGTGCTGGCTGTCGATGCACTGGTGGAGACGACCTGAGTCTGTCAACCCGCAGCTCCCGTTCTGAGCGGCCTCGAGCCCTCAATGAGCGGGCTGAGGACAAGCGTGAGACGAAGTAACCAGGAGTAGCTAAGGAGAAGGTATGACGAAGGAAGTGGCTGTTGTTGCCATTGGCGGCAACTCGTTGATCAAGGATAAGGACCATCAAACAGTTGAGGATCAGTATCAAGCGGCGAAGGAGACCTGCCAGCACATCGTCACCATGATCGAGCAGGGCTGGGACGTGGCCATCGGTCACGGCAACGGCCCCCAGGTCGGGTTCATCCTCCGCCGGTCGGAGATCGCGGCGAAGGTGGCGGGGATGCACGAGGTGCCGCTCGATGCCTGCGGGGCGGACTCCCAGGGCGCTATCGGCTACGCGCTTCAGCAGAACCTGCGCAACGCGTTTGACGACTCTGGTATCGACAAGACGGCGGCGACGGTGATCACCCAGGTGCGGGTGGACGCCGATGATCCGGCCTTCGAGAACCCCTCCAAGCCGATCGGGACGTTCATGGAGGAAGAGGAAGCGCAGAGGCGAGCGGATGAGGAGGGATGGTCGGTGGTGGAGGACGCGGGCCGCGGTTGGCGGCGCGTCGTGGCCTCACCGTTCCCGAAGGAGATCGTGGAGCTGCCGGCAGTGCGCCAGCTGATCGACGCGGGGATCACCACCATCACCGTGGGAGGCGGCGGGATCCCCGTGGTGAGGAACGAGGAAGGGGAGCTGCGGGGCGTGCCGGCCGTGATCGACAAGGACTACGCCTCGGCACTGTTGGCCCAGTCCATCGACGCGGACCTGTTCTTGATCTCGACAGCCGTGGAGCACGTCTACTTGAACTTCGGGGAGCCGGACCAGGAAGCGATCGACGAGATGACGGTGGCGGAGGCGAAGAGGTATACTGAGGAAGGGCACTTCGCCGAGGGAAGCATGCTGCCCAAGATCAAGGCCATCATCTGGTTCCTGGAGGAGGGAGGGCGCGAGGCTCTCATCACGAACCCCGAGAACATCGCCCGCGCGCTGGAGGGCCAAACCGGCACGCGCATCGTCCCGTGAGCCCCGGGGCCGGGCCCAGCGCTAGCCCCTCACACGGAAGCCGCTCCCGCTCGTCGGGTGACGGGATGAGGGGAAGGGCGATGGGTCCTGGCCCATCCCTTCGGCATAGCGCGCCAGACGACACCCCCACACAACTTGCCCCACGTATCTCTCGGAGCCTGGAGGGACGGTATCTCAATGTCTCCCAGTCTGTTGGAGCCACTAGCTCTGGGGCGTCCGTCATCCAATGATCCCTTTGAAACAGACATCCAAGGAAGAGATGGTCAGCAGCGATAGAGCCGTACCCTGGCAGAACAACCTTCGTATCTTGTGGATCACCGAACTACTTGCAGTCCTGGGCTTCGGCATCACCAAGCCGCTGCTCCCCCTGTACGTGAGAGAACTCGGTGCCCAGAGCGAAGAATGGGTCCGCATCTGGGCCGGGATCGTCGTCTCTGCACCAGGGCTGACGATGATCGTGTTCGGTCCGCTCTGGGGCACGTTAAGCGATCGATACGGCAGCAAGGTGATGGTTCTTCGTGCCGCTCTCAGCGCAGCGGTGCTCACCTCACTGATGGCAGTAGCGCAGACGGCCCAGCACCTCGCCCTTCTGCGGGTGATCATGGGTGTCTTCGGCGGTACCGTGTCTGCGGCAGCGACGCTTGTGGCTCTGGCGGCTCCTCATGAGCGGCACGGACAGGCTTTTGGCACGCTTCACACTGTGGTGTTCATTGGTGGCTCTGCGGGCCCGCTCGTGGGCGGCATTGTGGCTGACTACTTCGGCTACTCGAACGCGTTCTGGGCCGCCAGTGGGGTGCTTCTCGTCGCCAGCATCGTGGTGTTGACTCTTCTAAGGGAGCCGCCCCGGAGGGAGCGGCCCTCACAGATTACCGCGGCTTCCACAGGCAGCTCGCAACCGCTACCTCGCCGTCTGGTAGCCCCATTCGCGTCGGTACTCAAGTCACCACAGCTGCTTGGTGTATTGGGCGTCGGTTTCTTGCTTCGATTGGCGGAGGGTATGGCGGTGCCCATTGTCCCACTCTTCATAGAATCGATCTCGGCACCGGGAGCACGCGTGGCTTCTGTGACCGGGGTCGTGAGAAGTGTAAGTGCGTTCTTTGGTGCCCTGGGAAGCTTGGGTACTGGTAAAGCGTCTGAGTGGCTGGGCGGACGCCGACTCCTCGCTCTCTTAGCTCTGCTCTCAGCGATTGGCTACCTGCTGCATCTCGTCGTCGACGCTCCCCTGTGGGTGCTGCCAGCTCAAGCTTGTACCGGCTTCGCGCTCGGTGGGCTCGTCACGGTGTTGAGAATCTCCCTGTCGGAGCACTCCCAGGGGGGACAGGAAGGTACGGTGTATGGTGTGGAGAGCAGTACGATGTCGGTTGCCTTCGCCGTCGGTCCGATGATGGGGAGTCTGTTGGCGGCCTGGTTCAGCCTACGGCTCTCGTTCCTGGTTTCAGCAGCTATGTTTCTCGTTGCTGGCGTTGCCGCTCTGGCCTTGAAAGCCTGGAGAGAATAGAACCGCCTGCGGCTGTCGGAGCGCGTGCTGTGAAGACGACCTGGAAGCAGGGCAAACGTGTGGATGCAGGAAGACGTACGCGCACTTGACACCCTGCCGAAACGTGGTACAATCTGCACCAAGTAAGAGGAAGTAGGTTTTGGCTAGAACACACAGACTGCCCAGACTTGCGGAGGCTGGGCGGTCTCTTTTTTTGCCTCTCCCCGCTTCACTCAATAGTAGATGTTTCAAGGAGTATAGGGTAGGAAAATGACAGAAAGAGAACAGGGAACCGTTAAGTGGTTCAACGACAGCAAAGGGTACGGCTTCATCTCGCGTGAGGCTGGAGAGGACGTTTTCGTACATCACTCGAACATCGACGGCGGCGGGTTCGCCTCCTTGCAGGAGAACCAGCGGGTCGAGTTCGGTGTCGAAGAGGGGCCCAAGGGGCTCCGCGCCGTTCACGTCAAGAAGCTCTAACCCGACGTGGGACGGCAGGGATAGCCTGGTCCGTCTGCTGTAGCTGACGGCCAGCCTATCCGGCTAGCATAGAACCGCACGGCCTCTCCGCAAGCCGTGCGGTTTTTTCCATGTCTGGCCTCAGCGGAACACGGCTCAGGCCAGGTCGCCTCCGGTGCGTTGTTATCTGCCCAAGCCAGCATTCGTTCCTCACCAATAGGCTGGATCATCCAGCGCCTTCACGCACGTACAACCGCCAGCTATGGGCTCTATTCCATCATCCGTAAGTGATTGCCCCAGCCACCCCTCCGGCTGCGAAAGCTCGAGCGGCGCCGCGATCAGATCCTGGGAAATCGGGTGGAACCCGACCTGGGCGTAGAAGGATGGATCGCCATAGGTGGTCACCAGACGTACACCCCTTCTCTTCAGTTCTCGCAAGCCGTGAGTGATCAACGCCTGTCCTACGCCCCTACCTTGATGATCAGCATGGACGGCAACGGGAGCCAGGATGAACACATCGACGTCTTCCTGGAAGGACAATCGGCTGAAGAAGATCACCCCAACAATCTCTTCCCCATCAACAGCCACGAAACCATACAGATCCTGACGATGGGTGGTGGCCATCATCTCCTTCACCAGGTTGCCGATCAGCGCCCCCTCCTGTTCACCTTCAGATTTGGAGAAGACCGAAACGAAGAGTTCCTCAATGACTGGTGAATCACTCGGTTTGTGAGCCCGAAATTTCATGTCTCCTCCCTGAAGCTTCGCGTTTCGTTCTCTTCACGTCTGCCCCCGCGATTGACTTATCCCGAAGGAGCCCTGGCAGAGGAGGTCGCGGCATGGTGAGCCAAGACGGTAGCGGCAGATCCGGTGGTCGGGCGCGTCATTTCAGGTGGAGCAGAGGGAGACGGCACCAGCCGAGGGCCTCCGACGATAAGTTGTCCAGATACTGTGCCCCAGTGAGGACAAGGGCGGCCGGCCCGAACATGCGACGAGGCCTGAAACCTTCCGCTGACATTGTGCGACGAGCTCCGGAGAACCTGATGTCATCCGAGTTGTCCTGTCCGTTGGCCCTGATTGATGGATCGCCACCTCAGCGTACTGTCTCCAGTTTCGCAGCCAGATCGTTCAGTCCTCTTTCTGTTTCCTCTGCTTTGACGACAACCTGGCGGTAGTTCAACTGTTTCAGCCGATTACGCTTCCGTCGGTCGGCCTGCTGCACATACTCCCGGTGGTGCGGCGAGCCATCGACGAAGACGACGATCCTCGGCTCGTAGAGGAAGTCGGCGATCGCCAGCGGCACGTCCCCGTCATAGATGGTCTTCTGCGCCTCGTCGGGTAGCGGTAGCCCT
>Ga0207797_1000156_pt1 | contig 48604 bp, 39 predicted proteins | sample PRCRCaboRojoPR_6_FD_187275 | JGI IMG/M metagenome (GOLD analysis project Ga0207797, IMG submission 187275) | Marine sediment microbial community from Cabo Rojo, Puerto Rico - PR CR 10% Liquid 1 (SPAdes) | ecosystem: Environmental > Aquatic > Marine > Coastal > Sediment | place: Cabo Rojo, Puerto... | reverse complement strand
AGCGGCGGCACGGGGGAGTAAGCGCGTTTTCCGTCTGTTGATGCCTGATAGCTCACGGAGCGAGAAAGGAGCAAGGTCTTTGCTCTCATCTTTTTGGGAGAGGGAGTATGGAAGCCGACGGGAGATGAGACGGACGCGAAAGAAACGGGAGGTAGATCGATGGAGCATGATGAGAAAGAGCTGCGGCAGGCACGTGAGCGATGGGAAGAGACGACACTTCAGGAGACCCTGGAACGGTATCCGGAGCGAGCAGAGACGTTCATCACCACCTCCAGCGAGCCCGTGGAGCGACTATACACACCCCTGGAGGTGAAGGGCGAATACATAGAGGAATTGGGCCTTCCTGGAGAGTATCCTTTCACCCGGGGGATCCACCCCACTATGTATCGCGGACGGCTGTGGACGATGCGGATGTTCGCCGGATTCGGCACGGCGGAGGAGACGAACCATCGATTCAGGTACCTGCTGGAGCAGGGTCAGACCGGTCTTTCGGTGGCTTTTGACCTGCCTACCCTGATGGGCTACGATACCGATGCGCCAGAGGCAGAGGGCGAGTTCGGGAAGTGTGGCGTCGCTATCTCTTCGCTGCGGGACATGGAGGTTCTCTTCGACGGCATTCCGTTGGATGAAGTCACGACTTCGATGACCATCAACAGCCCGGCGGCTATTATCTGGGCAATGTATATCGCCGCCGCTGAGAAGCAGGGCGTGCCGATGCGAACGTTGGGTGGCACTATCCAGAACGATATCCTGAAAGAGTACATCGCACAGAAGGAATACATTTTTCCTCCAGAGCCATCGATGCGGCTGGTGACCGACACGATTGAGTTCGGCACTCAGGAGCTTCCTAAGTGGAATACCGTCTCCATCTCTGGCTATCACATCCGGGAGGCCGGCTCGACAGCCGCACAGGAGCTGGCGTTCACGCTCGCTGATGGCATGGAGTACGTCCGCTGGGTTCTCGAGCGCGGGCTTGACGTGGATGCTTTTGCCCCGCGGCTGTCCTTCTTCTTCAATTGTCACAACGATTTCCTGGAGGAGATCGCTAAGTTCCGTGCGTCACGCCGTATCTGGGCACGTGAGATGCGTCGGACCTTTGGAGCACAAGATTCGCGCTCCTGGTGGATGCGGTTTCACACCCAGACCGCCGGATGCTCGCTCACCGCCCAGCAACCGGAGATCAACATCGTCCGGGTAGCTATCCAAGCGCTGGCGGCGGTGCTAGGCGGTACCCAGTCGCTGCATACGAATAGCATGGACGAAGCCCTGGCGCTTCCCAGTGAGCATGCCGTCACCGTCGCCCTGCGCACGCAACAGATTATCGCTCACGAGAGCGGCGTTGCCAACACCGTCGATCCGCTGGGCGGTTCGTACGCCGTGGAGGCGCTCACTGATCGAATGGAGGAGCGCGTCTATGAGTACTTCGAGCAGATCGAATCTATGGGCGGCGTGATTCCCGCCCTTGAAGCGGGTTTCTTCCAACAGGAGATTGCGGACGCGGCCTATCAATACCAGAGGGAAATCGATGAGCAGAAACGGACCGTCGTGGGGGTCAATGCGTATGAGGAAGAGGAGCCCCCAAAGATCCCTATCCTCCGGATGGATCCTGAAGGCTATGAGAAGCAGTGTGCGCGGCTGGCAGAGGTGCGGGAGGAGCGGGACAGCGGCGCAGTGGGCCAGGCGCTAGATCGGTTGCGCATTGCAGCTCAGGGCACGGAGAACACGATGCCTTACATCCTGGACGCCGTCCGGGTCTATGCGACGCTTCAGGAGATTATGGACGTCTTTCGCGAAGAATTCGGGCTGTATCGCGAGCCAATGGTTATCTGACCACCCGCACAGCAGTTGGCCATCGGATGGGAACGGCCTGGTTGACGGCCAACTGCTGACGGTCGGTGTCTCACTTGTCCATAATCTGTGACAGCTCGTATAGCTCGGGGTCGATCTCTTTCTGATAGGCGATGGCTTCTTCAAGGGGGGTCGGCCTGGCTTCATTCTCGGTCCAGCCGACCATAACCCCACTGTTGCCGTCGACCAACTCGCGCGCCGCGGCGGCGCCCATCCGGGTGGCCAGGATCCGATCGAAGGCCATTGGGGACCCTCCGCGCTGGACGTGACCGAGTCGTGTAACGCGGACGGAGAATCCAAGTTCCTCTTTTCGCTCTCGCAGTTTCTGGGCGACTTCATCGGTCCCGGGCTTCCACCCTTCGGCAACCACGATGATGCAGTGGGCTTTGCCCCGGATGTAGGAGTCCTCGACGGTGTCGACGATCTCCTCAAAGGACGTCTCTATCTCCGGGCAGAGAACCAGCTCTGCGCCGCCGGCGACGCCGCTCGACAGGGCGAGATAGCCGGAGTTACGTCCCATAGTCTCGATGAGGAAGGCCCGGTTGTGTGAGGATGCGGTGTCCTTGACCTTGTCGATGGCCCCAAGGATGGTGTTGAGAGCCGTGTCGACGCCGACGGCGATGTCGGTTCCGTTGATGTCATTGTCGATCGTGCTGGGGATGCCGACTACGGGGAAGCCCATCCGGTGGAGCTCCAGCGCGCCGGTCAATGAGCCGTTGCCGCCGATGACGACGAGGCCGTCGACGTCGAAGCGGTTCAACATGCGCAGCGCCTTCCTTCGCCCCTGAACATCACGGAACTCCGGGGCGCGAGCCGTGCCCAGGATGGTCCCCCCACGTCCGAGAATCCCACCTACGGCGCGGGCGTCCATCTCTCTGATCTCCCCACCTATCAAACCAGCGTAGCCTCGGTGGACGCCCATAACCTCCAGACCGAGGTGGATCCCCATGCGCACCACGGCTCTGATACAGGGATTAAGGCCGGGGTTGTCGCCGCCACTGGTGAGAACAGCAATTCGTTCCATGATGCCCCCTATTGACTACAAGTAGCTAAATGACTGCGCGCCAGAAGAGCGTGTGCGATGAGAATGGCAGAGGTTCTTCGCAATCGTCATCCCGATCTCCATCCTCATCGCTGGTCGGCTAGAAAGGCTTGGGCTCCAGGCCGAGCAAGTACCCAAAACGCGACTTGAACTCGGTCAGCGTGAGCTTCGTATGCTCTGCCATCCTCCTGATCAGGTCTTCGTTTTCGGCGTCCTCCGACTTGAGGCGGATCATAAGCTTGTAGGCCGAGCGATATATGAACGAGTCGAGGTTTACCTTTCGTATTTCAGTTCGCCCGGTTTCTGGATCCATCATCTTGTCGAAGGGGATAGGAACCACCTTGGTTCCCTGGATCGTAACCGTCGCGTTGGTGCCCCCGTCCAGCAGGAAAGCCGCGGCTGCCTCGCCCAAGCTGCGCGTGTAGTCGATGTCGAAGGCAACGGGGTCGCTGCAGCGAAGCTCATATCCCAGGTCCTTGCTGGTGATGCGAGTCGGGACGTCGAGCTTCTCGAGTTCGCTGTCCAACTCATGCTTGAGGATGTCAGAGAAATTGATCTCCGATAGGTGGACGTTGCCAAACGCATCCCGCTCCACATAGTCGAGCTCGCGGAGGTCTTTGTGCGACATATGCTCCATGACACCCTCGGAAAGCAACGCGACGCCATAGGGCTTGTCGTCAGCCATCCGCTTGAGGATGGACGTGATGAGGATGTCGACGACTTCCTGCATACGGATTGTGCGTCCCTCCCACTCTTCAGGGATGAGGGTGAGAGTGGCGCCAGAACTCTTCCCGATGCCCAGAGCGAGGTGCCCAGTCTTACGGCCCATCGTCACGACCACAAACCATCGGAACCCGGTCAAGGCCTCTTCCATGAGGGCCATGGTGATGTCCGTGCCGACCTGGCGAGCGGTTTCGAATCCAAAGGTGTTGATCTCCTCGGGAAGTGGGAGATCGTTGTCGATCGTCTTTGGGGCATGGGCGACTTGAATGTCGGCACCCATATGTTCCTGCGCGTAGCGCGCCACTCGATAGGCGGCGTATGCTGTGTCGTCGCCCCCAATGACCAGTAGATAGCCGATGTCCGCGTCTATCAGCGTTTGGCCGCACAGGCGGAGGTGCTCCTCCTCCTGCGTAGGGTTCGCCCGCGATGTGCGAAGGATCGAGCCGCCCTTCAGATAAACGCGGCTGACGTCATCAATGGTCAGGGGGGTGGCGACCAGCTCGCCTTCCATCAGGTGCTTGAATCCATCATAAATCCCGATAACCTCGTACCCCTTGGTGCGAGCTTCGATGGTGGCGGCGTGAATGACCCCGTTAATACCAGGCGCGGGCCCTCCGCTGACAATTATTCCAAGCTTCTTCTCGTTTGCTCTGTTGCTCATAATCTCCTCCTTGCTTATTCTCCAAAAGGTCTCTACGCCCGTCTCACTTCATCAGAGGCTATCAAGTAATCGGGAGGAATCCAGAATGACCAGACCTCCCCCTCTGATTCTAGGATGTCTCCGTGAGGTCGGCTACCTTGCCTTCGGTGATTCGGACCAGGGTTCGAAAGGGAACGGGAAAGACCGCCCGGTGGTGCCCGGCTGCGGCATAAACCGTGGCGAAGCGCCCGAGCGATTTGTCTATCCAGGTTGAAAGAGGGCGATTGTGTCCGATCGGTGGCACACCCCCAATGGTGAAACCACTTTCTTTCCTTACGCGGTCGGCGTCGGCGATCATCACGCGGCGCGCTCCCAGCAAGCGCTTGAGTTTCTCCGGGCTGGCGCGACGGTCGCCAGCGACGAGCACCAGGATTGGCTCGCCGTCGGCCAGAAAGATGAGTGACTTCACGATGCTGCCGAGAGCTGTGTCGAGGGCATCAGCCGCAAGCTGCGCCGTCCGAGCGCTTTCCGACAGCTCTAGGATATCGATCTCCAGTCCATCTGCCTGGAGTGCAGCCTCCACTCGCTCTCGTCCGTTCACGAGATGCCTTCCCGCACCTGTACGGCGTCCTCGCCGACAAGCGCTTCCAGCTCCGCTAGCAACTCGGGGGAGCAGGAGGTAGCTTTGTTGGGGAATCTAAGTTCCACCTCACCATTGCTACCGCCGCTCAGACGTATGACAAAGCAATCGGGCCCGTCCCGAGCCGCGAGAAGATCGTGAACTTGGCGCAGCGTTCGCTTGTCCTGGGCCTGTTCGGGGCTGCGTGCCAGCGTGACATGGACGGTGCGAGGCTTTGTTCGCGGGGGGTCTGCCGGTTGTGGGGGCGACTCGACGGGTTCTGCATAACGCGGAGGAGGGGCTGGTGGGGGCGAGGCTTCATGGTTTGCTCCCCCGGACGAAGGCTTCGAAGCCACTGTGACATCATCGGGACGCTTGACCCAGCTACAGAGTAGACTGGGCTCGTCACGCCGGCTAGAATCAACCTTGCCGCTGACGACCAAGATTTGCTCCAGTTGCCACATGTCCTTCGTCTCGCTCCAGATACTTGGAAAGACGACGACGTCACAGGTGCCTCGCATGTCCTCCAGCGTGACAAAGGCCATCTCGTCACCTTTTCGTGTCGTGTGTCGGTAGACGCGCTGCACCATTCCAACAAGGGTGACCTGCTGTCCGCTCGTTTCTTCGTCTAACGTGCCCACGGAGCCGGAAAGGACGTCATCCAGACGGGCCATGATCCGCGTGAGAGGGTGCTCGGAGACGTAGATGCCGAGCAACTCTTTCTCCCAAGCCAGTATTCTCTTTCGCGGAACGTCGGCCACCTCCTCTGGTGACGGTAAAATGGACTCCTCGGCGGCAAGGTGAACGCCGGTGGCGTCGCCGAACATGCTGAGCTGCCCGACGTCCTCGGCGCGGTGGAGGCCGGAACTGAGCCCGATAATGCGCTCAACGATAGGGAGCAACTGTGATCGCTTGCCGAAAGGGCGTAACGTCCCAACCTGAACGAGGCTCTCCAGAGCACGACGATTAACCTGTCGCAAGTCCACGCGGCGGCAGAAATCGTCCAAATCCTCAAAGGGCCCGCTTTCCTGTCGGGCTTCCAGGATTGCCTCAACCGGGCCTTCTCCGACGTTCTTGATGGCGCCCATTCCGAACCGAATTGCAGGGGGCTCATCCCCCTGGTCCTCAATGGCAAAACCAAGACCCGAGACGTTGACGTCTGGTGGCAATACCTTGATGTTCAAGCGTCGGCACTCGTCGATGAAGCGACTGACCTTGTCCGTGTTATTACGCTCCACGGTCAGCAGGGCAGTCATGTACTCGACCGGGTACTTGGCTTTAAGATAGGCGGTCTGGCAGGTAAGAACGGCATAGTCGGCGGCGTGGCTCTTGTTGAACCCGTACCGCGCAAAATACTCGATGTCCTCGAAGATGGCTTCGGCCGTCTCACGCGGCATACCGCTGCGCTCCACGGCGCCCTCGATGAACTTGGCACGGTGCTTGAGCAGGGCTTTCTTCTTCTTCTTGCCAACAGCCCTGCGGACCAGGTCAGCTTCGCCGGCCGTGTATCCTGCGATGTCCGTCAGGATGCGGATGATCTGCTCTTGATAGACGATGATACCGAAGGTTTCGTCGAGGATGGGCTCCAGACTTGGATGCCGGTATTCGATCTCCTTTTTGCCGTGGAGGCGGTCGATGTAGTCATCGATGTACTCCATAGGGCCCGGGCGGTAGAGGCTGATGGCGGCAATGACGTGCTCGAATTTCCGGGGTTGCATCTTCATCAGCGTTCGCCGCATCCCCTGCCCCTCTACCTGGAAGACGCCCATTACATCGCCTCGCGAGAGGAGGTCATAGATGATTGAGGCGTCCCGAGGGATGGTGAGCAAGTCGAGCTCAACTCCGTGCCGCTCCCGGACCAACTCGCAGGCAACTCGCATCGCGGTTAGGGTAGCCAGTCCTAGGAAGTCGACCTTGAGCAGCCCTAACTCCTCAGCTTCGGACATCGTGTACTGCGTGACGGTGCCGATCTGATCCTGGCTGCTGCCACTCGTCGGCCGCCGGAGCGGTGCGTAGTTCACGAGGGGAATGTCGGAGACGATCACTCCGGCAGCGTGGGTGCTGGCGTGACGGATATTCCCTTCAACGCCCCGGGCGGTATCGATGAGCCGTTGGATGTGTTCTTCTTCCTCGTACTGTCTCCGCAGGTCAGGGACGGTCTCGATCGCTCCATCAATCTTCACGCCAGGGCCGCCAGGCACCAGTCGCGCTATGCGATCGACCTCTGAGAGCGGATAATCGAGGGCTCGTCCTGCGTCCCGGATCGCGGCCTTGGCTCCCATTGTCCCGAAGGTGACAATCTGCGCTACTTGTTCCTTCCCGTACTGGTCAATCGTGTAACGGATCAGGTGATCCCTCTGGTCGTCGGGGTAATCCAGGTCGATGTCCGGCATCGTCACGCGGCCTTCGTTCAGGAACCGCTCGAAAATCAGATTCTGATGCAGGGGCTCCAGGTTAGTGATATAGAGACTGTAGGCGACGATGGAGCTGGCACCGGAGCCGCGCACGTTCCACCAGATATTCTCCTCGCGGGAGAAGCGGCACAGGTCCCACACAATGAGGAAGTAGGTGTCGAAGCCCATGCGGTGGATGACGTCCAACTCATAGTCAAGTCTGTCCTGGATCTTCGGCGTCACCTCATCGTAGCGCTCGTGAAGTCCTCTTTCACAAAGGTGGCGCAGGTATGACTGGGCGTCGAAGCCCTCCGGTACCTCAAAGACAGGCAGGTGATAGTTGCCGAACTCGAGGTTGACGTCACACCGTTCCGCGATCTCCAACGTGTTTGTCAGGGCCTCCGGCGCGTCAGGGAAGAGGGCGGCCATTTCCTCGACGGACTTGAGATAGTAGCTCTGACCGTCCATGCGCATACGGTCGGGCTCGGTGACGGTCTTCCCCGTCTGGATGCAAAGCAGCACGTCGTGGATCGATGCTTGATCCTGGCGAGCGTAGTGAGCATCGTTTGTGGCTACAAGCGGCAAGTCGAACTCATCGGCGAGGCTGATTAGATATTCGTTAACGCCCGCCAGCTCGGGAATATCGTGATCCTGCAGCTCCAAGTAGTATCGGTCTTTGAAGACGGATTGATACCATTTAAGCGCCTCACGAGCCTTCTGATACTGTCCTTTCCGAATTCTACGAGCGAGCTCGGAGGACCCACAGCCGGAGAGTACGATCAAGCCATCGCTATGCTTCTTCAATGCTTCCCGGTCGACCCGTGGCTTGTAGTAGAAGCCCTCCAGCTGAGCAATGGTGGCCAGCTGCATCAGGTTCTGATAGCCGACGTTGTTCTCAGCCAGCAGCACCAGGTGGTAGGGACTGCGATCGCGCTGCGGATGCCGGTCCCTCCTGCTTCGCGGTGCCACGTAGGTCTCCATCCCGATAATGGGCTTGATGTTTGCGGCTTTGCAGGCCTTGTAGAACTGGATTGTTCCGTACATCGCGCCGTGGTCAGTCAGAGCCAGAGCTGGCATACCAAGCTCGACGGCGCGCTCAGCCAGCTCTTTGCAGCTGCTCAGGCCGTCCAGAAGAGAGTATTCGCTATGGACGTGGAGATGGACGAAGTCACTCATTGAAACGATATTATACCACACCGATTGAGGATTTGTAGTCGACACGCCTTTTTTGTGGGAGCATCAGCGGTTTGCACGGGCTACGAGGTGCTGAGCAACCTGGGACGCATGCTCCTAGTTTCTGGCCCATAGGCTTCCAATTTCCTCACCCCATAGTACCACAGGCTATGCGGGAGAAGACCAGCGATAGCTTCCGGGTATGGGCGGCCAGGTGAGCAAGTGAAATGGTTGTTGGGGGCCGGGACAAATCTTGAGAGGGGCGTTCTGGTGAAGCGCTCCTGAAGTGTCCTAGTTGTATCGAATGCTTTTCTGCAGGATACAACCGAGATGAAAGGAGAAAGGGTGTGAACAGACTCAGCGAACTCGATTATATCGCACTGGAGGATCGATACGACGCTCACAACTACAACCCCCTGGACGTCGTCATTGCGGAGGCGGAGCGCCCTTGGGTCTGGGACGTCGAGCGGGAGAAGTACCTGGATTGTCTGTCGGCCTATTCGGCGGTCAACCAGGGCCATCGTCATCCGCGCATAGTGCAGACGATGATAGATCAAGCTCAACGGTTGGCGCTGACGTCACGGGCCTTTCGCAACGATCAACTCCCTTTGTTGGCCAGGGAACTATGTGAGTTGACTGGCTACCAGAAGATGCTGCCGATGAACTCGGGTACGGAAGCGGTGGAGACGGCCCTGAAAGCAGCCCTGGAGACCGCGTCTCCAGGGCTGCTTGCGTCTGGCTCTTATGCCCGGCGCACCTATTCGGGCAGGTTGGGATAGAAGTCGATCACTCGCTGGCCGTCCACGTAGGTCTCGGCTCCGGCTCTTCCTTTCATCGTCTCGGGCGACGGCGTCACGCCGCTGGTTTGGGCCAGGGCACCCTCAAGACCCTCAAGCGACAGAGCTAGCCCGACGACCGTTCGTGACTCGCCGAACGTATAACGGACCTCCGGCCCAGTAGCCCACTCCCCGTCGTTCCATACGAGGGAGTAAGGCTCGTATGCCTCGGTATTTGTGTTGTAACTGACTCCTACCGCCACCTCGTCCCCAAAGTCGGGGTTGATGCGCCGACTCCCGACCGCGCGCCCGGTCTCGGAGTTTCCGTCAATATCGAGGACGAACAGCCAGTTCATGTAGCCAGCCGGGGGGTCCGGTACGGCGTCGTACAGCGAGAGCCAGAAGAAGGCCTCTCCTTCTGCACTCCAGTCGGTCAATTCTGCCGGTACGTCCTCGGTGGGTTGGAGCGAAATGCTCAGATTGGGATCGATGCTGGCTGCACGGATGTCAATACCAGCCGGGACTGTCTCAATCGCTGCTCCTGTCTCGTAGGTCCCGACGTCACCCTGTGGGTCGGGGTTGGTGGATGGCGTGGCTGAGGGCGCTGGGGTGGCTGTCGGCGCTGTGGTGGGAGCGGCCGTGGCCACAGGAGTGGATGTGGGAGTCGGTGTGCAGGCGATGACGTGGACGATAGCACCGGCTGCTTGCTCGGAGCCCTCCCGTGTAGCCGTGACGGTGTAGTCTCCCGGCGCATCACCGGCCGTGAAGACGCCTTCTCCGGTGATCGTGCCACCCGTGGCGTCCCAGATCACTGCGACGTCCTCTTCAACAGCGAACTGCTGCTCTTCGCCCGGACAAAGACTGACCTCGGGCGGGGCGATCGTCGGGGCCGGTTCTCGCTGCGTGGGCAACCCGCCGCAGGCCCGGAGGATGGTCGTGGCCGCCAGAATGGCGACGACGAGCATAAGTCCAATGGTAAACCAGAATAGAATAATACGTGCTCTATCGTTCAACAGCATATTGCCTCCTCAATGAGAGCAGAATCCTAAGGGTTAGCGTGCTGTGCACACACTAATCGCTCGTGCGCTCAAACTGGAATCTTGCGACTTGTCTCGTCTCGGCTCCAACAGTGACGCCTTCCGCGATCCGACGACCACATACCCAGGTCACTTCGCCGCCAGCGACCACGAGTGGCACGTTGTCACGCCATACGGCAGGGATTTTGAGGTTGATCATCAACTCGCTTACCTTGACCGAATGTCCCTCCATTCCGTGGGGGGCGAACTGGTCGCCAGGACGGCGGGTCCGCAGCTGGATAGGCTCAGCAAGGGCATCGGCGTCCAGGTAGGCTGTCCACGGATGATCGGATGAGGTGATCTCCTGCATGTCCCACCGTTGAAGGATGTCGGTTTCGAGAAACCAGTCTGACTCCGGGAGCGGGACTGTACCGGGCACTGGCACAGCAAGAGGCTCATCGCTCCAGAGCAGCGGTTCGTCAGGAGGTGGTCCGCTCTCCCCGGCTTCACCGATGGTAATGGACTCGTACCCGACCGTGAGCGCCAGGCCCATTGGCAACGTGGCCTCCTTGCCGGTCTCTCCATCCAGAGCGATCTGGCGGGCGTTCTCGACATGCACGAACGTGACGTCACGCAGGCTCTGTCGCAGCCGATACGTGGCCTGACGCAGCGTAGACCGCTGCAGAGCCACGGGAAGTCTCTGCCACCCGGCCTGGTCGAAGACAATGGCGTCTGACCGCTCCTCACGGACGATTTCCTTCCAGGCTTTCTCTCGCTGTTCGACCAGCAGGTCGTAGTCAGCGGCGGCAACGGTGGCTGTGTGGCACAAGATTTCGCGGATGTTGGGGTTGTAGGTCTCCAGCTCGGGCAGCAGCTCGTGGCGCAACCGATTGCGGAAGTGAGTTGTGTCCAAATTGGAACGGTCAAACCGAGGCATCAGGTCATGACGGGCGCAGTAGGCCTCGATATCGGCTCTGGGTACATCCAGAAGAGGGCGGATAAGGGCAGGAAGCTGGTGGCTGGGGATAGGCCACTCCAGAAAAGGCTCCAACAGTCGATAGTCGGCCAGAGGAGCCAGGGGAAGCATACCTCGAAGACCCGCCAGTCCCGACCCTCTTAGGAAGTGCATCAAAACGGTCTCTGCTTGATCGTCAGCGTTGTGCCCCACAGCAATCTTCTTGGCCCCGATGGTTGCAGCTACCTGAGCCAGAAACGCGTAGCGAACACGCCGGGCTGCTTCTTCGAAAGCCAGTCCATGTTCCTTGGCCAGCCTGGGCACGTCCTGTTTCTCAACAGTCACTGGCAGCTTCCAGTCTTCGGCAACTCCTGCTACAAACTCAGCATCAGCGCGTGATGCCCGCCCTCTTGTGCCGTGGTTGAGATGGGCGACGTGAAGCTGCACACGATGGGCCTCGCGCAGCCGCCTCAAAACGTGGAGCAGGCAGAGGGAGTCCGGGCCACCCGAGACGCCGACGACCACCGGTTCACCAGGATCAAGGAGGCCGTGGGCTTGAATGGTGTCCTGAACGCGTTGATAGACGTCAATCAAGAGCCTACAAGACCCGGTATACGCTATCGCCCGGTCGGGCCCGCGATTCCAGCCTGACGCCGATCTCGTCTCCAGGGTCGGCCTCGGTGACGTCCTCGTTGTCTAGTTGCATCGAGGCAATCACCTGCTCGAAATCTGTGGTGTGGCCGACGATGTGGACTCGATCGCCGACAGACAACTTGTCGCTCAATACGATCCCGGCTACGTTGATGTCTCCGAACCAATGGCTTACTTCTCCAACGAGTTCCTCTGGCATGGTTATCTCCTTCTAGCTGGCCGTTGTCTCCGCGTTCCGCCGATGTGGGATCAAGAGGAGCCCATCCGGGAGCGGAGATAGGCCTCCATAAACCCATTCAGTTGTCCATCGAGAACCGCTTCTGTGTTCCCGCTCTCGTGCCCGGTGCGGTGATCCTTGACCATATGGTAAGGATGGAGGACGTAGGACCGAATCTGGTTGCCCCAGCGGGCCTCTATATGCTCTCCCTTTAACTCGTCGATTTCCTCTTGTTGCTTTTCCTCTTCAAGCTGGGTAAGCCGCGCCTTCAGGACTCGGAGTGCCGTATCTTTGTTCTGTGCCTGCGAGCGCTCGTTCTGGCAGGAGACGGTGATGCCGGTCGGCGTGTGGGTGATGCGCACGGCCGTTTCGTTCTTCTGCATATGTTGTCCGCCGGCTGAAGACGCGCGGAACGTGTCGATCTCCAGGTCGCCGGGATCGATAGTCACCGAGACCTCATCGGCGATATCGGGCCAAACTTCGACCAATGTGAAGGAGGTGTGACGGCGATTGGCTGCGTCGAAAGGAGAGAGGCGCACAAGGCGGTGCACACCACGCTCAGAGCGGAGATTCCCGTAGGCGTAAGGGCCAGAGACTGTGATGGTGACGCGCTTCACCCCGGCTTCGTCTCCGTAAAGGCGATCGACAACATCTGTCTTGTATCCATTGCTCTCCGCCCAACGGAGGTACATACGGAGCATCATCTCCGTCCAGTCCTGCGCATCGGTCCCTCCGGCGCCCGCGTGGAGCGAGAGAATCGCGTCCTCCCGATCACGGGAGCCAGAGAAAAGTAGCAGGAACTCCAGCCGCTCAATCTGTTTTTCCAGCGCTTCCGTCTCGGCTGCCAGCTCATCGGCCAAGCTTTCATCACCCAGCGAAACGAGCTCCAGTGTATCCTGGACCCGTTGCGACAAGGAGTTCCAGCGGGATACCTCTTCCCTTAGATTGGAGAGCCGCTGCATCACCTTCTGAGCTTGTTCGGGGACATCCCAGAAATCCGACGCGCTGGCCTGCTTTTCCAGCCGGGCTATCTCCTGTGCCTTATCCTCCAGGTCAAAGATGCCCCCGGATGTGCTCCAGCTTGGCCTTAAGCATTTCCAATCGTTCTTGCAGTTCTTCCATCCATGCTCCTTTAGTCATTGCTCGTGAACTGACGAATCGACAGGTCAGTGTGACGCCTTCAACCGACCAGGTCGCGGGTTTACCAACTCACGGCGTCATACTAGTCGAAGAGACCTTCGATGAATACATCGGGGTCGAATGGCGCCAAGTCGTTGAGTGTCTCTCCGGTGCCTACAAAGCGGACCGGCAGCTCCAGCTCTCGCGCGATGGCAAAGACCATGCCACCTTTGGCTGTGCTGTCTAACTTGGCGAGTACAATGCCGGTTACCTCGACCGCCTCTTGAAAATGCCGAGCTTGCGACAGCGCATTCTGCCCGGTCGTGGCATCGAGGACGAGGAGCGTCTCATGCGGGGCGCCATCCACTTTCTTCTCCGCTACTTTATGGACCTTCTGAAGCTCGGACATGAGGTTGTATTGGGTGTGAAGTCGCCCGGCGGTATCGACGATGATCAAGTCTTTGTTCCGGGCACTGGCGGCCTGAATGGCGTCGAAGACGACGGCTCCGGGATCCCCACCCCGGGGCCCTTTGACAATGTCCACGCCTACCCGTTTGGCCCAGACATCCAGTTGCTCCACAGCAGCGGCACGGTACGTGTCGGCCGCCGCGAGGAGAACGCGACGATTCATCCGCTGCCAGCGATGGGCCATTTTGGCGATGCTCGTCGTCTTGCCCGATCCGTTAACGCCAACGACAAGCACTACATCCTGCTCCCGGTCACCCAGGTTCAATGGCGACGCATCGGGAAGCAACGCGCGAAGTTCCTCGCGCAATGCTTTCTGAAGCTCGCCTGCCTGCAAAATTGCCTCGTTCTGAGCCCGCTGCCTCAGTCTGTCGACCAGATACATCGTCGTGCTCACGCCAACGTCCGCGCGGATCAACAGCTCCTCGAGCTTGTCCCAGGTTTCTTCGGTGATTTCGCTAGCGCCGAGCAGCCCTGCGACGCGGCTGAACACGGTATTCCGCGTACGCGTCAGGCTGTCTCTGAGCGATTTGGCAAATCCTTTGGCCATAATTCTCCCTGTCTGCTGAGTTCGCCGGTGCCGATTATACCGTAAAGGCATGACTTGAGCAACGTAAAGGCAGCTGAGGTTCCTGAGTCTACGATGAAAGATTGACATGAGGATGCTTCTCGTATAGTATAGCCAGGGTCTCATGACGGCCGATGCACAAATGGAGTGCCGGGACCGAATTCCACGCGCTTTGGGATCTCCGCGTGATTTCAGCTCCTGAGCCTGGAGTTGTCTCCAGACCGAATAGAGCTTGTCCCACCTATTGGTGCATTGCCAGGTCGAGACATAAGGTTGTCTTCGGGGCGCTCACGTCTTGTCGGGAGCCCCGTGATCTCTCTATCGTTTCATTACGGTCTACATAGGAGGTGTCAGATCAATGGCAGAGCAGGACAAGGTCCGTGTGGCTATCGTCGGGGTAGGAAACTGCGCTTCGGCGCTGGTGCAAGGCGTTCACTTCTACAAGGATGCTCCGGACGATGCCTTCGTTCCTGGGTTGATGCACGTGAATTTGGGCGGTTATCACGTGCGCGATATCGAGTTTACGGCGGCCTTCGACATTGATCGGGATAAGGTCGGCCTTGATTTGTCAGAGGCTATCTGGCAGGAACCCAACAACACAATCGAGTTCGCAGAGGTTCCTCGGCTGGGGGTACCCGTAAGCCGAGGTATGACCCATGACGGTTTGGGCAAGTATCTTCGCAAGGTGATAACCAAGGCACCGGGACCCACCGATGACATCTTAAGCATCCTCAAGGAGACGAAAACCGACGTGGTCGTCAGCTTCCTGCCGGTGGGCAGCGAGATGGCTACCAAGTGGTACGTCGAGCAGATACTGGATGCCGGCTGTGGCTTTGTCAACTGTGTGCCGGTGTTCATAGCTCGGGAAGGATACTGGCAAGGCCGCTTCAAGGAGCGAGGGCTGCCAGTGATTGGGGATGACATCAAGAGCCAAGTTGGTGCTACCATCGTCCATCGCATCTTGACCCGGCTGCTTCAGGATCGCGGCGTAAGGCTGGACCGAACCTATCAGCTGAACTTCGGCGGGAACATGGATTTCTATAACATGCTGGAGCCCGAGCGGCTGACGTCTAAGAAGATCTCCAAGACGGGGGCCGTTGCCAGCCAGCTGGACTACACGCTGGAGGAGGGGGATATTCACATCAGCCCGTCTGATTACGTGCCGTGGCTCACAGACCGGAAGATGGCTCACATCCGACTGGAGGGGACGACTTTCGGAGAGGTGCCCCTCAGCTTGGAGCTTAAACTGGAGGTCTGGGACAGCCCGAACTCGGCTGGGGTGGTGATCGACGCCGTGCGCTGCTGCAAGCTGGCGCTGGACCGGGGCTTGAGCGGTGCGATTGTTGAGCCTTCGTCCTATTTCATGAAGTCGCCTCCAGTTCAATTCACGGACGACGAAGCGAGGCGGAAGACGGAGGCGTTTATTCAGGGAACGGCGGCTCAGGGATCTGAATAGGGAAGATTGGTTCTATTGCAGGGGGGCAGCCAATTGTTCAGATGACAACGCCCGCCGCCGGCGAGCTCGTGGGCGCAACAGGGGCACCAAGAGGGTGCCCCTGTTCGCACTCTCGCGATAGAGCGTCCTTGATGCTTGAGACATAGCCCCGCGCAGGCACCTTCCCCACGCCGGTCGCTCTTCATCACAGGCTGCCGGAGCAGAAAGGGTGCACTAAGCTGCAGCCAGAGTTGTGCCAAAGTCGTTGACACATACCACTCCTGGCGTGACGATTGAGAAACTCGGAGACTGAATCGGGGGGCGGGCCGGAGGGCAAAGAAATGGATCAGAGAAATCTGGAGAACCCGTTTGATGTTTCCGGCAGAGTCGCTCCTGGCACCGGAGGCGCTGGGAGCTCTGGATGACGTGACTGACTCACCGTCCTTCATCGGCGAGCCGAGTATGCCCAATGATGGTCGGCACACTCGGTGCCGAGAGGCGGTGAGGCCACAGCAGATATTGTATGATGCCCTGTTGAATCGGCAGGATCCTGATTCTGTGTAGTAGTTTCAGGGAACCGGCCCTGCCAATCCAGCGGGCGCGACAGCGGCCAGCAGCAATGCAATGGCCGCTGCGCTCAGAGCGGTGATAATCAGAAGGCGACGCACGCGTTCCACGAAGGGCTCCTTTTGACGGTATGCGGTTTACAACCGTTGGCCAGGGTAGCGGGGAGTGGCCACGCAAGAACTCCGTACGTATTATACTATGGGGGGAACGTCACCTTCAATAGTACGTTGGTACCAAGTAATGCTACCTCTTGATCTTTTGTGCTTCGTCGTATCCCGCCGCTAGAGCTTGTAGGTTAAGCTGTGCTGTCCCCTGCGGTGCGTGAGCGCTCACCGCTTTCTCGAGTGCCTGCCGCGGCACGATCTCCGTCAGCCCGGCCAGCAAACCGAGGCCAACGACGTTTGCGGTGATCGCCCGACCGGTTACGTCTCTGGCCAGGGAGGTGAGCGGAACACGGACAGCTTGCGTCGTCGACGCACGGTTGACGTGGTCGGCATCCAGGATGAGGAGACCCCCTTCACGGGTCTGGTCGCCGTACCGATCACATCCCTCCTGGCTCATGCAGAGCGTGATGTCTGGCTCCAGCACCTTTGGGTAGTCGATCTCACCATCTGAGATCACAATCTCTGACCGGCTGGCTCCACCTCTGGCCTCCGGCCCGTATGACTGGGTCTGCACGACATTCTTTCCGTCCCGGATCGCTGCTTCGGCCAGGATGATACCGGCGAGGATAGCACCCTGTCCGCCAGTCCCAGCTAGCCGCACCTCGAAGCGCCTAGTCATCGAGCTGCCCCTGCTTTGCTCTCTCGATGATCCGCTCGTAGAGCTGGGTGTACTCAGGGATGTCGCGGTCCGCAAAGACGCCACGCACAATCTTGCCTTGTTTCTCATCGCTGCTCATCTTCTTGGCCTGCGCAAACGTCATACTCTGTTCCTTGATCTTCCGCATCATGTCGGGGGCGGTGCCCCAGCGGTTGATCCGCCCCAGTGTCGTGTGACAGTAGCTGACGGCTTCGACCAGGGCGAAGCCGTCCTTCGTGATCGCTTTTTCCAGGTATCTCTCCAGCTCCCGGACGTGGTAAACGGTGCTTCGGGCTACGAAGGAGGCACCAGCTGTCGCGGCCAGTTCGGCGATGGGGAATTGTTGTTCGATATGTCCGTACGGCGTAGTCGCGGTCTCGATCCCCCACGGGGTGGTTGGCGAGTGCTGACCGCCCGTCATGCCGTAGGCTGAGTTATTGACTACGATGGCGGTCAAACCGATGTTCCGACGGGCGGCGTGAATGAAGTGGTTGCCTCCTATGGCAAGGGCGTCGCCGTCACCCATCACGACAATGACCCTCATCTCCGGTTTGACCATCTTCAGGCCGGTGGCAAACGCCAGCGCTCGTCCGTGGGTGGTGTGCATCGTGTTGAAGTCGACGTAGACCGGCATGCGGCCCGTGCAGCCGATGCCCGAGATCATAGCTACGTCGTTCTTGTCTAACTCGAGGCCATCCACGGCGCGAATGATCGCTCCCAAGACGATCCCGATCCCGCAGCCGGCACACCAGACATTGGGGAACTTCTTACTGTGGCGCAGAAAGCGCTCGTGGACGCGTGACTCGCTTTGCCGCTTCATATCGCTCCCTCTAGATCCTCAATGGCGGCGAGGATCTCCGCTGGTCTTATCATCTCGCCATCAGCTCGATTGACGGACCGCACTTTTTGGCGTCCTACCACCCGCTCTACCTCCAGGACGAGTTGGCCCCGGTTGAGCTCCGGCACGACGACGTGGTGGAGCCGGGCGGCTGCGTTTCCCACCACTTCCTCGGCGAAAGGCCAGATCGTCTTGAGCCGGAGAAAACCGACGCGCCGTCCTCGTTCTCGGGCCATCCTGACTGCGTGACGCGCGGCACGCGCCGCGCCCCCGTAAGCGATGACCAGTGTGTCTGCATCTTCAATGCCTTCTGCTTCATAGAGTAGAATGTCGGAGAGACTGCGGTCGATCTTGCGGAAGATTCGCTCCATCCAAGGCTGGATCTCGTCCAGTCGGCTCGTGGGATAGCCTCGCTCGTCGTGGTGTAACCCAGTGATGTGATAACGGTATCCCTCACCGAAGGGAACAAGGGGCGGCACGTCTATGTTGGGACCTTCCGGGGAGTTCTCGAAGGGCTTGTACCATTCGGGGGGCACACGGGTATCCGTTCGCTCTTCTAGCTTCAAGGTCTCGGGGTCGGGAAGGACGATGCGCTCACGCATGTGACCGATTAACTCATCCATCAGCATGATCACCGGGGTCCGATATCGCTCGGCAAAGTTGAATGCCCGGATGGTCAGGTCGAAAGCCTCGCGGACGGAGGAGGGGGAGAGCGCGATGATGGGATGATCGCCGTGGGTCCCCCACCGAGCTTGCATCACGTCACCCTGTGAGGGGCTAGTGGGGCGGCCTGTCGAGGGCCCCAGCCGTTGCACATCGACGATCACACACGGTATCTCGGTCATTGCCGCGTAGCCGATGTTCTCCTGCATAAGGCTGAATCCAGGCCCTGAGGTGGCGGTCATTGCCTTGGCGCCTCCGACCGATGCGCCAATCACCGCGGCGATGGAGGCGATCTCATCCTCCATCTGGATGAACTTGCCACCAACCTGGGGAAGCCGCCGGGACAGGGTCTCGGCGATCTCGGTAGCGGGCGTGATTGGATAGCCGGCGAAGAAGCGGCACCCGGCGGCGATAGCCCCTTCGGCACACGCTTCGTCGCCCTGCATCAACCTTGTGCTCATTCTGCCTCCTCTTCCGATTCCAGGTCTGATACGAAGATGGCGAAGTCCGGACAGTGGCGCTCGCACCAGCGGCAGGCCGTGCATCGCTCTGGATGGACAACGATGACGCGCCCATCTTCTCCTTGCGCGAGGACATCCGTGGGGCAGAATTCGACGCATAGATTGCAGCCCTTGCACCAGTTGGGGAAGACAGTCACGCGACCGCGTGGCATTCGACGTCTCTGCTCGGCGTCGGCTGATTTCTCGGTGGTGCTCTTCTCAGTCATAAGGCTCGCCCCCGGCTGGTTCACAAGGCGTCGGCTGTGGCTATCGCGTTATGGGGTCTCGATTGCCTGCTTGCTCTCGTAGGAGGTCGCTGACCACGACGTATTATTGCACAGAAGGGCATAACGTGCCAGCGTACTGGGTCGTTTGCCAGTCGCCCGGTGTGACATTCCCGGACTTGGGCTCGAGTACTGAGATCCCTCATTATTGCGGCTTGTGTCACTGCCAGCCCAAGCGTTTTTTCTATACTTTGGTGTAAGGGGTTCTCCCTCTCGAGCAGGACGTGCTGGCCATTATGGTCGGGGAGTAACGGGCGAGGAGGAGGCCAGCAAGTTGATGAGGCAGACTGTCAAGGGGCTCAGAGTCGTGCTGAGTGGCCGACCCTAGCGAGCTGATAGTGGCTTATGAAGTAGGGGTAGAGGTCTTCCGCGTCGTTCAGTGTCTCCGGCGCTAGTTGGCGCTCAGGCGGCCAGGCGATGAAGGGGCGTCCCTGCGGTCCGCCCAGACCTCCGTGGGTTGCCACCTGGTGTTCAAAGGTCACCATTTCTCCGCTATCTCGAAACTCGCCCATCACGATCAGATCCCCTGCGTGAGGAAAGTGGGCCAAGCGGTGAACCTGCTCGGTAACATAGGCTGTATCTCCGTATCGGCTCAGGGGATGTGGCGGATCCACGATTTCCGGCTCCTCTCGGATGTGGAGAGTTCCACCTTGGCGTCCCAGAACAATCGTATCAGCGCCAGCTCGACCCACAACGACGCCGATGCCTGAATTGGTCAGTAGTTGGTCTAGCAGATCAGGATAGAGAATCATGACTTCGATCAAGTCGAGCTGGCGCGAGGCGACATTGAAGTAGATGTGGGCCAGGGGGCCTGAGGCGGAGACGACAACGTCTTCTTGACGCTGCAAGTCGTAGTCTAACTCTTCAGTCTCTTCCACGTGCTGATCAATGTAACGCCGGACAGAGGTCACCATCTGGCGGAAGCGGGGAGAAGCAGCCTGTTCCATTGCACGCAACTCTTCGCGCAGGTAACGTGCTCGCTTGCTGGGGTGCGTATGGGGCTCCACCCGCTCGTGCAACGTCAGTTGATCGTCGATCTGAGCGATGATGTATCTTCCCAGTGTGTCGCCGTCTTGCCAGCTGAAAGGTACTGCCGGCGTGTTGCCGTGATCAGACATTATGTAGAGATCGTAGTCACGCTGTCTATAGTGAGCTTGCATACGGTCGATCTGGTGGATGCGTTTGTCCACCGCTCGAAGGACACGGAAAGCAGCGGGATCGTCAGGCCCCATTTCGTGAGCCACCTCATCGTAGCCGTTATAGTTGGCGTATATGGCTGGCACACAGCGATAGATATCCAACATAACCCCGAAGGTCTGTACCTCTGTGAGAAGGGCATCACTCCCGGCGTATAGCAAGGGTGAGAAAAGATCGAAAGGGTTGAGCACCCTTGCCTCGGCCGCGTTCTTTCTCGGAGACTTTGCTAATCTGACAAGGCGGTGGAACAGCCCGGCAAGGTAGTTCGCAGCTGCAAATCCAATGACTCGCAGCACCCGGATCGGACTGAGGAGAAAGAGGATGAACAGTCCCATCCCCCGCACACTCTCAAAGAAGCGCTGTCGTCGAAGTGTACTGAGGGTGAACAGAGCTAGGTCTGCATCCCCGTCGAACATGCTTACGTAGCAAGACCCTCCACTCAAAATGCCTGGTTGTCCATTATTGATGCGATCGTATATTATGCTGATCTGATCGAGCCGCTGAGGAGAAATCGTGACATCCCGGTCTTTCTCATACCAGCGGAACCCGGGAATATCGAAGCGGTTGCCGAACATCAGGCCAGCCTGGACCGCAGGGGTGGAGCTGGGCATACCGCAGCGCCACGGAGAAACGCTGAGGCGACGATCAGCCAGGAGCCGGCCGACGTAAGGCATATGCCCTCCAGCGACGGCCTGTATCAGATGGTCGTGGGAGAGACCGTCTATCTGAATGAGGATAAACCCCCGGTGATCGTCGGAGGCGATGCCAGGTCGGCCCAGCTGTCGGGCCATGGCGCCGTACTTGCGACTATAATAGAGGTCGGAAAGCTTCCTGACAAAGTCAAGGACACGGCGCGCGAACCAGGTGGCCATGGCGGGCGATCATCCCTGCGAGCGCTCGAAGATAGGGGGCGTTGTGCGCTTGTGAGCGGAAGTTGCGATCATTCTCTCTACTTTCTTCAGTGTCCGCGAAGCGATATCAGCGGTCTCGGCGGAGGCGATCGCTTCCAGGACGCGGTCAAGTTCCACATACGAGATTCCTAACTCCGCCTCATCGGTCTGACCCGGCCAGAGACCAGCTGAAGGAGCACGTTCAATGACCGTTTTCGGCACCCCGAGGTCGCGAGCAAGGTCCCACACCTCCGTCTTGTAGAGGTCGCCCAGGGGAAGCAAATCGACGCCGCCGTCGCCGTGTTTGGTGAAATATCCCACCATCAGCTCCGTCTTGTTTCCTGACCCCAGTACCAGATAGTTGTATGTCTGAGCCAGGTAGTAGAGGACGGTCATGCGTAGCCGCGGCTTTATGTTGGCAGCTGCAAGCCGGTGCTCGGTCACGGGGAGATTGTCCGTCAGCGCGTCGAAAGCGTCGTCCAGATTGACCGTCACAATGGGTATTCCAAAAGCATCGGCTACTTCCCGGGCCAGGCGTGCGTCGATAGGCTGTGAGTGACAGGGTAGGATGGCGGCTAGCACGGATTCGGGACCGACGGCCTTTACAGCCAGGGCGGCGGCCGTGGCCGAGTCGACGCCACCACTGATGCCAAAGACAAAGCCCTCAGCGCCAGCGGCGGCCAGATGCTCGCTGAGCCAATTAACGATCTGAACTTGTAGGTTCATTCGGGGCTCCTTATGGGGTGCCGTTTATGTGAGGCTGGAGACAACTTCGACGCCGTTCAATGCCATATGATACAGGAAGACGCGGTGGAGCAGATCACCGTCGTGAGGCATTGCTCCCACCTCGAGCGCTACCTCGACGGGCATGTCGTAGGTCTGGACGCAGTTGGCTGGCACGATGACGCGCGCGTTCGCCTGTCCTAGGATATTCGCGCGCACCTGGAGGTATATCGCTCCGTGGTAGACACAGATGTCGGTACAGTCGCCGACGACGATGAAGGTGGTGACCTCGGGATGCTCATTCAGCCAGGATGTAAGGTCGGTCTCCACGTTGGAGCTGATGGAGTTCTTAGGAATGACAGTGAAGAGGTCGGCAAAAGGAAGGGCCTTTAGCTCGTCGATCATCTCGCTTCCCTCCGAGTCAGCTACGCAATGAGGAGGATATGCAGAGAACTCCACGGCGTCTGGATCGTGGGCGTCCTGTAGCAGCAGGAAGTGGCGCACACCCAGATCGTGGGCGCGTTCAAAGACGTCCACCACCGCGGGCACGATTCCGGCGATGCGTTCGCTGGCTAGCGGTCCTACGTGGCAGAATCCCTTCACGAGATCCTCCGATATCAGTGCAACGTGGGCGGCATCGGAGACTGTCTCTTCAAGATCAAGCGATGGTAAACTTCTTTCCCATTGACGTAACCAGTCTAGAAAAGATTGGTCCATTTTCACCGTAATCACTCCTTTCGTGTATAAGCGTTTGCTTGAATGTGTTCTCGCATTGGTATGGACAGTTGACTACGAATCGATGCCTCCCACGACCGGAGACACCGGCCAGGAGGGTCGTTTGGTCGCGATTCGCGAAGGAAGCCCTTCTTGTCTTGGATGGATTGGGCTTGATGTTGCATTGGGTGCCATTGTCTTCGATTTCCGCTCTGTGGTCAAGCGGTCACGTCCGTCTTGGGTTGGAAGTCGAGATTAGGGGTTCACTCTCACCTGCGTCAGTTTCACGTGGCTGGCCTGCATTTGGCCCCCTGGCGGTGTGACGGGTAGATGCGAAATCCCGCCGTCTTCGTGGGCGTACACCGCAATCCGCATGTTATACGGGCCTGCTGCGGCGTCCTGGGAGATAGTCAGTGGGATGTTGTCCACTATGGTTTGATCCGGGCTCCAGGTCGTCGTTGGCGCCCTTCCCTCCAAAGGAGGGCTGTCGCGCTGGGCGGCTTTGCGCTGGTCTTCGTCTATCAGCTGTGCCGATACCGTGTAGTTCTTTTCCATCGGGCGTAAGGCATGCCAGCGAAGGGTCAAGGTCATTGTTGTACCGGGCTGCACGGCTCGCTCTGACAAGTCGTAGCCTGTCAGCAGCATACGGTCGCCAAAGTTGATTGAGACAGGATTAGGGGGAGCGCTACGATGAGGCTGGATGTCGACCTGTCCGAAGCGGACGTTGTCACCTATTGGCTGCCCCTCATTGTCGAGCGCGGACAGCCGTTGCCCTGTCACGGCACTGAAGAGACCGACCTCAATCTGCGCTTCGTTGGGGGCGTAGGCTGTTAGCGGCAGAGGCAGGACGTAGCGGTCGGCCCAGCGGAAACCGGGTTCCAGGTGGGTGGTGGACAGCAAACCCAGTCCTGGCAACGTGTCTCGTTGAGCCACTACCAGCTCGTGTTCGTCCAACAAGTGTACGAAAACGACGTAGTCCTCTTCAGTTGGAGCCAGGGCTTCCCAATAGAGCGTAACTGCCACCTGACTCCCAGGCTTGGTCGTGTTCGTCTCTAGATCGTGGCCCAAGAGCCGCATCGTGTTGTCAAAATCGACCCTGGTCCGATGAGGAATGGCCTCTATCTGAGCTTCGTTCAGAGGCTCAGGCTGTTCGTAAGCGGGCCGAATCCAGGTGAAGGGAGCGGCGACTGAGAGACCTAGCAAGAACAAGGTGAAGGCCCCGACTATCCAGCGTCTCCAGTGTAAGGGGATCCAGGCCCCGAGTCCCAACGCCAGGAGCATTGACCAGACCGGTAGGGCTGCAAACACTAACCGCCCTTGGGAAGACCAGGTGACTCGGGCCCATTGAATCCAGGGAAGGAGGACGCCGAGTGCCCACAGGATGCAGAGGACAAAGCCGGGCACCCAGATTTGGACATAATCGTCGTCGGTGTTTCGCTCCGATCGCTGGATTCGGGTGTTCCGGACCTGGGCCCTGATAAGGCCGGCGATCAGGCCGAGCCCAGCGGCTACCGCTATGCTATTGAGAACTCGGTACACCCATGCTGACATGGGGACGTTAAGGCCACCGAAATTACCCCAGTAGCCGGCCATAAAGCTATAGCGCTCACGCCACAGCTGGGAAAGACTAGCCGGCACGTCGCGCTTCCCCAGGATTTCGATGAAGGCGTTGAGTCCACTTAGGTCACCATATAGGCGCAAATTGCGCAAGTACCACCACCCGGCGACGGCTAACAGTGGCAGAAGTGTTGCCAGGCCCCCGGCGATGAACTCCTTCCAGCCAGCAACGTTTCTGTTTTCGACGGAGCGGAACCGACGCCGTAGGGCTCGCACGGTGACGACTATGGCTGTCAGTATGGTCAGGGCCAGGGAGCTGGCCTTGGTAAGGGCGGCAAGTCCGAGCACGAGCCCCAGCAGGGCGTAGCGTCCGAGTGCTCGGCGGAGCGGGAGATCCTGTCTACGCAGCAATCGAAGCAACATCAGGAGTGCTAAGCTGCTCACCGGTACGACCAGGTTGTCGTTGTTCACCGAACCGCCGATGAAGACAACCATTGGCGTGAAGGCGTGGATAGCCGTCGCGCCCAGCGCCAGCACTGGCCTTTCCGGTAGGACGGTGCAGACGATCCGATACGTCAGGTAGACGCCCGCTGCTGCCATCAGGACGGAGAGGAAACGAACGACGTGAATTGCGAGAATGGTCCCGGTCCAGGGAAGACTTTCTCGCTCCGGTTGATGGACGACTAAGTTGACGTTGCCATCCGGTGTGGCGATGCCGTTGTCCACGTGAGGGTTGAGGTGCCGGACCTGAGGCATGTCCGAGGTGTCAATCCAGGACGTAGTCAGGGCCCCAAGGATGTAATAGAGAGGGGCCTGACTTCCCTCCTGGCGCCAGGGGCCAACGTTTGCCGGGTTCTGGATTGGAAGCGACCAGTTATCGGCGATGTACTTGACCATCGGGTAGTGCCACAGCTCGTCGGAGGCTTCGAAGGGTGGGACGATGAGACTGTACGTGGTGCTCAGCAGTACAAACGCGAAAAGAACGGCGCTCAGCAGGGTTTTCTCTGCGTTTCTTGTCATCACTTGTCCTTCACCAGACTACCGAACACAGCTGCGGTTCGACGCGCGATCCGATCCCAGGTAAACTCGGCTGCCAGCTTCCTTGCTCCGGCCTCCAGTCGATCCCGCAGGTCCGAATCCTCTGCCAGTCGGATCACCGCCTGCGCCAGAGCTGATGATTCTCTTGCTTGAACCAGCAGCATGTTTTCACCGTCGCGTATCCAGGTCAGCGGAACCGAGGGGCGCGTGGTGACGATAGCGCGTCCATGGGCCAGACAAGCGAGCAGACTTCCGCGTCGAAAAGAGACGCCATCTCGGTAGGGTAACACGCAGATATCAGTAGCCAAAAGGGCTGTCGTTACCTGTGTCGGGCTGAGATAGCCGGTCCGGTGCACGCGTTCCGCGAGACCGAGCTCCGTGATCAAGCGCTCTATCCTCTCCGCGTATGCCACGTTGGTAGGGTCAGAAGTACCCGCTCGACCGCCTATCTTCAGCAAGTGGGCGGGCACACCTTCCTTAAGCAGAAGATTCAATGTCTGGACGAGTTCCTCGCCCCCTTTACTCTCATTCAAGAAGCCGAAATAGCCTAGCAATAGGTCACCAGGGTTGATCCCCCAACGAGCCCGCTCGGCGTCGCGGTCGTAGTCGGCAGGGGCAACGGGGTCGATGTTGCTTCCAATCGGGATCCTGTGGAGTTTGTGTGAAGCGATTTCGTCCTCCAAGCGCAGGTAATCTTCGCGATTGGTGACGATCACGCCGTCGGAGCGGCTAGCCAGCATGCGCACGACCCACCAGCGCAGCGGTCCGGCCTTGGGGAAGAGATAGGGAACTTTGAGGTCGTGGAAGGTCGTGACCACAGGGGGACGGCTCTGTGGGCGCGGTATCACATTAACGGCGGGGTGCATACCATAGGCGGCGGCTTGGTATTGGATGTTGAGCACGTCCAGGCTCAGCTCCTTCGCCAGCGGCAGCGCCTGTCTCCAGCAGCCCCATCCCCAGCCAGGCACCACGCGGTGGGCTCTCATACGTCGAGTGCCGTCGGGGATGTCCTCAGGGAGTTCCTCAAATGCGGATCGGGACGTTATGATGTGCACATGGTGTCCTAGATCCACTAAGGCGCGGCCAAGCCGAGCGGTGAAATCGCCCACGCCGCCTCTGTCGGGAGGATACTCCCCGGTGATCAATCCAATACGCATAGCCTTCTATTCAGCTACCCTGATTATGGTCAGTATTACACGATCCTCTGGCAAGCGAACGCCGTCGGAATAAGCAGGCAGTCGGTCGGCCCCAGCGGGATTGTAGAGTCCCGCCTCTAGCGAGTATTCCCCTGGCGGGAGCTTCTGGGGGAGGGACAATTCCCTTGGATCTGTGACAATTTCGTCTTCTGTCCAGGTGTACGGTGGACGCGTGGCATGGAAAGCCCATCCATCAGATTGAGGTCCCAGTTTGCCGTCCGGGCCATAGAGGTGTAAGAAGACCTTTGCATTGCTCTGCGTTGACTGCATAGCTCTCCAGTACAGGGTAATCGGGATTGTGTCGCCGGGATGCCAGACTTGCTTTGGGAGGTCGAAGCCCACCAGGGACAGGTCTCCTGCGAAATGCGCCTCAACGGAATATCCAATGGGTGGGATCACTTCCTCAGCCTCTCCCTGCAAGAACCAGTAGTAATACGGCGCATAATGCTGAAAATCGGGATTGTCCGCGTCTATGGAGAGCTTGACTCGGGTTTGGGGGCTGGTCACTTCGCTTGCCGGTACCGGGAAAAGTGTCTCGAGCCACTGACCCGAGACAGGGGGATAGACCCAACGTCCAACCTTTCGACCGTCTACTTCGACTTGCACTGCGCCAGCTTGCTGCGCGTGCAGGCGTGCGACGATCCAGAGCGGTTCACCGACTCGGGTGTTGACGTCAAAAGCGATGCCGCCGGTCAACAACCGTCCACCATCGAGAACCTCTGTTTGGGAAGGGACGCGATAGTGCAGTTGCCAGAATTCGGTGGGGAACCCGGAACGTTGAACATCTTGCCACCACTCCACCGCATGCGCCGTCTCGTCGTCTAGATCGGCTACGTCCATCGTATCGACGACTTCCAGTCCGGCGGTCCGCTTCAGGATGTCGGGTTGATAGAATATCTCACCGCTGCCTGCCAATTGCCAATTAGCACGCCATACGCCCATGATGCGACTGGGGCTCGATATCCCAGGCTCGGCAATTTCTACCTTGAATAGCGACTGTTCAAGCAGATCTGTCGCTTTGAAGTAAGGGATGACAGAAATGTCGGGGAATAGAGCGAAATGAGTCGGGCGTCTTTGCGAGCGTTCCATTAGCTCAAACACGCTGCCCGCTCCATGGCGCCATGCCGTCGCCGCATCTGGCGTGGTGAGGCCGATAAGATCATAGGTTGGATGATCGCCCATATACCGCAGTACGCCAGCATCCGTTATCCCAACGTATGCATCGTGTGGAAGGTTGGCGTTCAACCAATCCACAGTCTGCACGTGTTGTCTGGCAATTGTCTCTATCGCGTCACGATAAGAGCGGATGTAGTCCGGCAGTGACTTCACGGACAAAACACTCAAAGCAGCGATCATCAGGATCAGACTATGATACTGCCACTGTTTGTTGGCTTGATTATTGATCCAGGCTATGCCTGCTGTCGCTGCAATGGTTATCACTGGGACAAATGGCACCTGATAACGGCCCAGATGCCAAGGGGCTGTTATCAATGTGGCAGAGGACAGCGTGCCAAGCAAGAACCAGAACAAAACCAGGGTCAGTGAAGTCCAGCGACTTCGGATTGCCAGCCAGATACAGCCCAAGAGCGACAGGAATAGGAGTCCCGGAGGCAAGAACTGAACCCCTGAGGATGGCCAACCCGCGAAACTCGCTAGGATCGTCCCGTATGAAGATAGAATTGAGCGTATGATGTTTCCGGGATAATATGGGATGTTGTACCACCAGGACTTGGCCAGTAATCCAGTGGACGCAGTGTTGCCCGTAAGGTTCAAGTTGACCAGCTGAGGAATCAGACTCACAATCACTGCTATGCTCAGGAGTGTCTGGCGTCTTGAATTGAAAGGGTCAGTACTGAAGAGACCATCTGCAAGGGATGCTGTCCACATGATTACAGCCAAGATCAAGCCCTCGGGACGTCCGAGCCCTGCCAAACCGAGCCACAGCGCAGAAAGAGAATATTGCTTGCGTACGAATGCGTCTATAGCAGCCAGCGTGAGGACAGTGAAGAAGCCGGTCTCCATCCCATTGAAGCATCCCCACTGGACGGATCCGGTGAGTACGACCAGCCCCGCCGCGAGACATGACCATTTCCTGCTCTCTGTCAGGTTGTACGAGATGCGATAGGTCAGCCAGCTGATGAGACCAAGCCAGGCCACTCCCAATCCTATGGCCAAAGCCGGTAGGGACTCGCCAGTGAAGCCCAAGAGATATGCCCCTGCGAGAAGGAATCCGAACAAGGGGCTGGTCATGCCAGTTGTCGGCGGATCCCCACTGTTATACCGATAGGGCTGCCCTTCAGCGATCTGACGGGCGTATTGAAACGTGATGTAGGCATCGTCCAATGGCGCGACAGGGCGTCCTTTTGCAGTTGTCCAGCTAATGGTCAGATAGGCCGAGCTGACAATGATGAGGAGCGCAATGAGGACCAGCCAACATCGAGAGAATCTCATTGTCGCACCTTCCCTTGCCGGAGTCTGCTCTCTAAGACCCGTCGGTAGGCAGCGATTCGTTGGGCGCGGAGAGAACGTTTGTGGCCCAGCAGCCATTTCGTCCCTTCCAGAGCGATTTGCCAGAGGTAGCTTGCCAGCAGGAACCAGCGCAGACCGTTTGCTATGGCAGCCCCATGGTACTTCCGGAAATACCGTACCTTGCTTGTCTGGAAGTGGATGTGGCGCGCGGCAACTACTTGCTCGCTGCTCTTTCCCACGTGGTGAACGATCTGAGCTGTGGGCAGATAGACCACGCGCCAACCCGCCTCTCGAAACCGCCTGCACCAGTCAAGTTCCTCGGAATACATGAAGAAGCCTTCATCCAAGAGGCCCACTTCCTCAACGGCCTCGCGTCGAGCCAGCATCGCGGCTCCGGTGACCCAGTCCACGTCCTGAATCGCGTCGTCAGGACGATCTAAGATCCGATAGTGGTCGAGCAGACGGCGGGGGGCCCACGGCTCCAGCCACGTGGATTCGAAGACAGCGGTGAGCAGAGTGGGGAGGCGTCGACGGGAAGATTGGACGGTGCCATCAGGGTTCACCAGCTGCGGCCCAACAATGGCCGTATCAGGATGGGCGTCGGCGAAGGCCACCATGGTTGCCAGGGCGTCGTCCAAAACCTCGGTGTCTGGATTCAGTAGCAGGATGTAGCGACCATCGGCGACGTCGATCCCCTGGTTATTGGCAGCGGGAAAGCCCCGGTTTTCCTCGTTAGCGATGAGGCAGACATCGGGGAAGTTCTGGCGTACCATCTGGACGCTGCCGTCAGTTGAGCCGTTGTCGACGACGATGATTTCGACCTGCAAGCCTGACATTGGAGAACCTGAGTTTGGGGACCCAGGTTGCTCGGTGGCCCGTTGTATTTCGTAGACTTGGATCGATTCGAGGCAACGTTGCAGAAGCTCGCGGACGTTCCAGCTGACGATGACGACAGAGAGGGCAATCATCGCGACGCCTGGATAGACAAGCCTAGAAGCGACGGTCTACGGTGAAGTCGGCGAGATCTAGTAGAGCGGTCCGATAGGACGTATCCGGAAATCTGTCGAGGGCTTTCTTCGCATCTTGCACGTGCTGGCGCGCCGTTGCCAACGCTTGTTCAATGGCCTGGGAATCCGTTATGGCCTGCACGGCCTTTCCTATTGCGTCCGCGGAGTGATCTCCTTCCAGCACGTCGCGGACGGTTTGCTGGTCTGATTCCGAGGATAGGAAGAGCAACACAGGCAGCGTAGCCAGCCCCTGTCGCAAGTCACTTCCAACTGGCTTACCCAGTACCTCCTCGTCTGCTACGAAGTCAAGTACATCATCCACGATTTGGAAAGCTGTGCCAATTCTCTCGCCGTAGCTGCGCAATGCCTCTTCGAGGCTATTATGGGCGTTGGCTAGGATCGCTCCGGACTCAGCGGAAAGGGCGATGAGCCGTGCTGTCTTGGCGTAGATGCGTTGCTCATATTCCTTGAAATCGGTCTGACCTGACTTCCCGTTGAACATCTGGCGGATCTCACCGTTGCAGATGGTCATTAGTGTCTCAGCGAATCGCTGAGTCATGCGTACGTTATCCGCCTGCGTAACCAGATGAGCGGCACGAGCGAACATATAGTCTCCGGTGAGGACGGTAGCGGCTGGTGTCCAGTTGGCGTTCAGGGTTTCAACCCCGCGACGTATCAGTGAACCGTCGATCAGATCGTCGTGAACCAGGGTGGCCGTATGTAGCATCTCGGCGGAGGCTGCCGCAAAGATTGCGCGGTCGATGTCCGCGTCGCAGAGGTGGGCGGATAGTAGGACGAGAGTGGGTCGCAGCCTCTTGCCGCCCCCGGCCATCAAATGGTCCACCGCTACGCTGATGGCCTCGTGTTGTCCGGCGGGGTGTCGTCCGAGCACGTTCTCCACCCTCGCCAGGTCATCTTCAACCAGATTAAAGAAAGATAGGTCCATCAATGGCGTCCTCAATCATGGAAGCTTGAACAGGCGTCGAGTGTTCCCTGTCGTTGCGCTTGCAATACGTTCTACCGGTTCGTCTCTGGCTTGAGCGATGGCCTCCGCGACGTACTTGACGTAGGCTGGTTCGTTTCTCTTGCCCCTGTGAGGCACAGGCGTCAGGTAGGGGCAGTCGGTCTCGACCAGTAGGCGATCCCACGGCACTTGTCTTGCCACGGCTCGCAGGTGGTCGGCACTGGAGAAGGTCACCGGACCCGATATGCCGATAGAGAAACCCATCTCGATGGCCTCCTCCAGGTGCTCTAGGCCGGCTGCATATGTGTGAAGGACCCCTGTTCCTTCCCAGGCACGCAACATCGCAAAGACTTCGCTGTGGGCATCGCGGCTATGAATCACCACGGGACGTTTCAAGTCCGAAGCCAAAGCCAGTTGATCGCGGAAGGCCTGTCGCTGTGCGGGACGGGGCGAGTAGTCTCGATAATAGTCCAAGCCGATCTCTCCGATAGCCACTACCTTGGGATGAGCTGCCAGATCCCTCAGTGCGTCGATGGCTTCCCGGTCAGCGGTTTCGGCATCGTGTGGATGTATCCCGACAGTGGCGTAGATGAAATCGTATTCCTCGGCCAGCGCTACGGATGCGCGGCTTGAGGCCAAGTTGGTGCCTATGTTCACAATGGCGGTCAGACCCGCCTCTTGGGCTCGCGCGATCACGGCGTCCCGGTCGTCATCGAACTGGGGAAAGTCGAGGTGGGCGTGAGAATCGATGAGGTGCATTGCTTACTTCAGGCCAGCCAGTTCCAGTCCTTCATCCAACAGCGGTTGAACTTTGTCCTCGTCTGTCGTCTCGCAATAGACGCGGATGACAGGTTCGGTCCCAGAAAAGCGTACCAGGAGCCAGCCACTGTCCTCTAGTTCGTACTTGTAGCCGTCCAGGGTGACGATATCTGTGACTTTGAGCCCTGCAAGGGATTCCGGTTCCGCGCTATCGAGTCGTTCCCGCGCCTGGGGCCGCTTCTCCGAGGGGAAGCGAATGTCGATTCGGTCGTAGTAGTAGGAGGCTCCCAGCTTATCGTACAGCTGCTTTATGAGCTCGGACGGGGATTTACCAGTCTGCACCATCAGATCCAGGAAGTAGAGGTTACCAAGGATGCCATCTCTCTCGGGGATGCTCTCGCCGAAGGCGTAGCCGCCACTCTCTTCTCCCCCGATCATTGCATCGGTTTCTATCATCTTAGGTCCCACGTATTTGAAGCCGACACCGGTGCGATAGACCGGCACGTCGTACATCTCTCCCAGTCTCTCCAGCATAGACGTGGTGGAGACAGTCTTGACGATCGGCTCCCTTTTCCCGCGTATCTCAAGGAGATAGTAAGCGAGCAGGGCGTAGACCTGTAGCTGGTTGATGAATTGACCATTCTCATCGCCTATGCCCATACGATCGGCGTCACCATCCATGATTAAGCAGACATCGACGTCTAACTCAACGGTCTTCTCCATCGCTGCGTCTATGTTGGGGGGAATGGGCTCGGGGCGCTGCATATCCGGGAAGAGAGGGTTGCGCCTATTGTGAATCTCCGACACCTGCGTCGCACCCCCTTCAAGGAGTCGGGGGAACCAGCCCATGCCGTTCCCCCACATTGGCTCAACCAGGATGTCGAGGCCAGCTTGCTTGATTCGCTCGATGTCGACCAGGTTGCTGATGTGTTGAATGTAGGCCGAGCCAGGATCCCACACTTCGACGAGGCCCTGCTCCCGAGCTTCTTTGAGATCGATCCGCTGTACTTCTTCCAGGCCTGGAATCGCCGCCTCGATGGTCCGGAGACCGTCGGGGGCTATAGCGGCACCGTACTCATCGCGGACTTTGAAACCGCAGTCCCATGGGGGGTTATGGCTGGCTGTGATATTGATGCCTCCAGGGGCGCCGCGCTCGACAATCGAGTACGAGACTACCGGAGTTGGTGTCGCTGAATCGGTCAACCAGACGCGGAAGCCGTTGGCTGCCATTACCTCTGCGGCTGCGGCGGCGAAGTGCTCCGCCGCGAAACGGACATCGTGACCAACGATGACGTCGGTGGCCTCATAGCCTTGACCGACTAGGTAGTTTGCGAAGCCCTGAGCGGCGCGACGTACGTTGTCAAAGGTGTAGTCCTCTGCGATGCGGCCACGCCAGCCATCCGTGCCAAAGTGAATGTCCTTCATAGCAAGATCTTCCCTTCTGCTCAAGCCAGGCCGTTTTCTCGCTTCAGCAACTTAATATCACTGTCGACCATCATCTGGACCAACTCTTCGAACGAGACCGATGGTTCCCAGCCGAGCACTCGATGCGCTTTTCCAGCATCGCCGATCAAAATATCGACCTCTGCGGGTCGCATAAACCGGGGGTCCTGCACCACGTACTCCTTCCAGTCGAGGTCTAGGTACCCGAACGCAGCCTCGCACATTTCTCGAATGGAATGGGTGTCCTCAGTGGCGACGACGTAGTCGTCTGGCTCGGGTTCCTGAAGCATCATCCACATCGCCCGCACATAGTCACCAGCGAAGCCGATATCCCGCTTCGCATCGAGGTTGCCCAGCGCCAGCTCGTCGGCCAGGCCCAGGCTGATCTTCGCCACCCCTTGGGTGATCTTTCGAAGTACGAATTCCAGTCCCCGGCGCGGGCTGGTATGGTTGAAGAGGATGCCGGAGGTCGCGTGCAGATCATAAGATTCCCGGTAGTTGATTGTGATCCAATGGCCGTATACCTTAGCAACGCCGTACGGGCTGCGCGGGTAGAACGGAGTCTCTTCGGTTTGGGGTACCTCGCGGACCTTCCCAAACATCTCGGAGGAGCTAGCTTGATAGAAGCGAATGTCCTTGTCCACTGTGCGCACGGCCTCGAGCATCCGAGTCACCCCCAGCGCCGTGACGTCACCGGTGAAGACCGGTTGTCCCCATGACGTTGGGACAAAGGATTGGGCAGCCAGGTTGTAGACCTCATCGGGTCGGTGTTCTTGAAGGATATTGATGAGCGATACTTGGTCCAACAGATCTCCAGAGACCAGTGTGATATCGTCCTGGAAGTGCTCAATGCGAGAGAAGTTAAGCGTGCTGGTGCGCCGTACCATTCCTATGACGTCATATCCCTTATCCAACAAGAACTCGGCCAGGTAGGAACCATCCTGACCGGTCACGCCTGTGATGAGTGCTTTGGACATTCACTAACTCCTTTTCTTCTCGCTATCTATCTCGGACTTGCTCCCGCCAGTATGCCAGTGTATCCTGCAATGTCCTCTCGAACTGGATCTCTGGCTTCCAACCGGTGCGGTCCTGGAATTTCTCTGCACTTCCGTAGACAAGCGGTACGTCCACGGGTCGATACTTGTCTGGATCTCTCTCGACTCGGATGTCAACCTCGGAGTAACTCAGCAGTGTTTGGAGCAGGTCTTGAATCGAGTGCGCTTGTCCCGACGCCAGGTTGTAGACTTCTCCTGGCTCGCCTTCGGTCACTGCCAGATGATAAGCGCGTACGATGTCGCGCACATCGGTGAAATCTCGCGAGGTCGATAGGTTGCCCACTCTCATCACCGGTTCCTGGAGCCCTGCTTCGATGCGGGCAATCTGACTGGCGAAAGCAGGAACGACGAAGCGAGGGGACTGGCCCGGGCCGGTGTGGTTGAAGGGGCGGACTCTCACGACAGGAATACCGTAGGCGAGATAATACTGGAGCCCGAGGAAGTCCTGGGCTATCTTGCTGACAGCGTATGGATTATTGGGGCGGAGTGGACTGCGCTCTGTTTGAGGCAGATCCTCTGGTTTGGGCGCTCCGTATTCTTCGTTCGAGCCGATGACCAGGAACTTGACTTCGCGTCCTGACTCGCGGACTGCCTCCAGCAGGTTTAGTTCTGACTGGACGTTGTTTTCAAGCGTGTCCCACGGATCTTTGAGGGCGGTAGGGACAGAGGATTGGGCCGCGAGGTGGAATATGAAGTCCGGTCGACTATCTTCGAAGACCGAGTAGACGCCCTCTCGGGTGCGTAGATCGAGAGAATGGTGTCTTAACCGCGTGGATGGCGACTCGATTTCTTCAGACGGATGGAAGAGGGTGCCTGTCAAGCCCCAGTCTGTGTGTTTTAGAAGGTACTCACACAGGTGCCTCCCGACGAACCCGCCCGCTCCTGTGATCAATGCTTGCAATGCTTGCCTCCTTGGACGCGCATTATACCGTACTTTCCGGTCCCTGCCAATCAGTGCCGGCCCCGACAGGCGAATCGACGGCGGGTATGCGAGAAATCAGTACTGACGGACCTTGCGGTCCGCAGATCGCCATTCCCGGGATAGGTTCTGAGACAGAGAGATATTCAGGTACCCTCATGTGAGGACTGGTCGGTCCCTTGGCGACACACGGCTGTGGCGAGGGGAGATTTGTAGGATAGAGAAGTCAGACTTCGTGGGCGGAAGATCGGCGTGATCAGCCGGTGTCCGATTCGACGGTTATGAGACCAGTCCTTCGATTCACAGTTCTCAGCGATCAACTTGGGGGCGGGGGTCTCCGCCTTATGCTGATGTGGTTCTCAATGATGCGCACGAGGTAGCAGTATCGTGAAGATGCTGCCTTCCTGGGGGGTACTCTCCACTGTAATATCGCCGCCATGGAGGCGAATCAGCTCTTCGGCGATAGCAAGTCCCAACCCGGCTCCTTGCTGTTCCATTTGATCCCGGTTAAGCTGACGGAAGCGATCGAAGAGATGCTCCTGTTGCTCGGGAGGAATCCCCACCCCTTCGTCGCAGACGGCGATCCTGACCCATTTCGGTCCGGCTTCGGCGACTATCTGTACTCGCTTGGCTTCGTTCTGGGAGAACTTGATCCCATTCTCTATCAATCGGCCGAGAGCGTCAACGAAGTAGGGTTCGCAGAGCTCAACGGGGGGCAAATCGGAGTCGGCACGAACTTCCAGGGAGATATCACGCGTTCTTGCCTGTCGTGTGAACTGCTTGGCCGTGTGCTTCACAATCTCGGCGAGATTCCGACGGCGACTGGAGAGTGCTTTGAACTCCCGGCCCGCTCGCCCCGAGTCGATCTGGACCAACAGTAGCAGATCTTCGACCAAACGGTTCAGGCGGTCAGCTCCGGTTTTGATGCCGTGTAGGAATTCCTCGACCTCCTGCGGGCTGAGCGAGGAGACGTCCTCAAGGGCTAAGTCGGTGTAGCCGGTCACGTAAGTTAGGGGGGTGCGCAGCTCGTGGCCGAGAACGGTAACAATCTGTTGCTTGAGTTGCTCGAACGACGCTTCCGTCGCCTCCTGAATCGCCCGGGCGCGTCCCAGGCGAGAGCGGACAATGACGATCAACTCCTCTGCGTCGAAGGGCTTCGTGACGTAGTCCTCCGCTCCCATCTTCTTTCCTCTGAGCCTATCCTCTCGCTCTGACTTAGCGGTCAAGAAGATGAATGGGATTGGAATCCACTCCTCGCAGGCACGAATCTCCTCGTAGAGGGTATAGCCATCCATTCTGGGCATCATGATGTCGGCTAGAATCAGGTCTGGCCTAACCTCATCCATCATTTCCAGGGCCTCTACGCCATCCGTGGCGGTGAAGACAGTATAGCCCTCAGATTCCAGAATCCCCTGGATAGCTCGCGACATAGATTTATGATCCTCCACGACCAGGATTCGTTGTCCGCTCATATCTTCTCCTTCAAAGTCCTCTTCCTAGACGCTACCAAAAACCGCTGCTGTGCTCTGCCGGAGACCTTGCCCTTAGGTGAGCAGTCCCGCTGACTCGTGGCGGCCTTCCTGGCGATCAGAGGATTCCCACGTAGGATCCGGGTTACGCGACACACGCTACAGAAGGAGGCATTCTGCCATCACTGGGATCGTTGTGGCAGGTGGACGGTAAAAGAACTCCCTCTGTCCACCTCGCTCTCTACGGTTACTCGCCCGCCGTGTAGCTCCACAATCTCCTTCAAGATGGCCAGTCCCAATCCGGTTCCGGAGACCTGCATTTTCCGCGGCTGTTCACCTCGGAAGAAGCGGTCGAATATGTACGGAAGCTCCTCCTCTGGTATGCCTATTCCTGTGTCCGATACAGTCAGCGTGGCCCAATTCCGGCCATCTGCAACCTCCGTCCCCGTAGATAACTTGATCGTACCCTCTTCGGGTGTATACCGGATCGCATTTGACATCAGGTTGTTGATTACTTGCATCATCCATTGCGAGTCTGCCAGGGCGATGGGGTCGTCCTCCGCGGGTTGACACTCCAGCGTCAGTCCCTGGTTCTGTGCCCGGTTCTCGTGGTTGACTACTGCCATTTCAATCAGGTCGTTGAGAGACATCGGCTCGGGGCGAATCTCGAGTCGTCCGGCATCCACCCGAGACATTTCGAGTATGTCTCTCACCAGCTTGGCCTGGTGCTCTGCCTCGCGCATGAGGGGCTCAAGATATTCGTCTCGCTTGTCCGGTTGCTGCTGCATCAGATGGACGAGTAGTTTTATGGTGGCGATGGGCGTCCGCAGCTCGTGAGAGACGTTGGAAACAAAGCGGGATTTCATTCGATGCAATGCTCTCAGGTGGCTGATGTCGTGAATCGCCACAACGGCACTGGCCTCTTCGACGGTGGGCTTCCGAACTGGTGCGGCTGTCAGCTGAAGATCTAGCCCGGTCAGCTCCAGCACCATCTCCGGTTGGTGGTCCGCCCTCGCTGCCAGCGTTCTGACAGCTTCCCGCAGCTGGTCTGATTCCTCCGGCGACAGGGCTTGCCTGAGCCACTCGCGAGCGACGGGATTAGCGAGGATGAGCTCCCCATCAGGCCCTGCGAGGATAATGCCGTCAGCGGTGCTGTCGAGGATGGTCTCCAGCTGAGCGTATTGGGTTCGGAGCTGGGTCGTGCGCTCCCGTACGCGTTCTTCCAGGGCATCCGCGTAGTTGTGGAGTTCCTGGTACAGCTGAGCGTTCTCAATGGCGGTGGCTACGTGGTTAGCGAATGCCTGGAGCCGTTCGGCATCGCTCCGATTGAAGGTGTTACGACGAATGCTGTTCACGTTCAGGAACCCGACAATCACTCCACTGACCGCGATGGGGACGCCGATGTAGGAGCGCCACTGTTCCTGGCCTTCTCCTCGAATCCAATCAGGATCGACCGTCGTGTCGGGCACGACCACGGGCCGGCCGGTCTCGATCATCTTCATCAGGAGTGGATACCTGCCGAACGAGAGCGATAGGACCCCCCAGTCTTCCTCATCGTAGCCGCGTCGACGGACGACTCGGGCGACATCGTCATCTTCGATGAGCATAATATTGAAGGCGTCTCCGTCGATGACCTTCTCTACCTGTTCCAAGATTCGATCCAACACTTGCTCCAGGTCGAGTGTGCCATTGACGACGGCGGCTGCCTCCTCCAAAGCCTCGGTCTGTTGTCGTTGTTCCCGCTCGGCCTGGAAGAGACGAGCGTTTTCCAAGGCTATGCTCAGCTGGCTCGCGATCGTGGCATAGAAGTCCAAATCCTGTCTGTCGAAGGCGTTTGGGTGGAGGCTGCCTACACTTAGCACGCCCATGACCTGTCCGTTGACGCTGACGGGCACGGCGAGCTCGGAACGGGTTTCCGGAACCATAGAATGGAAGAAGGGATCGCTGTGAACGTCGCCCACGACGGTTGGCTTGCCGGTCAGGTAGGCACGTCTGCATACAGATGCATGAAATTCCAAGGGTAGAAGATCTTCCTCTTCAGTGAATCCGATGCAAGACGGGTGAAGCTGAAGCGACTTTCGGTCCGAGTCGGGTATAGCGAAGCCGATGAACTTAGCTCCGACCGTGGTGTGCAGGGCTTTCAGCGTTCGCTTCAACACTTGGTTGAAATCGAGCGTAGAGGCCGCAGCGAGCATAAACTCACGCAGCACCTGGGTTTGTGCGAGGCGGTGAGAAGTCTCTTCATAAAGGCCTGCGTTTTCCACCGCAATGCCGACCTGTTCGGCAATCGTGGAGAGGAGATCCTGGTCTATCTCAGAGTAGGCATTCGGACGGTATGCCTGTACACAAATGACGCCAACTGTTCGGTCTGCTACTTGCATCGGGACTCCCAGCCATGAAGCGGGAGCTGCCATTGTGCCCCAGAGCTCCCCGGGGGGTAACCCTTCTCGCTCTTGTTCAAAGTCCTGGATGAGGAGTGGCTTCTGCTGCTTGATGACCGAAGCGGTCAATCCTGCTCCCAGCGGGACTCGCTCCGGAGGTACTCTCATACCGTCATCGATCTGGAGACGGTAGTCGAGTTCGTCTGTCTCTTCGTCGTAGAGGGCGAGAAAGAAGGCGTCGGGGTCGAATGCGGCTTCGATCTCTTGATGCACGACCTCGGTTAGCGCATCCAGGTCCAGCGTCTTGCTGACGGCGTGAGCGATGCGATTGATGATGGCCTGATGCATGACGCGGAGGGTGGCTTCTTCGTACAGACGGGTGTTTTGTATGGCGACAGCTGCGTGTGCAGCAATGGGAATAAGTAGATCAACGTCCTCTTGGGAGAAGACGCGAGGAGCACCAGCACGTACTTCTAGCACTCCCAAGAATTCTTCGTCTCGGCGAATTGGGACTGCGATGGTGGCAACTCGGGGAGCCTGTCCGTCAGAACCCGGTGCCTGGCGCATCCAGCTCTGATGGTTTTCCACGATGAGAGGAGTCCTACTTTCCAGCACTTGTCCGCTCACTCCCTCGCCCCTACGAATCACAGTATCTGAGGGAGGCGTCTGAAAGCCGACTGAGGTAGTGAGCTCGAGTACGTCCCGTTGCGAACGGTAGAGACTGAGCGTGCCAGCCTCACCCGCTATCAAGTCAATAGCAGTCGATACGATGGCACGAAGCAGATCATCCGAGTTGCGCTTGGCGATGAAGTCCAGCCCAATGTGCTGTATGGCTTTGAGTTGTTTCGTTCTGTGGCGGAGGATTTCGTCCGTGCGCTGGTGGGCAGTGACGTCGGTGATGAAGCCCTCCAGCACCAGGAGATCGCTCGCGGGTGAGGTAACGGGGCGCCCTTGATCGTGGACCCATTTTTCCTCGCCGTCGGCTGTCTTAAGGCGGTACGTGACGTGGAATGCGCGCCCTGCTTCTACAGCATTCTTTATTGTCTTCCAAGCGGCATCTCTATCAGCCGGATGGATAAGCTCCCCGTAGGCTGTCTCTCGATTCTCGATCAAGTCTTCGGGTGCGTAGCCCGTGATTTGTCTTGAGCCCTCGCCAACGAACTCCATCGTCCAAACGCGATCGTCCCGACGGCGATAGGCCAGGCTGGGGAAGTTGCTCAGTAGCCTTTCAGCCATTTGGTGGCCTTCGGTCAGCTCTTCGGCTATCTGTTCGCGCTGTGACATAGTGAAGACTTAGGAGACGATCCGTCGGGCAGGGAAGGAGGGGAATATGTGCAGATCTGAGACGCGTTTACGAACGCTGGCGGTTGAGAGGTCTCTTTCATGAGGCTCTGAGGCAGCTTGAAAGCCCTCTGTCAATTGTGGCTCGTCCAGCGTTTGCCCTGTGGGCGGTCTGATGGTCACAGAGGTTCCGTATCCCGATGGGCTCATTGCCCGTAGTACCTGCTTCTGCTACTTTTCAGCCCGACTTGCTCCAACCCAGTATAACATAACAGAATATGGCTGGCAATACCTATGGTGTAGTAGTTTCCTCCTACTCGTGTTCGTGTCCTCACGGAGGTTTGGAGCGGATTTGGACAGTTGGCCCTGGCGCCATTCTTTCTTCCTGCAGGTGTCCGGTTGCCGTCTGCCTGAGCACTGCCTTCGTATCGGCGATATCATCCGAATCAGGGCCATCCAAGACTATGGGGCCAAGAACCCACCTATACACTGAATGCGGCTACAGGACTTTTGTCCTGGACCAGGACATTGTATAATAAAGGGGAATCTGAGTACTTGGCGGTTGGAGAACGTTGCACGCTTGAGGAGGTTAATACTGTGCGCAAGGTAGTCAATTTCCTCGCTGGGTTTTTCGTAGGCGGCTTGGTCGGAGGAACGGTCGGGCTGCTGTTGGCGCCGTATCGGGGCGCGGAGCTTCAGAGGCAAATCCGTGAGCGGGTGGATGAGTTGATGGAGGAGGGACAGAAGGCGGCCGCCGCTCGCCGGACGGAATTGGAGGAACAGCTCGAGGCGTTCCGAAGCGGTGAGTCTTTGACCATAGAGGGCTCGTCAGAGCTGTCCTAAGGTCTATTGCGGGCCTCGGCTGCATCGACAGCCTTCTGCCCTACTGACTTATCTTGAGTTGATAACGCGCTGGTCCAGAAGTGAGCGGTGCTAGGCCAGATATGACGAGCACCGCTTCCTGAACTTCCGGGCTTCCCAATGGCACGATCCATTCTGCGGTCTGCTTGCTCGTCACAGGCAGCCTTTCAACGGTGGTTTCCTTCCCGCGTTCAATTAGCAGCGTCAAGTAGTGCTGCGGCACGGAAGACGTGACAGGGAGAAAGCCCTCGGCCCTCCACTCGTCGAGATTGGTTTCGAGATCGTCGGCATAGCCGATCTCGGGGATGGAGAGATCGTCCAGCAGCAAGCCCTCTCCGGTGACTACCCCGTCGGTGAGATAAGAGAAGCGCACGGACACCTCCGCGCCCGCGTACTCGGAGAGATTGACTTCCTCGCGAAGCCATCCATCGCTCTTACCCGTATAGCTCCAACCCGGGCTGTTGCCATCCAGGTTATCATCTCTTCCTGACGGGGTACGAAGTATGTGCCAGCCCTCAGCGTCGGAGGTGCTAACTGAGACTGTGGCATAGTCGTGATGGGGTTCGATATCGTACCATATCCGGTAGGTCAGGGTGGCGTCGGTGACGGCGGAAAGGTCGATTTTCCGGCTGAGGGTCGTGAGGGATTCATCGGCTCGGCCGGACCACCATGCACACTGACCGCTATAGGGAGAGACGCTCAGCGGTGACGTCTCCTGCTGCCCCGTGAAGTGTATCTGAAGATCGGCGTCGCCCCGCAAGACGATATAGTCGGCTCCGAACTGCTGGACTGTCGTTTCCATCTCCACCGGATAGGTCTCGTGAACTGCAGCAGGGTCTGGTCCGGGCAGGTCCAGGTCCGCGTATGATTGATGAGATCCATCGGTCTCGGGAGCATTGTCGAGGTAGTTTGCTGCTAACCACTCGCCGAAGAGGTCTTCGAAGGTGAGGTCGGCGTCCAGCTTCTCGAGGGTGGCCTCAATTCCCGCTATCCCATTCGCCGGTTCCGAGGTCAGGACCCGCGTGCCGTCGTCACCGAAGCGCTGATGGAAATACGCGGCGAATAGGTAAGCGGCCTGGCGCTGACTCTCCGCCGCGGCCCATTGGGTGAGGGAGGTGTCCGAGTTCTTCAGGTAGGCCCACTCCGGCTGTGTAGCCTCGTAGCCACTCAACGTCGCAGCCAGCTCGGCGAGCCCTTCTCTCAACCAGCGCTCCTCGTTTCGGTCCTGATTCCATTGAACGAGGCGTTGGAACTGCCGAGCCAGCAAGGCGTGGTAGGCGGAAGACCCTACGTGAGCCTGATCGACGTTGATGACCATCATCTCTGCCTCGTTGGACAGCGGATAGGCTTCGCTCGGGTACTCGTCGAGGCTCGACGTGTAGCCTACAAGGTCTTTCCCAAGGCCGCTCGCGTGCAAGATATGAATGCGAGGATCATTGTCTATCCCGGGCGTCCACTCAGATCCGAAAGCGGCGCGAACGCTCGGATATATGTACGATTCGAAGCGCTTTGCCGCCTCCTCCAGCTTCCGAATATCGTGCCAGACGCCGAGCTCAACCCACATGGAGACGCTGGAGCTTTGAACGCGGAGGCGGGCGTCGATCTCCCGTCGCCCCCCGGTTGCTGGATCCATCACCCAGAAGCTTCGCACAGCATTGGGAACCCGGCGCGGTGGTTCCGAGTTGACGGCGGTACGCGAGTGGGGACGGGGGGGCGGGTCGACTGAGGAGTAGTCGGGCGGGCCGGGTGTTGGCGTCTGCACCGTACTGGTGAACGGCGTTGGGGTGGATGTGGCGGTAGGGCTTGGAGTAGGGGAGGGAGTAGGACTCGGGATGGTGGTAGGAGTTGGTGAGTCGGTGGGAGAAGGGCTGGGCGTGGCTGTACTTGGTGCGTCTTGCGTTGGGGAGGTGGGCGCCGCACACGCCACCAAGAAAGCGAGGACGACGGGGCCCCAACGGCGGCGCATCACGACCGGGCTGCTTTGATCAGGCCTTCGAAGAGGGAGCGCATCACCGGAGCACTTTCTATCATCGCTTCGGGATGCCACTGAACGCCGATGCAGAAGGGATGGTTAGGGGCCTCTAGTGCTTCGATGACGCCGTCGGGAGCACGGGCGACGACGGTAAGCTGATCCCCAACGTCCTTCACTGCCTGGTGATGGGCGCTGTTGACGCCGACTTCCCCAGCGCCGATCAGATCAGCCAGACGACTTTCCGGGGCGACGTCGACCGGGTGAGCTACGGTGGGAAGGGGGCGACCGGCGACGCAGCTATGAGACAGGGCGTTCGACGTCTGAGTGGGGATATCCTGGATTAGCGTGCCACCAGCGGCGACGTTTAGCGTCTGGACCCCCCGGCAGATGGCCAGGGTCGGGCGTTTTTCTTCAAGGGCCCATCGGGCGAGGGACAACTCCACCTGATCCCGCCTCTCGTCGACACGCCAGAGGAGTCCACAGTCCGTCTCGCCGAAGGAAGAGGGGTGGATATCGCCGCCCCCGGAGAGGATGAGGCCGTCGATTCCTTCGAAGGCGCCTCGGACCAGGTCGTTCTCCAGGTAAGGAGGGATGACCAAGGGCGCGCCGCCACCCAATGACACCGCCCGGACGTAGGTCCTGGCGATGGCGAATATCGGGACGTTCGGAGGGCGGGCGGACTGATCGGCGTAGCCCGTGATGCCGATGACAGGAAGGCTCATTGTTGGTTGCTCATAAGGTTGGGCTCAGTCAGCAGTGGACTTCCACCCATGCACCAAAACGGGCGTAGGGACCTACCCTACGCCCAAAGGGCTGTACCTGTCTGGGAAACGGCCTCTAACGCTCTAGGCGCGCTTTTCCCGCAGCCGAGCAGCTTTGCCTTTCCGGTCGCGCAGATAGTAGAGCCTTGCACGGCGCGTGTGCGCTCGTCGCAGCACCTCTACCCGATCGATTCGAGGCGAATGAAGGAGGAATGTCCGCTCCACGCCGATACCGTGAGAGGCGATGCGGCGCACCGTAAAGGTTGCGCCCGCTCCGCCCCCGCGGACGCGGAGGACGGTGCCTTGGAAGGCCTGCACACGTTCGCGTTCGCCTTCGACGATTCGTACATACACCTTGACGGTGTCGCCCGGACGTAGCTCAGGGATGTTAGGATTTCTCTCTAATTGACGATTGAGTGATTCTATCAGGTCCATAATTCAGTTACTCACAGCAAACTAGGGCTATCTCACCAAAGTCTCAGTAGATCCAAATCGCTCCCAGGGGATTGCCATCCCCCCGCTCTTGGCCTCCATCTGGCGATGGTTATTCGGCCTAAGATGGATCTCCCGGGCACGCGTGCCCGCCAGACTGGCTCTACTGAGTCTATCTTTAAGTGGCTATCGACAAATGTGCCACAAGGACAGACGCAGATTATACCACGCTTCCACCATTGGGCAACCGCTGCCGGGCGTCGGTGTACTCTGAGGCGGCTCCAAGGGAATGTCTGTTTGACCTAAACTTTTTTCTCGGAAACAAACCCTCCCTTCGGGATCGGACGATGGACCCCGGACGATAGACGACGCGGGCAAGTGGGACTTTTGGCTCTGCCCGGGGTTTCGGTAGGTTAATACTGTAAACGTTCTGTACAAGAGTATACCACAGGCGACAGTATTTGTCAATGGGGAACTGATGTGTTTCTCATGTGGAAATCGCGCCGGGAGAAGTTGGCTTTCGAGGCATTCTGCGGACGCCAGGGAGATGGGCGCGACTGGCAGGCTGGCGAAGGGAAGCGCTGTGACGGGCTTTTGCTGTTCCTAATCGCCTTAATTGAGGACGCCTTTCTCAAGCTCCGCCCTGGTCCCGGTAAGCGTTCTGAAGGGGATTAACCAGGCGCTTATCTATCGTCGGCTCCTTGCCACGGCTGCCCTTCTAAGTACAATGTGTCTCACTTTGGTGGCATAAAGGAGTCAATGATGAAGACTGATCTGGATGACCTTTGTATCAATACGCTGCGCACGCTGGCGATGGACGCTGTCCAGAAAGCCGAGTCCGGACATCCTGGAATGCCGATGGGGGCTGCGGATGTCGCCTATGTCTTATGGACCCGCTTTCTCAAGCATAACCCGCACGATCCCGACTGGCCCAACCGGGATCGGTTCGTCCTCTCGGCAGGGCACGGCTCGATGCTTCTCTACAGCCTGCTGTATCTGACGGGATATGACCTGCCACTGGAGGAGCTCAAGTCCTTCCGCCAATTGGGCAGCCGCACCCCTGGGCATCCTGAATACGGACTTACGCCAGGCGTGGAAACGACCACTGGCCCTCTGGGGCAGGGCTTCGGCAATGGCGTTGGACTGGCTATTGCCGAACGTTTTCTCGCTGCAACGTTCAATCGGCCCCAGTTTCCAATCTTCGACCACTATACTTACTCCATTGTGTCCGACGGCGACCTCATGGAAGGAATCAGCCACGAGGCGGCCTCGCTAGCCGGGCATCTAGGCCTGGATAAGCTGATCTATCTCTACGACGACAATGAGATCTCCATTGAGGGCTCGACGGATATCACTTTCACCGAACGCGTCCCGGACCGGTTCCGTGCCTACGGCTGGTACGTGCAGGAGGTGAACGGGCACGACCTGGAAGCGATTGAGGCATCGCTTCGCTCCGCTCAAGAGGAGAGCGAGCGGCCCTCCTTGATTGTCTGCCATACGCACATTGCTCACGGGGCTCCAAACAAGCAGGATGACGCCGTTGCTCATGGTGCGCCACTGGGAGACGAGGAGGTTCGCCAAACGAAGGAAGCGCTGGATTGGCCGCCGGAGGCGACATTCCGGGTTCCCGAGGAGGCTCTGGCGCTCTTCCGTCAAGCTGTTGCCGACGGCCAGGCGGCGCAGAATGAATGGGCGAATCTGTTTGACCGGTATGCCGAGGTGTATGCGGACGAGGCGGCGCTTCTGAAGGGGCTGTGGAAGGGGGCCCTGCCGAGGGGATGGAAAGATCGGTTGCCCGCTTTCTCCTCTGACGACAAACCGATGGCGACACGAAAGGCGTCTGGGGTTGTACTCAATGCGATAGCTGGTGCCCTCCCCACACTCGTCGGCGGGTCTGCAGACCTGGCGCCCTCGAACAAGACGTGGCTTGAAGGGTACGATGATTTCCAGCGGGGGACGCCCGCGGGGCGAAACCTGCATTTTGGTGTGCGCGAACACGCGATGGGCGCGATCTTGAACGGGATGGCCCTTCACGGCGAGTTGCTTCCCTATGGGGGTACATTCCTCGTCTTCAGCGACTATATGCGTCCGGCCGTTCGGCTGGCAGCGCTGATGGACCTGCCCGTTATCTACGTTTGGACGCACGACTCGGTCTGGATTGGGGAAGACGGCCCGACACATCAGCCGGTGGAACATCTGGCCAGCCTGCGGGCCATTCCACATCTACAGATCATCCGGCCAGCGGATGCGAACGAGACGGCGGCAGCCTGGCGAGTGGCACTGAGCCGACGTGACGGTCCGACCGGCATCGTCCTTACGCGCCAGTCTGTGCCGATCTTAGAGCGAGAGGAGCCCATCGCCGGCGACCTGGAGCGGGGGGCTTACGTGCTGCGCGATGCTCCGGGAGGTGCTCCCGACGTCATTCTGATGGCGACCGGCTCCGAGGTACACCTGGTGCTGGAGGCGCGGGAGATGCTGGCGGAAGAAGGGGTAGGGGTGCGGGTGGTCTCAATGCCGTCGTGGGAGCGGTTTGAGGCTCAGTCTGAGTCATATCAGGAGGAGGTGCTGCCGCCCGGGGTGACGGCGCGGTTGGCGGTCGAAGCGGGGGTTCCCTTGGGTTGGGATCGGTACGTGGGTCCGCGGGGCGCGGTGATGGGGATTGACCGCTTCGGTGCTTCGGCCCCCTACCGGGACTTGATGGAGACGTTTGGGTTCACCGCTGAAGCGGTGGCGGAGCGAGCCCTAGAGGTCGTACGGGGTACGTAATATGGCTGAAGCTGAGGCCCGGCGCGTTACTTATACGGGTTACTACGACGCGGAGAGCCGTTCGGTGCGGGGCGTCGTGCCGACCGAGGCGATCGTCACCCTCCACGTGAATGGTCAGCGTTTGGTCAGGTTGATCTGCACGCCGACGCAGCTGAAGGATCTGGCGCTGGGATTTCTGTTCAACGAAGGACTGATAGAAGGTTTTGAGGACGTCGCGGTGGCCGAGTTGTGCGGCGATGGGGACGGCGTCGACATCTGGCTTGAACACGACATCGAGAGGCCGGAGGTGCGTGTCATCACATCGGGGTGTTCTGGCGGAACGACCTTTGAGGACGTAAGACGGTCCCATCAACCGGTTGAGTCGAGTCTGGTCATCACGCCAGAAGAGGTCACAACGCTGATGGAAAGTCTCTCCGATGCTGCTTCGCTTTACCGCCGGGCGGGGGGCGTGCACACGGCAGCCCTGGCTTTCCTGGATCGGGAAGACCCGTTGACCTGCGTGGCCGATGACGTGGGGCGGCACAACACGCTGGATAAGATCGCCGGCACGTGCCTGCGAGAGGGGTGGTCGACTCGGGGCGGTGTTCTCCTGAGCAGCGGGCGAATAAGCTCAGAGATGGTCAGCAAAGCGGCCCGCATGGGCGCCCCTGTGGTGGTATCCCGAACCTCGCCGACGTCGCTCTCGATCGAGCTGGCAGAGGCGTGGCGGATTGCGTTGGTCGGCTACACGCGGAGACGGAGCTTCCGCGTCTATGCAGGCGAGGAACGTGTGGTCGTGGACCGGGAGGGAGGTGGACGGCGTTGAACGTGGACCAGATCTGCCTACGACAGCCTCTGGAGACAATGGTCACGGTGGCCGCACGCGGTGCAACGGTATCTGTCGTCATGATTGCGGGGAGCTTCTCCAGAGGCCAGGTGCTTGCGCATATGGTTAAGCGTGCGGAGCAGTCTCTCCTCTAACTCGGGGTCGTAGTCTACAGAGAAAGAGTGGTCCGCGTACTTGATAAGGCCATATGGCGGGCGGTGACCGTACGTCTCCTCTGTCAGCCGGCAATAGGCGGCCAATTGGAGTACGTGGGAGGCATAGGGACGGCGCGGGGCAGAACGAGATTTCACCTCTACCGGGACGATGTCGTGGCCGGCATCGATGATGTAATCCGGCTTGCCGGTGAGGCCCAGGCTGGGTGAGAAAAGGGGACGTTCGGGCCGCTGCTTGCCGTCGGTATCGGCGTAGGTGACCTGTCCGGCTGGCAAGCCGGTGCGCGCTCTGCTGCGCCGGGCTAGCCAGAGGAAGAGCAAGCCCAGGCCGACCAGGATCGCGACTGCGAAGCCCATCACCTGGCTATGGTCATGATGACCAGGACAAGGGCGGAGATCAACAGCGCATACCCGAGTCGGCGCAGCGTAAGCGACATCCTCACGGCTCGGCCGTGGCGCCGGTGGACCTCCTTCCCGCT
>Ga0207797_1000155_pt1 | contig 48671 bp, 43 predicted proteins | sample PRCRCaboRojoPR_6_FD_187275 | JGI IMG/M metagenome (GOLD analysis project Ga0207797, IMG submission 187275) | Marine sediment microbial community from Cabo Rojo, Puerto Rico - PR CR 10% Liquid 1 (SPAdes) | ecosystem: Environmental > Aquatic > Marine > Coastal > Sediment | place: Cabo Rojo, Puerto... | reverse complement strand
CCGGACGACCCAGAGCGTCACCATCGAGAACGCGAGGGCGGTCCGGGTGTTGCCCGCGCCGCGGAACGCGCCGAGCGTGATCTGGAGGACGCCCATGAAGACGAACATGACCGCCATGATTCGGAGGTACTCGGCGGCGTGGCCCATCGTCGCCGCGGTTTCGGCCGTGTCGGCCGTGAGGAAGACCCCGACGATCGGTTCGGGAACGGCCACGGCGATCAGCGCGAGGACCAGCATCACGCCCGCGACCAGGCCGCCGGCCATTCGGGTCGCCCTCTCCGCCCGGTCCGCCCGTCCGGCCCCGAGGTTCTGCCCGACGACCGTGTTCGTCGCCTGGCCGAGGCCCATCGCCGGCAGGAAGACCAGGGACGAGAGGCGGTTGCCCAGGCCGTAGGCGGCGACGACTGCCGGCGGGAACGTCGCGACCATCGCGGTGAGGACGATCATCGCCATGGAACTCGTCGACTGTTCGGCCGCCGCCGGGACGCCCAGACGAACGATCTCCCGGATCCGAGCGGGGTCGGGAATCAGGTCCGACAGCGAGACCGTCGGCCCGGCGCCCGTCCACAGCAGGACGTACAGCCCGGCAATCGTCGCGACCCCCCGGGAGACGACCGTGGCGACGGCCGCGCCCTCGATCCCGAGCGCGGGGAACGGCCCGACGCCGAAGATGAGCAGCGGATCGAGGACGACGTTGATCGCGACGCTGACCGCCATGATCCGCATCGGGACCCGTGTGTTGCCGTACCCGCGCATCAGCGCCACGAACACGAAAAAGCCGAACAGGAAGGGGACCCCGAGGAAGAACACCTCCATGTACGCGGCCGAGAGCGGCACGATCTCGGCGACCGTCCGGGGATCCGCGGGGAGCAGGGCGAGCATCGGGTCGGTCAGGAGGTAGCCGGCGACGCCCAGCACGACCGCGATGATGGCGACGAACGAGAGCGTCGTCCCCGCGACCGCCCCGGCGGTCCCTTCCTCGTCCGCCCCGACGTACTGGGCGACGAGGATGCTTCCGGCCGCCGTGAAACCGCCCCCGATCGAGATGAGGAAGAAGATCAGCGGGAACGCGAGACTCAGCGCGCCGACCGCGTCGGCCGAGAGCGCCCCCAGCCAGAAGGTGTCGGCCACGTTGTAGGCCACCTGGAGCAGTTGAATGACGACGAGCGGCCACGCGAGCCGAACCATCGGGCCCAGGAGGTCGCCGTCGACCAGGTCGTCCCCGTCGCGATCCATTACGAATCGAAACGCAACGAGACCATATCAACGTGCGTACGGCCTGATAGCACGTCGCTCGCGCCCCGGAGCGGAAACGAGCGAGAACAGTGGTTCGTCGGAGCTCCCGGTCGGCCGTTCCGGTGGCTAGTCCCTTCGCCCCCGGACGTACTGGAGCGCATCGACGTACTCCTCGGTGTCGATCCGATCCTCGACCTCCTCGAGGCGCTCGCGGATCTTCGTGGGAGTCATCGGAGTGTGTTACGGGTTAGCACACTAAAACGTTTGCGCTCCGACCATTCCGGCGCGGCGCCGCGTCGAAAGGGGCAAGGGGTCGGAGTCGAGTGATCCGACGTGGTCGCCGACGATCCGCGTGCGGAACCCTCTTTAGCGATCGAAGGGAAGGCCTCCGGACGGTGATCGAACGTGGGGGAATCCGGTGACTCGAGTCCCTTCGCGAGCACTGAGGCGTATTACGCCGACTACCGGCCGGGGTACGGGGAGGAGGCGCTCGGCTACCTCGTGGATCGGTTCGCCCTGGACGCGTCCGCACGCGTTCTCGACCTCGGGTGTGGGGCCGGACAGATCGCGCTCCGCATCGCACCTGTCGTCGGCGAGGTCGTCGGCATGGACCCCAACGAGGCGATGCTTCGGGCGGCACGCCGCCGGGCCGACGGGGCCGGCGTCGAAAACGTCGCCTGGGTCCACGGATCCGACGCCGACCTCGACGAGGAACTGGGCCGGTTTCGGCTGGCGACCATGGGTCGGTCCTTCCACTGGATGGACCAGCGGCCCACGCTGGACCGCCTCCACGGCCTCCTCGACCCCGGTGGCGGCGTCGCCATCGTGACCGACCGCGAGTGGCTGGTCCGGGGCGACGAGGCCTGGACGGAAGCGGTCTACGCCCTCGCCGACGAGTACCTCGCCGACCTCCCGGAGCGGGTCGGCCCGGACGAGGTCGACTACGACGACCCGTGGGACGAACTGCTGGTGGAGCGCGGGTACGTCGACGTCGAAACGGCGACCTTCCACCTTAGACGGGAGTGGAGCGTCGACGAGGTGGTCGGCTACGTCTTCTCGCTGTCGTACTGCTCGCCCGAGACGTTCGGGCCCGAAAAGGAGGCGTTCGAGGACGATTTGCGGTCCCTCCTCCGCGAACGAGGCGGCGGACCCTTCGAACAGAACGCCGTCGTCGAGGTCGTCTCCGGGCGGGAACCGGCGGACGAGTGATCGCCCGCATCGAGGACGCCGCCCGTTCAGTCGGCCGCGACCTCGCCCGACCCGGCGGACGCGTTCGGGTCCTGCACCCAGAGGTCGCCGAAGAGGTCGTCCTGCTGGAGGCGGACCTCGCCGCGATGGGCGAGAAAGAGCAGCCCGAGGTACGTCTCCACCCGCGATCCGCCGGCCTCCTCGATTTCGGCGTAGAGCACTTCCGACCGGCCGCCGTCGTAGTGCTCGGTCAGCGCGCTCCGGACGTCGTCGATGACGGCCTCGATGTCCTCCCCGTGGGCGGTCCCGGTCACCTCGTCGGCCGTCGGTTCGTCCTCCTGGCGGAAGTCGTCGCCGGCGTGGTAGTCGAGCGTCTGCGTGCCCCGACGGAACCCCCGCGGCGATTCGCTGGTGTCGTACTCGCGGGACTCCTTCCACCACGAGTCCCGTTCCGCCTCCCGGAGTTCGCGGACGAGTTCGTCAAGGGTTTCCGGCGTCCCGCGGGCGTGCTGGCGATCGAGCCGGCGTTCCATCTCCCGTTCGAGCCGATCGATCGGGTCGTCGACCGGCGCCTCCGGGTCGCCCATCCCCATCGGCGCCTCCCACGGCTCTTCCTCCGGGTCCTCGGGTTCGTCCGCCGTGAGGAGGTCGTCGCCCTTCATCCGGAGGAGGACGCTCGCGTAGAACAGCGCCCGCCCCGACGCCCGGAGGTCGCCCTCGTCGAGGGCGTCGAGGAACTTGTCCGTCACCCGGACGACGTCGATGTCCCAGGGATCGATCTCGCCCTCTTCGGCCAGCCGAACGAGCAGTTCGACCGGTTCGGTTTCGTCACCCTCCTCGGCCCCGTTCCCGTTCGTACTGTCGTCCGGGAGGTGGTCCGGCAGTACCTCGTCCATCGGATCGTTCTCGGCGCCGTCCGTGCGTTCGTCCTCCCGCTCTCCGGGCGGGTCCCGCTCCTCGTGGTCGGCGATCCGGAGCGGGACCTCCCCTTCGTCGTCAGTCATCCGCCGGCACCTCCGGTTCGCCCTCGGAGAGGTCGATCCCGGTCACCGACGAGACGTTGTTCTCCTGCATCATGACGCCGATGGCCCGCTCCGAGCGGTCGAGCATGGCCGACCGGTGGGACACCACGACGAACTGCGCGTCCTCCGCCAGTTCGTCGACCATCTCGCCCACGCGCTCGGCGTTGGCGGCGTCGAGGAAGGCGTCGATCTCGTCGAGCGCGTAGAACGGCGCCGGGTTGTACCGCTGGATGGCGAAGATGAAGGCCAGGGCCGTCAGGGACTTCTCCCCGCCGGACATCGCGTCGAGGCGCTGGACGGGCTTGTCGCCCGGTTGTGCCTTCATCGTCAGCCCGCCGTCGAACGGGTCCGCCTCGTTCTCGAGGTAGAGCTGCCCCGTCCCGTTCGAGAGGCGCTGGAAGATGTCCTGGAAGTGCGCGTCGATCGCCTCGAAGGCGTCCATGAACGTCGCCTTCTTCTGGGCCTCGTAAGACTCGATGCGGTCCTCGATCCCGTCGCGCTCCTCGACGAGCGTCTCCCGGCCCGCCCGGAGGTCCTCGAGATCGGCCTGGACCTCGTCGTACTCGTCGATCGCGAGCATGTTCACGGGCTCCAGGGCCGCCATCTTCGCCTCCAGTTCCTCGATCCGCTCCGTGACCGTGTCGTGGTCGGGGACCTGGTCCGGGTCGTGCTCGCCGACCTCGTCCTCGAGTTCCTCGATTTCCCACTCCAGGCGCTCGGCCGTCTCGCGGCGGTTCGACACGTCGTTCTCGACGGCGTTGACCTCCTCCCGTACGTCGTCGCGCTCCTGCTGGGCCTCCCGGAGGGTGTCGCGAAGCTCCTCGCGCTCCGCCTTGAGGTCGGAGAGTTCGTCCTCGAGGTCGAGCACCTCCTGGCGCTTCTCCTCCAGCAGCGCCTCCTTGTCCTCGATCCGGCCCTCCAGGTCCTCGATGCGCTCCTCCTGCTCGGCCTTGCGGTTCTGGGCCGCCTCGATCGTTTCGTGCAGTTCCTCGATCGACTCCTCGGCGTACTCCTTCTCGAGCTGGTACTCGTTGAGCTGCCCGTCGAGGTCGTCCATCCGGTCCTCGAGGGCGTCGATCTCGTCCCGGAGCGATTCGGCCTCCTCGGTGAGTTCCGGGATCCGCGAGTCCTCGAGTTCCGCCTCGAGTTCCCCGATGTCGCTCTCGATGGCCGCGATCTCCTCTTCCTTCTCGGCGACCCGTTCGTCGATCTCCTGCATCCTCTCGTCGACGTCCTCCCGCTCCGCCCGCAGTTCCTCCAGGCGGTCCTCGTAGTCGGCGATCTCCTCGCGGACGCCGTCGATCTCGGCCTCCGTCGACTCGATCTCCCCCTCGATATCCCGCACCTCGTCGGCCGCGTCCGCCTTGCGGTCGCGGGCGTCGTCGATCCGTTCCTCGATCGAACGGATCTCCTCGCGCAGCTCCTCGCGCTCCTCCTCGAGTTCGCGGATCGTCTCGGCCAGCCGTTCGAGCCGCCCTTTGCCGCTCTTGGAGAAGGAGTAGCGCGAGCCCTTCTTCGAGCCGCCGGTCATCGCCCCGGACTTCTCGACGAGATCGCCCTCCAGGGTCACCATGCGGTAGTCGCCCATGTACTCGCGGGCCGTCTCCAGGTCCTCGACGACGACCGTGTCGCCCAGGACGTAGGAGAACACGCCCGCGTACTCCTCGTCGAAGTCGACCAGGTTGTACGCAAAGTCGATCACGCCCGGATCCTCCGGCAGGACCGGAAGCGACCGCTCGTGCATCTCCGTCAGCGGGAGGAACGTCGCCCGGCCGCCGTTGCGCGACTTGAGGTAGTCGATGCAGCGCTGGCCGACCCCGTCGTCGTCGACCACCACGTTCGCGAGGCGCCCGCCGGCCGCCGTCTCGCAGGCGATCGAGTACTCCGGATCGACGCCGCCGAGTTGCGCGACGGCGCCGTGGACCCCGTCGAGGTCGGCGTTCAGAACCGTGGTCACCGACCGGGGGAACGACGAGTCGCCGTTCTGGTCGGCCTTGGCCTCCAGTTCGGCGTACTCCTGCTGTCTGGCCTGGAGTTCGTCCTCGAGGTCGTCGATCGTCGACTGGACCGCGCGCTTCTCCTCCGTCAGGTCCTCGACGACCTCCTCGATGTTGCGCTCGTTGGCGCGGGCCTTCTCCAGTTCGTCGGCCAGGTCCTGGAGTTCGGCCTCGAGTTCGGGCAGGCGTTCGCGGGCCTCGTCGAGGTCGTCCTCGACCTCGCCGACCTCGTTCGACCGGCGACGGGCCTCGTCGAGCAGGCGGTCCTGCTCGCGCTGGAGGTCGTTTCGCTCGGTCTTGGCCGCCTCCAGGTCCTCCTTGCGCTCCTGGAGGTCGGCCTTGAGTTCGTCGAACTCGGTGTCCACCGCGTCGATCTCGGCCTCGACGCGCTCCAGTTCTGCCTTCCGCTCCTTGAGGTCCGCCTTGACCGAGGACTGTTCGAGCTTCGTCTCCTTGATCCGCTCATCCAGGTCGTCGATCGTTTCCTGCTTGCGGTCGACCTTCACGAAGGCCTGTCGGCGCTCGCTCTCGGCCGCCTCGATCCGCTCCTCGCTGTCCTCGATCTTGTCCCGGAGGCGGTCGATCTCGCCCTTGATCCGCTCGATCTCGCTCTTGATCTCCAGCTGTTCCTCCTCGCCCTTGCGCTCGATCTCGGCGTTGAGGTCCTCGAGGTCCTCCTCCAGGCGGACGACCCGGCCCTGCTTCTCGTCGAGTTTCGTCCGAAGGGCGTCGAGTTCGTCCTCCCGGGCGTCGATCCGCTCGCGGACGCGGTCGAGTTCGTCGCGCTTGTCGGCCAGTTCGGCGGCCTTCAGGTAGCCCTCGTACTCCTCCTTCTCGTCGCGGTATTCCTGGTATTCGAGGGCGGTCTCGCGCTCGTCCTCGAGCTGTTCCAGTCGCTGTTCCTTCTCCTCGATTCGGAGTTCGGCCTCGCCGATGCGTTCCTCGACGACCTCGAGTTCCTCGAAGGCCTGTTCCTTCTTCGCGTCGAACTCGGCGACGCCGGCGATCTCGTCGATGATCTCCCGGCGGGAACCCGGGGTCATCGAGATGATGTCGGTCACGTCGCCCTGCATGACGACGTTGTACCCCTCCGGGGTGACGCCGGCCTGGGCGAGCAGGTCCTGGATGTCCGAGAGGTTGACCGCCCGCCCGTTGAGGTAGTAGTAGGAGTAGTAGTTGTCCTCGGTCTCCTTGACGCGTCGCTTGACGTTGATCTCGTCGACGTCGCCGACGTCCTCGGTGCCGGCGGCGTTGACGACCTGGGACCGTTCCAGGGTTCGGTCCTCGTTGTCGAGCACGACGGTGACGCTGGCCTCCGTGGGGCCGGCGCTCGACGCGCCGTCCTCGTGGCCGGGGTTGTAGATGAGGTCCGTCAGCTTCTCGGCGCGGATCCCCCGCGTCCGCGCCAGCCCCAGCGCGAACAGGACCGCGTCGATGATGTTGGACTTGCCGCTCCCGTTCGGGCCGCTGATGGTGGTGAAGTCGTCGTAGAACGGGATTCTGGTCTTGCGCCCGAAGCTCTTGAAGTTCTCGAGGACGAGTTCCTTGATGTGCATGGGTGTTCGGACGGCGGCGGTGGCCGGCGACCGGAGTCAGGCGACGATGATGTCGTCCTCGACTTCCGACTCGTCCGGCACGTCGTCCGACGTATCTCCTTCCCCCGTCTTATCGGCTTCGGCTGTCGCTTCCTCGATCTCCTCCGGATCGGCCTCCTGCGTAGGCTCGTTCGGCGGCCGCGCCGGATCGGCCAGTTCGTCGTCCGTCGCCGGGACCTCCCCGTCGATGTGTTCCTCGAGCATCCTGATGCGTTCCTTCGCCTGGACGAGTTCGTCCGTGAGCCCGTCCACCGTCGACTCCAGCTCCGAAACTCGTAGCTCGAGTTCCTCGACCCTGTTCGGCATATCTATTACGGGCGAACTCCGGCCCCTTAAGCCTACGTCAGACATATAAATCGGAGCTGAAACTTCCAGCACGCCACGCGGTAACACCCCATAGCCACGGTCCATCGTCCGACCGCGGCTCGATCCGTCACCGGGAGGCTTACTTCCCTGGGGCCCTCAGTCTCTCCCGATGACAGAAACTGCGACGCTCGCCGGGGGCTGCTTCTGGTGTATCGAGGCCGCGTTCAAGGAACTCGACGGCGTCGAGTCCGTCACGTCCGGGTACGCGGGCGGCCACGTCGAGGATCCGACTTACGAGCAGGTCTGCACGGGGGAGACGGGCCACGCCGAGGCGGTCCAGGTCGAGTACGACCCGGCAACGCTCGAATACCTCGACCTGCTGGAGGTCTTCTTCCGCATCCACGACCCGACGACGAAGGACCGGGAGGGGCCCGACGTCGGGTCCCAGTACCGGTCGGCCGTGTTCACCCACGACGACCGGCAGCGCGAGACGGTCGAAGCGTTCGTCGAGGAACTCGAAGAATCCGGGGTCTACGACGGTATCGTCACCGAAATCGAGCCGCTGGAGACGTTCTACGAGGCCGAGGAGTACCACCAGGATTACTTCGAGAAGAACCCCCAGGACGCTTACTGCCGAATGCACGCGGCGCCCAAGGTCGAGAAGGTGCGCGAGGAGTTCGAAGCGAAAACGCGGGCGTGATCGTCGGCAACGTTCGCGGATGGTGCCCGATCGTACGCAAAGCGGCAGGTGGAGCCCCCGCCCCTATTCCCCCGAACCCCCTCGAGTAGTGGCAGGACCGGCCCCTTCCGCACTAACCGGAAGAGTAGTCCGTGCGATCACCACCGACTACCCCTCCGTTCCAATCTCATACTCGAATAAACATAAAATTTTCTATGGTAAGGCCCACTGACATGTGCATATCGCAGGTACGGGTCGGGAAATTGCGATTTCAACAACCCTCCTTCGGGCCCTGACAGTCGGTAATAAACCCGGCCCCTATAACTCGAATTCACCGAACGGCTGGGAGTAGTGCGTCGTAATGATTTCGGAGCTCAGAATCTCGAGGTTTCGATCGCTCAGGTCGTTGGTGATCGCTGCCAGATCCCTGGTGCTCGTGGCAATGGCCTCGACGTACAGGTTTCGTTGGCTCGTCAGCATCTCGAGCACGTCGATGACGCCCGGAACTTCGAGCGCTTCTTTCGCTCGGCGGTGGCGTTCCTCGGGGGACACAGTGGCGACGAACAGCACCCGGAGCTGGAACCCGGCGTCCTCGTAGTTGATGACCGGCTGATATCCTTGGATAATCCCCCGCTCTTCGAGGTTGTCGATCCGGTTGCGGACGGTGCTGGGGGAGACGCCGACCGATTCGGCCATTTCCTGGGCCGTCACGTTTCTGGCGTCGCGCTGGAGTGCGAACAGTATACCACGGTCGACGTCATCGAGTCGGTATTCGGAGTCTTCGTCGTCGGTCCCGTCGCTCATAGTCGGTCTTGGACGAGGCACACCAAGAACGTTCACTCGTCGTTCCGGGCGTCGCCCTCCAATCGGACCGTCAACACCGGCACGTCGGCCGTCCGGACGACCTTCTCGGCGACGCTCCCGAGCAGGTATCGCTCCAGGCCGGTGCGTCCGTGCGTCCCCATGGCGATGAGGTCGACGTCGTGTTCGACGACGTACTCCCGGATCTGGGCGTAGGGCGTCCCCTGGACGACTGCGGTCGACACCTCGAGTCCCGCGTTCCGGGCCTGAGTATCGACGTAATCCGTGGCCCGATCCCCCTCCGCTTCGAGGAGGTCGCGGACTTCCGTCTGACTGCCGGCGTCGACGTTCGGGACCGTCGCCCTGACGTCGATCACGTAGAGGCCATGGACGTCCGCGTCGACCGTTTCCGCGAACGCGACCCCGTGATCGACGGCGGCTTCGGCGCCCTCGCTCCCGTCAGTCGGGATCAGGACGTCCGAGTACTCGATCGGCCCCGGACTGCCGTCCCCCCGTTTAATTGAGAGCACCGGGACCGGCGAGGCACGGACGACCTTCTCGGTCACGCTGCCGAGGAGGTAGCGATCGAGTCCCTTGCGGCCGTGCGTGCCCATGACGACCAGGTCGACGTCCGCTTCGTCGACGTACGAAAGGATTTCACTGTGCGGGACGCCCTCGGCCTTCGTCGTCTCGACGGTCTCCACGCCGGCCGCCCGTGCCCGCTCCTCGACGCGTTCGAGGGCCACCTCGCCCACCCCGGCCAGTTCGTCGAGCACGTACTGGGAGCCGTCCTGGATGGGAATCCGCCCGGACTCGAGGACGTAAATGGCGTGGATGGCAGCCCCACACCGCTCCGCGAGGTCGATCGCCCGTTCGGTCGCGGGTGTCGGTTCGTCCACCCCGCTCGTCGGGACCAGGATGCGATCGTACATGGTTGACATGACGTCGGCCAGCACCTAACCACTTCCGTCGGCCGTGGCGTTCGCGGCGGCCTCCGGCGGCGTCGGCCGCCCGCGGATCGCCCGTCCCTTCGTTAGCCTTTAGCGGTCGGATCCCGAACCCGGGCGTAATGACCGCCGAGGCCACGCAAGCGGAGGAGTACGCCGTCGTCATCGGGCTGGAGACCCACGTCCAGCTCGAGACGGACACGAAGATCTTCTGCGGGTGTTCGACCGACCAGGCCGACGCCGAGCCGAACTCGAACGTCTGTCCCGTCTGTCTCGGCCTGCCTGGCGCCCTGCCGGTGCTCAACGAGGCCGCCGTCGAGGCCGCCGTCAAGGTGGGCAAGGCCATCGAGGCCGACATCCCCGAGCAGACGCGGTTTCACCGGAAGAACTACTACTACCCCGACCTGCCGAAGAACTTCCAGATCACCCAGTACGACGCCCCGATCTGCCAGGACGGCGAACTGGAGATCCGGATCGACGACGAGCGCCGGGCGATCGGGATCGAGCGCGCCCACCTCGAGGAGGACCCGGGCAGCCTCCAGCACGTCGGCGGGAGCATCGATTCGGCCGACTACACGCTCGTCAACTACAACCGCGCCGGCACGCCGCTGATGGAGATCGTGACGGACCCGGACTTCCGGAGTCCGAACGAGGTCCGGGCGTTCCTCGCGAAACTGGAGGAGGTCCTGGAGTACCTCGGCGTGTTCGACAGCCAGCGCGACGGGTCCCTGCGGGTCGACGCCAACATCTCGCTGGTCCCCGGGAGCGACGTCGAGGCGGACGGGACGATCCCGACGGAGGCGCTCGAAGCGGCCAACCGGACCGAGGTCAAGAACATCTCCAGCCACAAGGCGGCCGAGAAGGCCCTCTCCTACGAGGTCACCCGCCAGCGCAACGCCCTCCAGCGCGGCCGCGCCGTCGAGCAGGAGACCCGCCACTGGGACGAGTCCCGCGGGATCACCGTCTCGATGCGCTCCAAGGAGGCCGAGAAGGACTACCGCTACTTTCGCGAGGCCGACCTCCCGCCCCTCCAGGTCAGCGGCTGGAAAGAGGAGATCCCGATCCCCGAACTCCCGGACGCCCGCCGGGAGCGGTTCCGCGAGGCGTACGGCCTCAGTTCCGAGGCCGCCTCGAAACTCACCTCGACCAAGCAGGTCGCGGACTTCTTCGAGGCCGTCGCCGAGGAGTTCGACCCCGACACGGCCGCGACGTGGGTGGCCGACGAACTCCTGGGCGAACTCAACTACCGCGACATGGCGATCACGGACGTCGAGGACCGCCTCGACGAGTTCCGCCGCCTGATCGAACTCGTCGCCGAGGACGAGATCACCGCCAAGAACGCCCGCGAGACGGTCCTCCGGACGATGCTCGACGACGGCGACGAACCCGATGCGGTCGTCGAGGCCGAGGGCCTGGGCAAGACCGACGAGGACGCCGTCGCGACCGCCGTGGACGAGGCCATCGACGAGAACCCCGACGCAGTCGAGGACTACTACGCGGGTGAGGACGGCGCGATCAATTACCTCGTCGGCCAGGTCATGCAGAAGACCGGCGGATCGGCCGATCCGGGCGACGTGAACCGGATGCTCCGCGAAGCGCTGGACGACTGAAGTCGGCTGAGCCGGGAAACCGCGGACGGATCCGAGAAAGGTTTTTGCGATTGTGGGCACAACGTATGTACAGAGGGCTCTCGACCGATGGGAACGACTCGAGTCAACTTTCGGCTTCCCGACGAACTGATCGAGAAGGCCGACGTCGCGGCCGAAGTCAGCAAGAAGAACCGGACCGAGATCGTCAGAGAGGCGCTCCAGCAATACCTCGAAACGGTCGAAGACGACGAGTCGTTCAAGGAGGCCGTCGTCGAGTTGTACCTCGACGATCGAATCGGGTTCGAGGTTCTCAAGGAGTTCCTCGGTCGACAGGACGCCGAGTCGGTACGGGCCTCGAAGGCGCTTCTCGATGAGGGCGAGGACCTCGCGAACGATCTCGCGGATCGGTAACTAAAGGAGGACCAGTCGATCGATGATCGTCGCCGACGCCAGCGCCCTGATCTCGCTCGGTACTGTGGACCTTCTCGACCCGCTCTTTGACGAGTTCGACGTTCACACCACTCGGACGGTCGTCGAGGAACTCAGGGCCACGGCGGAGTACGAGGACGACCACGGGGAGGCAGCCAGGACCGTACTGGACGCCCTGGCGGATATCGAGGTCCACGAACCACCGGACGACCCGATCGAGTCCTCCCGAATCGACGCTGGGGAAGGCAGTTGCGTGCAACTCGCCGGGAAGCTCGACGCCGATTTCCTGATTACGGACGACCTGCGGGCGTTGCCCGAACTCCAGACTGCCGTCGAAGCCCAGGTGGCCGTTTCACCTATCGTCCTGAAGGCGTTCGTCGAACGGGATGTCCTGACGCGATCGGAAGCCGAGACGAAACTGGAGACGTTGGCCGAAGGCCGGGATTGGCTCGGCGCGCCGATCTACAGACGGGCCCGAAACCTGTTCGATTGACGGGGCGATGACACGAGTTCGCGGTGCGGTTCGATTCCATCAGTCCGTCGGGGTGTCGGACTCGCCGTCGCTCGTCGCAACCTCGGCCGCACCCGGCGGGACATCCCGTTCCTCCTCGACGACGCCTTCCTCCCAGCCGCCGCGATAGAACCAGAGCGCGCCCACGACGAAGGCCACCACGCCCGAGATCGACAGCGACCACCAGAGCCCCAGCGCGGCGAACGGCAGGTAGTATGCGAGCAGCCAGGCGACGGGGATGCGGAAGACCCACCGCGAGAGCACCGAGAGGACGAAGGCCACCTTCGTCTCGCCGGCCCCGCGGAACGCCCCCTGGATCACCATGAGTCCGCCGAGCAGGGGCCAGAAGGGCGCGACGACGCGGAGGAGCGTCACGCCCTCGTCGATCACCGCCACGTCCGCGATGAAGACTCGCATGGCGACGTCCGGCAAGGCGAACACTAGGCCGCCGACCGCGAGGAGGATCCCCATCGCGCCGGCGGTCGCCTTCCAGGCGACCTCGCTGGCCCGGTCGGGCGTCCGAGCGCCGAGGTTCTGCCCGACGCCGGTCGCGGCGGCCTGCCCGACGGCCCCGGAGACGGTCCAGGAGACGGACATCAGCCGCATGCCGATCCCGTAGGCCGCGGTCGGGACCGGGCCGAACCGGGCGACGAGCCCGGCAAAGGCCACGGCGGCGAAGCTCCGGGTCAGCCCGTCCAGCGTCGCCGGATAGCCGATCCCGACGAGTTTTCGCAGGATTCCCGGATCGGGAGTGAGGTCCCGGATCCGGAGCCGGATCCCCCAGCCGCCGTGCAGCAGGATGCCGAGACCGACCACGGCGGCGAGGATACGGGAGATGAGCGTGGCGACGGCCGCGCCCCGGGTTCCGAGCGCCGGGAACCCGGCCCACCCGAGGATGAAGAAGGGGTCGATGACCACGTTCATCCCCGCAGAGATGACCACCAGCCACATCGCAGTCTTGGTGTCGCCGGCGGCCCGAAGGACGGCCCGGAACGCGAAGAAGAGGAAGGTGAACGGGATCGAGAGGAACATCACCTCGATGTAGTCGATCGCGTCCCGGTAGACGGGGCCTTCCGCCCCGATCAGGGAGACGAGGGGATGTCGGATCGCGAAGCCGATGGCCGCCAGCGCTATCGCGACGCCAACCGCGAGGATGACGGTCTGCCCGACGGCCTTCTCGGCGGCTCGTTCGTTCCCGGCGCCGATTTGCTGTGAAACGACCGCCACCGCGGCGGCGGTGATCCCCATCGCGGTCGAGATGAACAGCCACGCGGTGGGGAACATGAGCGACACGGCCGCGACGGCGTTGGCGTCGACACGGCCCACCCAGAACATGTCCGCGAGGTTGTAGACCGTCTGGAGGAGGTTGCCGGCCACCAGCGGCCACGCCAGCGTGACCAGCTTCGGCCCGATGGCACCCTCCGTCATGTCCACGCGCGACTCGTCCGGACCGGCCATACGGCCCTACCTGGGACAGCCGTCCCTTTATCGAGTTCGTTTCTCGGCAAGCATGACCGCTCCGTTCGTTGGCTCGTCCGCTATGCCGGACCCATCGCCCCCGTGACGCCGCCTTTTTGAGTGTTCCGCTCCCCGGTTGGGGCATGGGAGACGTTCCGAACGAGGGGCTCATCGAACTCCTCTACGCGGTCGACGAGGACCGGCCCGCGGCCGCCATCGTGCGCGACGACGTCGGGCCACGGGTCGCGGTCAACACGGGTCAGATCGGCGATCCAGTCGAGTACCAGCTCTCGATGATCGCGGCGTACATGTCCTGGCTGGCGGACCACACGGAGGCCGACCTCGAAACGGTGGCCGACGACGCGCTCGAGATGGCCCTCGAAATGCAGGCGACGGGCGGATTCGAGTCGAGGGTGGACGAGCAGTCACGGGAGTAGGAAGACGCGGCCGCGATTCCCACTCTCCCTGCGGAAACGGCCACAGATACTTGCTCCGCGATCCCCAATCCCGAACGAATGACCGAATCGGGCGTCGAGTTCGAGACGCCGGTCTGGATCGCGGCCGGACTCCTGCTCGTCGCCGCGCTCGGTGGTGCGGTCCTGATCGGCGCCTGGCCGCTCGGCGGAGCGGCGGCCAGCCCGCTTGCCGACTCGCCGGCGGACCCTCGAATCGTCGCGCCGGCCGAGAACGGAACCGGGCTCTGGCCGTACACGGCGAAAGGGCCGGAGTACGGGGACCGAACCCTCGTCATCAACCTCGTCGTGCTGGGCGACCCCGACGCCGTCCGGGAAGCGATGACCGACCCCGGGGGTCCGACCCTGTCCGAGACGCCCCCGGAGATGGAGGCGGCCGACGAGGACACGTACGCCGCCGAACTCGAAAACGGGACGGACGCCCCGGTGGCGGTCACCCTCTGGGGGCCCGCCCGTGGGTCGACCCGGTTCACCTACGTCGTCGTGGGAGATCACGGGAGTGCAGGGGGCGAACGCGGCGACGGTAGCGGCACGGGAACGCCGAGCGCTGTCTCGACCGGTGGTCGGTGGCTGACCGAGTCCTACCAGCTCCACGACGGGACGTACTTCGGACGCCGGACGCACATCCGGGCGTACGAGGACCCCCGCAGCGAGTGGACCGCGATGCAAGTCCACGAGGAGTACTGGGACTGGTTCCGCCTCCGGCACACCGTCACCGGCGTCGCGAGTGCCCAGCGGACGGTCGAGCGCGATTTCATGGAGGCCCCGTTCGTCGATCGCGTGGTTCGCCGCCCATACCATCACGGCGCACCGGGCGGCGGAAGTTGGGTGACGATCGTGCACGTCTCGCCGTTCCTGTTCACGTTCCCCGGGTTCGCCATCGGCTTCGCCGCCCGGTTCGACCGGGAGCGTCGAGCCGCCCGGCGCGTCCTCGACCGCCACGGCCGCGAAATCGCCCTCGGCCTCGTCCTCCTCGGACTCTATCTGGGGATCCGGTGGCTCGGGATCGCGATCGAACGGAACGGACCGTCAGTCAACCCCCACCTCGTAGCCGGGCCGCTGTACATCGTGCTCGTCCTCGGCCTGCCGACCGTCGCCCACTTCCTCGGGCGAGGGACCGGCCGCGTCTGGGCGTTCGCGAGCGCGGTCGGCTGGCTCGGCGTGGCGTTCGCCCTCGACGCGGCGGCGATGCACGTCTCGATCCTGCCGCTGCAGTTCGTCCTCCACCGGACCGCCGTGCTTTTGGCCATCGGGCTGATCGCCTACGGGAGTGCCGTCGCCGCCGAACGCGGCGATCGGTCGCCGTGGATCGCCGGCCTCGTCGGGTGGGTCCTCGTGCTCGCTCCGCCCCTGCTCGGCTACGTCTGATCCGACGGTCACCTCGGGGACAGGGGGACTCGCCGTCCGCTCCCCGCGGAACCCGCCCGAACCTGAACGCTTTTCCGCTCGCCGGTCGGGTGGTCAACCATGTACGACGTGGCGCGGTACCTGAGCATCGACACCGTCGAGTCCCCGTCGTTCACATCGGACGGGGACCTCCTCTTTCTGGCCGACACCACCGGGACGCCCCAGGTCTGGCGGCTCGACGAACCGGCCGGCTGGCCCGAACGTCTGACCCCCTACGAGGAACGCGTCTCGTTCGTGAGGGCCGCGCCCGCGGGGTCGGCGTTCGTCTTCGGCATGGACCAGGGCGGGAACGAGCGCGTCCAGCTGTTCCGGTACGACCTCGACGACGGCTCGATCACGCAACTGACCGACCAGCCGGACGCGATGCACGACTGGGGAACCTGGTCGCCGGACGGCGACCGGATCGCTTACGCCGCGAACCGGCGCGACCCCGAGGCGTTCGACGCGTACGTCCAGCCGGCCGACGCGACGGCCGACGAGGCGACCCGCGTCTGGGAGGGCGACGAGGGCTGGCTCACCGTCGAGGCCTGGGGACCGGACGATCGGCTCGTGATCATGGAACCCGCGGCCAGCCTCGACGTCGACCTCTCCCTCCTCGATCCGGGGACGGGCGAACGGCGGCGGCTGAGCGACGAGGACGAGGCGTCGTTTTTCGCGGACGTCCACTTCGGTCCGGTCGGCGATCGGCTCTATCTCGTCACCGACTACGGCGCCGACAACCGGTATCTGGGTCGCGTCGACCTCGACACCGGGGAGATCGAGGCCGTCGTCGCCAGCGATGACTGGGACGTCGACGGCCTCGCGCTCGATCGGCGAACCGGCCGGATCGTCTACTCGCGGAACGTCGACGGCTACTCGGAGCTCCACTCCGGGTACCTCGACCGGGGGGAGTTCCGGGAGAACACCGCTCCGACCGTCGACGGCATGGTCGACGCGCTCACCTTCGACGCCGAGGGCAATCATTACGCGTTCGTCCACACGTCGCCGGACACCCCCTACGGGATCACCGTCGCCGAGTTCGGAACCGACCTCCAGCGACGGTGGACTCCACAGGGGACCTGTGGGATTCCGACCGAAAGCTTCCGGGGGCCGGAGGTCGTGCGCTTCGAGACCTTCGACGGGCGGGAGATCCCGGCCTACTGGACCCTCCCGGAGGACGCCGATCCCGACGACACGCCGGTCATCGTCGACATCCACGGCGGTCCGGAACACCAGCGCCGGCCGTGGTTCTACCCGGTCAAGCAGTACTTCCTGAACCGGGGGTACGCCGTCTTCGAGCCCAACGTTCGGGGCTCGACCGGATACGGCCGGGAGTACGCCGGCCTGGACGACGTCGAGAACCGGCTCGACTCCGTGCGCGACGTCAGGCACGGCGTCGAGTGGCTGACCGAGCGGGAGGCCGTCGATCCCGACCGGATCGTGGCCTACGGCCGCTCCTACGGCGGGTTCATGGTCCTCTCCTCGATCACGCAGTACCCCGACCTGTGGGCCGCCGCCGTCGAGTTCGTCGGCATCGCCGACTTCGAGACCTTCCTCGAGAACACGGGCGACTGGCGCCGCAGCCACCGCGAGGCCGAGTACGGGTCGCTGGAGGACGACCGCGACCTGTTCGCGGAGATCAGCCCCATCCACGACGTCGACGAGATCCAGTGCCCGCTGTTCATCCAGCACGGGGCGAACGACCCGCGCGTTCCGGTCGGCGAGGCCGAACAGATCGCCGCGGCGCTCGAGGAACGCGGCGTCCCCGTCGAAACGCTCATCTTCGAGGACGAGGGGCACCACACGACCACGCGGTCGAACCTGATCGAGGAGTTCGAGGCCATCGTGGAGTTCCTCGACGAACACGTCTGATCGCCCGATCGTCGCCCCTGGAATTTCGTTTTGCGACGGTCAGGGGGGCCGATTCCAGGGGAGCGTCGCGGCGATCATCGCCAGTGCGGGGCCCAGAACGACCCCACCCCAGGTCAAGAAACCGAGCACGCCGGCAGCGAGGAACGCCGTCCGCGTCCGAACCGTCGGCGCGAGGTCCCCGTCGGTCGCCCTTCGGAGCAGCCACGCTCCGATCCCCGCGGGCACGAGGACGAAAACGACGGTAAGGGCGGCGCCCGGAGCGGGCCCGGACTTCGTCAGCGCGATCGCGGTCTGGAGGGCCACGCCGAGCGCCCCAGCGAGAAAGAGGAGCGCGGCGATCCCGACGATCGCGCGGACAGCCAGCCGCGGTCCGGAAAGCCGACGCACGAGAACCACGAGTCCCCCCAGAAGGACCACCGCTCCCGGACCGAACACCGCCAGGGGCGACTGGCCCTCCCAGAGGTGGATACGGAGACGGTCGATCGGGACGGTCAGATACTCCTCCACGGAGAAGGACTCCTCGTGACCGACCACGACGCCGACCGGGCCGGCGTGCCGGTCCGGGCCGTAGACCGCGACGAGGTAGGTTCCGCCTTCCCCGACCCGCCGGTCCACGGCGACCGTCGAGTAGAACGCCGCGGGCGTGAACGGTTCGTACTCCGCGTCGGCGGACCCTTCGCCCTCGAGTACCCGTGCGCCGTACCCTTCCGGGACCGTGACGTCATCGGGCACGCCGTCACGACCCTCGATGGTCGGGCTCATCAGGACGAGCCCCGGGGCGAATTCCCCGGAATGGGGCGTAAACAGTCGCAGGACGAGGCGGTCACCCGGTTCCATCTCGACCGAGTAATAGGCCGCACCCTGGGCCGCCACCTCGTCGTAGAACACCCAGGACTTCGTCGGGGTCGGGACGTCGAGAGCCGTCTCGGGGGAGTCGTTGTCGCGCGGGAACTCCGGAACGTGCGCGAGCGCCGTCCCGGCGAGCAGCAGCAATCCCGCCAGGGCCAGGACGAAAACGACCGTTCGGTTCATCGACCGACCCGCGTCGGGGGCTGGACTGGCCCGCGGTCGGGACCTTTCGCAATCCGGGGGCCACTCGGGACAGGAGTTCGGGGGTCGAAGCCCCCCGCACTGACCGAATCGTAGCCCGCGTCCGTCGCGGTGTCCGGGGTCTGTGACACGTTTTCCGGGTTGTCCGGAACCCACTCCGGCCGGGACACCGTGGTCGTCCCGACGTTGGTGTATTCCACGTGAACGATCACGCGGGTCTCGTGGCCCGCCTCCCGCCTGAGGAACGTCACGACGTATTCCTCGACCAGTCCCTCCGAGGTGATCAGTGCCGAGAGGGTCAGGTCACGGACGTCCCGGTACGGGGAGTCCGGGTACCAGGGCTTGGTCGCGACGACCCGGTAATACGTCGTTCCGTTGCGGTCGACCGTCCCCTCGAACGAGGTGTTGGTCTGGGCGAACACCCGATACAGCGTCCACCACTCGGTGGATTCCAGGTCGAAGGGGACGGGATACCGGTCGTCTCGTTCGATCACGCTCGTCCGGTTCGATTCGAGGAACCTGACGACGGTCAACGATCCGTTCGCCCAGTACTCCAAGTCGGGGGTGTAGAGACCCAATTCGCCGGCGCGGTCCCCCCTCACCACGCCCCTCCCGGCAGCCAGACTTCTGTTCTCCGAAACCTTCTCCGTCCGTACCGACATGGCCGACTCCGTTCCGTTCACGTAGACGGTGGTCCTCGTGTGCCGCGTCCACGACCCGGCCTCGATGAGGACTTTCCTGTGGGCTCGGCTCAGTACGGTGGGATTTTCGACGCGGTCCCGGCCGAGTCCCGCCGGAAACCCCGCTGGTGGCTCGGTGGTCGACTCGGTCGGCGTCGCTTCGGGATCGTCGACGTCGTCGCCCCCGTCGACGTCCCCCTCGTTCTGGAAGAGGGATTCCGTCGTCGGGTCGGCTGCGACGCCGTCCGCCGGGTTTTCCGCTCCGCCCGATGGGGGGTAGGCGTCGGTGTACGACAGCACTGCTACCGTTCCGACGAGCAGGAGCATCACCAGCAGAGCCACCTCTTTCGGGGACATCGGTGTCCGCTTGGTGGCGCTGCCAGTTGTAAGTCTCGGTTGGGTAACGTATGACGTGGTAACGTTTTCGTCCCGGCCCCCGGCGACCCCGTGAAGCGTGATCCGGCCCGTCCGACGGCCGATTCGACGGATGGCGGCGTGTCAGGTTTTAACCCACCCGCGCACACGCGCATGCCCGAGCCCTCTTGCGGTTTGGTCGAAAGGCTTACGTAGGCCGTTCGCTTCACCCCCGAAACGATGACCGATCGCGCCCCCCACGGCGGTGGTACCGCGTGGAGCTGATAATCACCGAGAAGGACAACGCGGCGCGGCGGATCGCCGACATCCTGAGCGGCGGGGCCGCCGACGCCGAGCGAAAGAACGACGTCAACGTCTACCGGTGGGGCGGCAAGCGCTGCGTCGGCCTGTCCGGTCACGTCGTCGAGGTGGACTTCCCCCCGGAGTACAACGACTGGCGGGACGTGGAACCGGTCGAACTCATCGACGCCGACGTCGAGAAGCGACCGAGCCGCGAGAACATCGTCCGGACGCTCCGGACGCTGGCCCGGAAGGCCGAGCGGGTCGTCATCGCAACGGACTACGACCGCGAGGGCGAACTCATCGGGAAGGAGGCCTACGAGATCGTCCGCGACGTCAACGCGGACGTCCCTGTCGACCGCGTGCGGTTCTCCTCGATCACCGAGAACGAGGTCCAATCCGCCTTCGCCGATCCCGACGAGATCGACTTCGACCTCGCCGCGGCCGGCGAGGCCCGCCAGATCATCGACCTCGTCTGGGGGGCTGCACTGACGCGGTTTCTCTCGCTGTCGGCCCGTCAGCTGGGCGACGACTTCATCTCGGTCGGCCGGGTGCAGAGCCCGACGCTGAAGCTCCTGGTCGATCGGGAACGCGAGATCCGGGCGTTCGAGCCGGAGACCTACTGGGAGCTGTTCGCCGACTTGGCCAAGAACGGGGACGCGTTCGAGGCCCAGTACTTCTACCGCGACGAGGACGACAACGAGGCCGAGCGCGTCTGGGACGGCGACCGGGCGCACTCCATCTTCGAAACGCTCCGGGAGTTCGACGTCGCCACCGTGGAGCGCGTCTCGCGCCGGACCCGGACCGACCGGCCGCCGGCGCCGTTCAACACGACGCAGTTCATCCGTGCGGCCGGGAGCCTGGGGTACTCCGCCCAGCGCGCCATGAGCATCGCCGAGGACCTCTACACGGCCGGGTACGTCACCTATCCCCGGACCGACAACACGGTCTATCCGGAGGACCTGGACCCCGAGGAACTCCTGGACGCGTTCGTCGACCACCGGACGTTCGGCGAGGACGCGGAGTCGCTGCTCGACGGCGTCCCGCTCGACCCCACCGAGGGCGACGAGGAGACGACCGATCACCCGCCGATCCATCCGACGGGCGAACTCCCGCCCCGAACCGAACTCTCCGAGGACGAGTGGGAGGTCTACGAGCTGATCGTCCGGCGGTTCTTCGCGACCGTGGCCGACCCGGCCACCTGGGAGCACCTCAAGGTCGTCGCGGGCGTGGACGGCCACTCGCTGAAGGCCAACGGCAAGCGCCTCCTCGAACGCGGCTACCACGCCGTGTACCCGTACTTCAACACCAGCGAGAACTACGTCCCCGACGTCGACGAGGGCGACACGCTCTCGGTCGCGGCCGTCAGCCTGGACGAGAAGGAAACCCAGCCCCCGCGGCGGTACGGCCAGTCCCGGCTCATCGAGACGATGGAGGACCTCGGCCTCGGGACGAAGGCGACCCGTCACGACATCATCCAGAAACTCTACGACCGGGGCTACGTCGAGGGCGACCCGCCCCGACCCACGCAACTGGCGATGGCCGTCGTGGAGGCCGCCGAGGAGTTCGCGGACCTCGTCGTCTCCGACGAAATGACCGCCCAACTGGAGGCGGACATGTCCGCCATCGCGAGCGGCGAGGCCACGCTCGACGACGTCACCGAGGAGTCGCGCGAAATGCTCGCCGAAATCTTCGAGAACCTGGACGCCCACCGCGACGAGATCGGCGAGCACCTCCAGGAGAGCCTCAAGGCGGACAAGACCCTCGGGCCGTGTCCGGAGTGCGGCGAGAACGACCTCCTCGTTCGCCGGAGCCGCCGGGGCTCCTACTTCGTCGGGTGCGACGGCTACCCGGACTGTGAGTACACCCTCCCGCTCCCCTCGACGGGGAAGCCGCTCATCCTCGACGAAACGTGCGCGGAGCACGACCTCCGCCACGTCAAGATGCTCGCCGGGCGGGGGACGTTCGTCCACGGCTGTCCCCAGTGCAAGGCCGACGAGGCCGGCGAGGGGCCCGTCATCGGATCGTGTCCCGAGTGTGGGGACGAACACGGCGGCGAACTCGCGATCAAGACCCTCCAGAACGGGTCCCGCCTCGTCGGGTGTACCCGGTATCCCGATTGCGAGTACTCGCTGCCGCTGCCCCGGCGCGGTGAGATCGAGGTGACAGACGAAGTCTGCGAGGAACACGACCTCCCGCATCTCGAGGTCCACGACGGCGACGACGACCCGTGGGAACTCGGCTGCCCGATCTGCAACTACCGGGAGTACCAGGAACGGCAGAACGACTCGGGGACCGATCTCGAGTCCCTCGACGGGGTCGGCTCGAAGACGGCGGACAAACTCGGCGACGCGGGCGTCGACAGTCTCGACGACCTCGCGGATGCGGACCCCGAGACCGTGGCCGAGCAGGTGGAGGGCGTGAGTGCCGACCGGGTTCGCGAATGGCGGGACCGGGCCAGGGACCGCACTCGCGCCGAGGCCTGAATCCACGGAAGGAGCCGTTCAGCTCCCGGTGGCGGTTCGGTTCGGTCCGTCCGGGACACGCGGACACCGATCGTTGCGTTCTGGGACGCGGGGACACCGATCGCTGCACCAAGCGGGCACGAGCACCGACAGCGCCCCGGGGTCGCCGTTCGTCCACCCCCTTTTCGACCGGAAGGAATCCACGTCGGATCTCGAACCTCCTCGGGAAGTGACGGCGTCGCGTGGGGACTTTCGCGACCTTTTTATCCGCTCCCTGGGTTCCCTCGGGTAATGAGTGAACCGTGGGACGACTGGGATCACATCGTAAAGGTCGACCCGGACAAGGATCTGGCCGACGACGAGACGTTCGAGGACGTCCTCGAGACGGGGACCGACGCCATCGAGATCGGCGGCACCCTCGACGTGACCGCCGACAAGACCCAGCAGGTCATCGACGCCTGCAAGAAGTACGACGTCCCGCTGTTCCAGGAGCCCAACGATCCGACGGTGGTCGTCGACGACGACGACCTGGACGGGTATCTCGTGCCGACGGTGTTCAACGCGGGGGACCTCTTTTTCACCCTCGGGGCACACAAGGAGTGGGTCCGTCTGGACGACGACATCCCCTGGGAGAAGACGACCCTTGAGGCCTACATCGTGATGAACCCGGACGCGTCGGCCGCGAAGCTCACGCAGGCGGACTGCGACCAGAGCGCCGACGACGTGCGCGCCTACGCTCGCGTCGCCGAGCGGATGTTCGGTCAGGAGATCGTCTACGTCGAGTACTCGGGGACGTTCGGCGATCCCGAGATCGTGGCAGCGGCGGCCGACGGGATCGACGAGTCGACGCTGTTCTACGGCGGCGGCATTCACGACTACGAGTCCGCCCGGACCATGGCCGAGCACGCGGACGTGGTCGTCGTCGGGGACCTCGTCCACGAGGAGGGCGTCGACGCCGTCCGGGAGACGGTCGAGGGCGCCAAGGACGCCGACTGATCGCGCTCCGGTCGCCGATCCCGATCGTTCCATTTTGCGGTCGACACTCCTGAGAGTGGGAACGGTCGTTCGTGAATGGACGACGGAGGCCGGGTGAGAGCCGAGGCAAGCGGGGGGAGAAGGAGCCGAGCGTGGGGAGTCGACCCGACCGTTGCCCACGGGTGGGCGTCGGGCACGCAGGAGTTTCGACGCGTGCGGACGACCCGATCGGTCACGCAAGCAAGGCGGGTCGAAGGGGACCCCGACGTGTCGTCCTCGATGAATGTGTCACGCCATACCACGGTCCCGAAAGACTGTATTTATGAGTCCGCCTCAAGAACGGCCGGGTATGCTGGAGGACAGAACCTACGTCGCGGACGCCGAGCCGGGCCAGTCGGTGACGATCGCCGGCTGGGCACACGAGATCCGGGACCTCGGTGGCATCGCCTTTCTCATCGTGAGGGACACGACCGGCCGGATCCAGGTCAAGTTCGAGAAGGAGGAGATGGACGACGACCTCGTCGAGACGGGAACGGAGGTCGGCCGCGAAAGCGTCGTCGCCGTCACCGGCAACGTCGAGGCGGAGGAGCGCGCCCCGACCGGCGTGGAAGTCGTTCCGGAGTCCGTCGAAGTCATCGCGCCCGCCGATCCCGAACTCCCGCTCGACCCCTCGGGGAAGGTCGACGCCGAACTCCCCACGCGCTTGGACAACCGGACGCTCGACCTCCGGAAACCCGAGGTCAAGGCCGTCTTCGAGATCCGGGCGGAGGTCCTCCGGGCCATCCGCGAGCGGTTCCGCGAGCTGGGGTGCAGCGAGATCAACACGCCGAAGATCGTCGCGACGGGGACCGAGGGCGGCACCGAGCTGTTTCCGATCACCTACTTCGGCCGGGAGGCGTTCATGAACCAGAGCCCACAGCTGTTCAAGCAGCTGATGGTCGGTTCCGGGCTGGAGAAGGTCTTCGAGATCGGCCCCATCTTCCGCGCCGAGGAGCACAACACACCCCGGCACCTCAACGAGGCGACCTCGATCGACTTCGAGGGCGCGTTCCACGACCACGAGGACGCGATGGACGTCGCCGAGGACGTCCTCGTGGCGGCCTACGAAGCGGTCGAGGAAAACTGCCAGGAACAGCTCGAGGGGCTCGATCTGGCGGAGGGGTTCGAGGTTCCCGGGGGCGGTTTCCCCCGACTGACCTACCGGGAGGCCATCGAACGCGTCAACGCCACCGGCGAACTCGACACCCAGCTTGTCTGGGGCGACGACCTGTCCACCGAGGCCGAGCGGGCCCTGGGTGACGACGTCGGCGGGCACTACTTCGTCACCGACTGGCCCAGCGAGGTCAAGCCCTTCTACATCAAGGACTACGACGACGACCCCGAGGTTTCCACCGGGTTCGACATGAACCACCCGCGGATGGAACTGGTGTCGGGCGGCCAGCGCGAACACCGCCACGATCCGCTGATCGAGGGGTTCAAGCAGCAGGGGCTGGACCCCGACCAGTTCGAGTACTACACGAAGATGTTCAAGTACGGCATGCCACCACACGCCGGATGGGGAATGGGCGCCGAGCGGGTCGTCATGACGATGCTCGGACTCGAAAACATCCGCGAGGCGGTTCTCTTCCCGCGGGATCGTCAGCGTTTGAGCCCGTAGGGCGAAAACCTGACGAGCCAACGAGCGGAGCGAGCCTCGTCAGATCGTCAGCGTCTGAGTCCCCAGTCGAAGTCCCGAGGGGCCATCGGCAGGGGGCGAGTCACGTCGGACGGGAAACGGCTCTCGTCGCAGGCGAGATCGCGAGCAGTGGGCCCGGTCCCGGAATCGCGATCCCGGGGGCATCCGAGTGGTGACGGCGTCACGTGCCACCGAGACGAGAAACGAGTCTTGCCTGCTGGTCAGTAATCCCTCGAGCAGGCGGCGGTCAAAAACGATTAGCGTCTCGGCGTCGCAGGTTGCGGCATGACCGACGAGGGAACGCAGGCGTTCGTCCCCGGCCACGTCACGGGCTTCTTCACGATCGAACGGGACGACGATCCGACGAAAGCCGGCTCTCGGGGGTGTGGGTTGACCCTGACGGACGGCGTCACGGTGACCGTCCGGCCTGCCGAGGAATCGACCTGCTATCTCGACGGGACCAGCATCGAAATGGAGCCGGTCGAGCGGGTGCTGGACGCCCTGAACGCGACCGCGAGGGTGACGGCCGAATCCGGGATCCCCATCGGGTCGGGCTTCGGCGTCTCGGGGGCGATGGCGCTCGGGACCGCGCTGGCGGCGAACGTCGAGTTCGACCGCCGCCTCTCGGAGAACGAGTTGATTACTATCGCACACGGCGCGGACGTACAGTCCGGGACGGGTCTGGGCGACGTGGTGGCGCAGGCCCGGGGCGGAATACCGATTCGCCTCGAGCCGGGCGGTCCTCACGACAACGAACTCGACGGCATCCCCAGGCGAGTTCGGGTGGAGTACGTGACGTTCGGGGACCTGTCGACGCCGGACGTGCTGGACGACGATCCGGAAAGGATCACGGAGGCAGGCGAGACGGCGCTCTCGCGGGTGGTCGGCGAGCCGACGCTGACGAGTTTCGTCTACGCTTCGAGGCGGTTCGCCCGTGAAGCCGAACTGCTGACGCCACGCGTTCGTGACGCGATAGAGGCCGTAAGCGAGGCCGGCGGCGAAGCGTCGATGGCGATGTTGGGCGAGACGGTCTTCGCCTTCGGCACGGGCCTCACCGACGCCGGATACGATCCGCAGGTGTGTGGGACCCATTCGGCCGGGGCGACGCTCCGATAGCCCGAAGGAGGCACGGCGTCCCCTCGGTATGGAGGGTGGGCTGAACCTTATTACCATCACCGGTGATGTGCTACCTGGTGGCGCATGTCCAGGCTAGAAACGCTCAACAATCGGCTGTTTCAGCTTTACGAACAATACGTCGGAGAGCCGGATTCCGCGAAGGACGTTTATGCGTACTGGATCTTCGCCCTCGGGTATCTGGTCGGACTGATCGGCGTGTTGTCGTACCTCCTCGGACCCGCGTCCACGCCGGGAACACAGTTCGGACAACGGGAGATCACTATCTCGGTCGCCGCGACGGGGCTGGCGATCACCCTCTTCGGCATCGTTCTCATGCTCCCGGTTCGGCGCCGCGGGATCCAGGCGAGCGTGGTCGGACTCGGGGCCGCTATCGCCGGGGTCATCGGCTTCACCGTCGTGTATCCCATCAACTGGCCCGGCGGGACGGGACCGGACCAGAGCCCGCTCGTGATTGCGGTCTACACCCTCGGCATCGCTATTCTGGCGGGCGTCACGGCGCTGGTTCCGGTGGTGACCGGTCAGAAAGGGATGTTCGTCGAGGAGGAAGGTATCACCGAGGAACCGCCGATATTCCTGGGTGACGCGCTTCGCGACGCCCTGTTCGCCGTGTTCCGGGACGACGACGGCGACTGGACGTGGCGGATCGTCACTCAGGAAGCGGTGGCCGAGAGCGACTCCAGCGCCCTGACCCGGCCCGACGCCGAGTCGGCGATCGAACGCCTCAAGGGGCAGATCGGCAGCGCGAGCCTGCTGGAGATCACGACGGCCGCGTTCCGGATGTACCAGAACGAGATGGACCACTGGCGGTGGATGCTGATGCGGGAGGACGGGAGCGTCGTCGCCGAGAGCGGCGGCGAGTTCCGGGAACGGGACGGCGCGGAGGAGTCCGTCAGTTTCCTCAAGGATCACGGCCCGGACGCCGACGTGGTCCACATCGAGGGCGCGGCCTTCAACTACTACGAAAACCGCGGCGACTGGCACTGGGAGTTGCTCGACGAGAACCGCACGGCCATCGCCGAAGGGCCCACCTCGTTCGACGGCCAGGGCGCCGCCGAAACGGCGGCCATCGAGGCTGCGGACCGGATCGCCGATTCCAGGATTCTCGCGATCGAGACGGTGGGCGTCGAGTTGCTCGAGGTGGACGACGGCTGGGTCTGGCGGGTGCTCGACGATGACGACGAGGAACTGATCCGGAGTACCGAGACGTTCGCCGGGCGACGGCAGGCGGAATCGGCCGCCGATGGGGTGCGAATGGCGCTCGGGAACGCGTCCGTCACGGTCGCGGAGGACCCGTCGTACGAGCTCTACGAGACCGGCGAGGGTTGGGCGTGGCGCCTCGTCGACGAAACCGAGCGGGCGGTCGCGACCGAGCACGATCCCCTGCCCGAGCGGGCCGGCGCGGAATCGATGATCGACGCCTTCTCCGACGGCGCGGCCGAGGCGGGGGTCATCGAGATCGACGACGCCGACTACGAGGTCTATCCCGGGGAGCGGGAAGGACCGGACGAAGACGAGGACCAGGTCTGGCACTGGCGGCTCGTCACGGACGATCGGCACGTCATCGCCGACAGCACGGAACCTCACGAGACGCCGGAGGCCGCGCGGGACGCCATCGAGCGGGTCCGCGGTCAGGCGGCCGAGGCCGACCTCATCGAGTTCGAGGAGTCCGCCTTCCAGGTGTACGAGGCCGACACGGGCGAGTGGCGGTGGCGGCTCATCGACGAGGACGGCACCGTCCTCGCGGACAGCGGCGAGGAACACGCCTCCAGGGGCGAGGCGACCCAGGCGATGACCACCCTCAAGGAACAGGCGCCGGACGCCGAACTCCTGGAGATCGACACGGCCGCGTTCGAACTCTACCGCGACGTCGAGGGCGACGGCGGGTGGGGCTGGCGGCTCATCGACGAGGCCGGCAAGATGGTCGCCGAGGGGCCGAGAACCCACCCCTCCCGCGGGGAGGCCAGGTCGGCCCTGAACGACCTGGTCGATCACCTCGAGGCCAGGATCCGGACGATGGACGAACCGGCGTTCCAGGCCTACACCGACGGCGACGACTGGCGCTGGCGGTACCTCCTGACCGACGGGACGATCGTGGCGGACGACGCCCGTCCGGAGCCGACCCGCGACGACCTGGAGAACGCGATCGAGACGGTCAGGCCGACCGCGTCGGAGGCTGGCTCGTTCGTCGTCGGCGACGTGTTCGTCCGCATGGCCGAAAACGGCGCCTGGTCGTTCGAGGTTCTCGACCGTCAGCGGAACGTCGTCGCCGACGGGGTCCAGTCCTACGAGGCGCGGGACGAAGCGATCGATGCGATCTCCCTGGTCCAGGACAACGTCCAAGCGGCACCCGTCTTCACCATCCAGGAGGCCGTCGTCTGGCTGCACCGGACCGACGGGAACTGGGACTGGCGGCTCGTCGACGAGGACCGCAACGTGCTGGCCACAGCCCCGTCGAGCGAGCCCAACCGTGAGCGCGCCGAAGCGGCGCTGGACCGGGTCCGGGACCTCATGCCCGGCGCTGGCGCGGTGGACTTCGGCGTCGCGTCCTACGAGCTGTTTCGGGACGCCGACGAGATGTGGCGCTGGCGACTCATCGACGCCGACCGGTCGACCGTCGCCGGCGGGGAGAACGCCTACGAGGACCGGGCGGCTGCCGTCGCCGCCATCGAGGACGTCCGCGACCTGATCCGGGGCGCCAGCGTCCTGGAGATCGACTCGGCGACGTTCGAACTCCACGCCGAGATGGGTGGCTGGCGCTGGCATCTCGTCGACGAGAACGGCAGCCCGCTGGCCGAGAGCATCCAGGTGCACGACACCCGGACCGAGGCGCGAGACGCCATGGAGGAGGTCAAGGAACTGGCCCCGGACGGCTGGATCCGGTTCACCGAGTGACCGTTCCCGCCCGTTGGCGAGAGGTTTAGGGGCCCTCCCCTTCTTCTCCCCCGCATGAGCGACGAAATCGACGTTCCCGAGGACCACCCGCGGTACGAGTCGCTCCTGACCCGACACCGGATCGAGGAGGGGGTCGACAAGGGCATCACGAGCAGGCAGGGTCTCATCGCGGAGGGGCGGGGCGAGACCTTCGATTACCTCCTCGGCGAACGGACGATCGAGAGCGCCGAGGCCGCCGAACGGGCGGCGGCCGCCCAGTTGCTGCTGGCCGAGCACCCCGTGCTCTCGATCAACGGGAACGTGGCGGCGCTCGTTCCGGGCGAGTCGATCGAACTGGCCGACGTCGTCGGGGCGGACCTCGAGGTGAACCTCTTCAACCGGACCGAAGAACGGATGCACGCGATCGTCGACCACCTCGAGGAACACGGTGCGGAGGACGTCAAGGGACTCGCGGCGGACGCACGAATTCCCGGTCTCTCTCACGAACGAGCCAAGGTCGACGCGGACGGCATCTACGAGGCGGACGTCGTGCTGGTGCCCCTCGAGGACGGCGACCGTGCCGAAGCGTTGGGTGAGATGGGCAAGACCGAGATCGTGATCGACCTGAATCCGAAGTCCCGATCGGCACAGGTGGCCGCAATCCCGATCGTGGACAACATCGTCCGGGCGGTGCCGAACGTCACCGAGCACGCGAGGGAACTGACCGACGCTTCCGACGAAGAACTCCGAGAGATCGTCGACGGGTTCGATCGGGAGTGGGCGCTCGCGGACGCGGAACGGACGATTCGGGAGGGGCTGTAGACCGGGTCGGTCGAGCGGCCGCGACGCCGGGACGAGGATCCACCGGCCGTCGTGGACGCGTCACGAAATTTTATATTGCTGACAGTGTTATTGGTGGGCATGGAGCGAAACGTCGGCAGTACTGACCGGTACGCACGAATCGTGATCGGAATCGTCCTCGCCGCAGTCGGGATCGCCGGGTTCGCCGCGATCGGTTGGGAAGCGACCGGCACCGTCGGTCTCGCGGCGGGCGCCGTGCTCGTCATCGTCGGCGCGGTATTACTCGTCACTGGAGTAACCCAGCAGTGTCCGATCTACGCCGGCCTGTCCATGAGCACGTTCAAAGGACGGGGTTCCTGAGGCGGATCGGAGCACCACGTCGTGTTTTCCCGCGAAGCGGACGGCGGAGCCGCGCGTCCAGCCTTTGGGAACCACAACGCCTTTGCCTCTACAGAGTGGTACCACCTGGTGGTATGAGCGAATCCAACGACTTCGACCGGTTCAGCGACGTCGGCGAGGCGGACGTCACGCGCGCGATCGGGCAGGAGTGGACGGAGGAGTTCATGGACTTCTCGGACAGCGACGTCATCGTCGTCGGGGGCGGCCCCTCCGGCCTGATGGCGAGCAAGGAACTGTCCGAACGTGGCGTGAAGACGATGGTCGTCGAGAAGAACAACTACCTGGGCGGCGGCTTCTGGCTGGGCGGGTTCCTGATGAACAAGGTGACCGTCCGGGACCCGGCCCAGCACGTCCTCGACGACCTCGACGTCGATTACAAGCAATCGAAAGACAGCGAGGGACTGTACGTCGCCAACGGACCGGAAGCCTGTTCGGGACTCATCAAGGCCGCCTGCGACGCCGGGGCGAAGATGCAGAACATGACCGAGTTCACGGACATCGTCATCCGCGAGGACCACCGGGTGGGCGGCATCGTGATGAACTGGACGCCGGTCCACTCGCTCCCCCGCGAGATCACCTGCGTCGACCCGATCGCGGTCGAGGCCGACCTGGTGATCGACGCCACGGGCCACGACGCGATGGCCGTCAAGAAACTCGACGAGCGCGGCGTCCTCGACGCGCCCGGCATCCGGGACGCGAAGGCGAGCGCGACCGGCATGGACCAGACGGACGAGGACAGTTACGGCGCCCCAGGGCACGACTCGCCGGGCCACGACTCGATGTGGGTCGGGAAGTCCGAGGACGCCGTCGTCGAACACACTGGCCTCGCCCACGACGGCCTGATCGTCACCGGCATGGCCACGGCGACGACCTACGGTCTCCCGCGCATGGGGCCGACCTTCGGCGCCATGCTGCTCTCGGGGAAGCGCGCTGCCCAGGCTGCCATCGACGAACTCGGGATCGACGCCGAGCCCGTCGAGATGACCAGCCGAGCGGGTCGGGCGGACGACTGAGGCCGCCCGGCGACGCCGGATCCCGTCCCCCAGCGTCCGATCATGATCGAGAGGGTTACCCTGTACCGCGCACCGACGACCGTCGCCGACGTCGACAGCGTCGCCCGATGGCTCGCGGATCGGATCGAGGCGACGGTCGACGTTCGGGATCGATTCCTCGAGGTGCACCGATCCGACGACCTTCCGGAGCGGTTCGCCGACGCCCGGGTGCTCGATCCGTACGACCGGGAGACCGGCAACGCGATGCTCGGCATCGTCAGGTACGAGGAACGGGTGCTGGACGACCCCGAGCGTGGCGGCGGCGTGCTCTACGACGGCCTCGCGGTTCAGCGCGCCCTCGGCGCTGCCATTCCGGACGACGAACGCTCCTCGGACCACCTGCACGTCCCGATCCTCGACCGGGCGGTCGGCACCTGGGGCGACCACGACGGGCGCTGGCACAAGCGCGTGAACGTCCTGGGCCGGCCCGCGATCGTGTCCGTTCCGGGCCTCTACGAGGCGCCGGCGAAACCGGAGTCGTACTACAAGGAAAAGCAGAAGCACGCACTGCTCTCGGGGGACGCGCCGCCACGGGAGGTCCTCGAAAACGAGGTCGACGGGGCGTTCCTGGTCGGGGACGACCCCCGAACGACCGACTGCCTGAAGGGGTACGTCCTCCAGGCGTACCACTACCTAGTGACCGGGCAGGCGTTCTGCGAGAACCCCGACTGCCGCCTCTCCAACCCGCACCGACAGGAGGGCGTGATTCGGGCGCAACTCCGGGAGCCCGAGTTCTGCGACGAACACGCCGAGCGGTACGAGGCCTGACCGGGACGAACCCCCGGTCTATCTCGCCCCAGTCACGCGATTCGACCGCCGGTGAGCCGGGCGAACCCGAGGAACGACTCCTCGTGTGCGACCGCGCTCGATCGCTCCCGGAGCGCGTCGCGAGCGGACCTCACCTTCCGGTCCAGGTCCGCGGCCAGGTCGCGGTCGTAGCGCACCTGCAGCGTCGGGGGCGTCGACAGCGCGACGAACGCCCGGAAGAACGGGTTCACGACGGGCCCGTAGGAGCGGTCGCTGAGCGTCGCGTCGAGGAGGACGACGTTCCCGCCGGCCCCCACGAGGTCACACCAGTCGTGGACCGTTCCGGCGGGGTCGTCGAACATCCCGACCACGAACGTTCCCAGGACCGCGTCGGCGGCGTCGACGGGCGGACTCGTGGCGTCGCCCTGCAGAAGGTGGACGTTCCGCCATCCCTGTCGGTTCCCGAGCCTGCGGGCTCGATCGAGAACTGGCCGGGTCACGTCCACGCCGACGACGGTCCCGGTCGGGCCGACCGCCTCGCGGAGGAAGGGGAGGTTCGCCCCCGTTCCCGTTCCCATCTCGACGACGGTGTCGCCCGCCTCCAGTTCGAGCCCAGCGGCGGCACGCTCCCGGAGCCGCCGGATTCCGGGCGTGTACCGGGCGATCAAGTCGTAGAGGCGCGCCCAACGGCCGTAGAACCCCTGGACGGCGCCGCTCATATTGTCGTCGGGGTCACCGAAGCAACTCCCGGACGGCCCCGACCACGTCGTCGGGGTCCTCGCCCAGGACGTACACGATCGGTTCGATCCCGTACCCACCCGTCTGGTAGAGTACGGTGGCGTCGGGCGACTCGTCGAGCGCCTCGGCGATCGCCGCGTCCCGTTCTGCCTCGGCGTCGAACTCGGCCGCGGTCAGGCCCTGGTTTTCGAGTCCGTCGATCACCCAGTCCTCGTACCGGACGTTCATCGCGGCCCGCGCGTCGACGCCGTGCTCCCGGGCCGCCAGCAGGACGGACGCGGCGTGCTCCGAGACCCCGAATTCCGGGTCGCTCGGGATCGTCGTCCGCCCTTTCACGTCGAAGATGCGACCCGGAACCCCGGCGACGTCCTCGATCCCGTCCGGGTTCGGGAGGCAGGCCACGAGGTTCGACCCGACGTTCGGGATCAGGGTGGCGAACCCGCTCGTGTTCTCGAGCGTTCGGAGGGCCCGCCGCAACGACGACCGTACCCGCTCGCTCGTGCGCAGTTCGCTGTCGGGATCGTGGACGCTGAAGTCCGCCCCGTACTCGGAGAGTCCGGGCATCTCGTCCTCGTGACGGCTCGCGAGGACGTCCCCGTCCTCAAGGCGGCGGATCAGGACCTCGATCTCCACCAGCGCCTGGATCGGGGTCATGTCGCCCGTCGCCAGGCCGTTCGCGACCCGATCGACGAGGTCCTGCACTCGCTCGTCCTCGGTGAACGCCTCGTAGCGCTGGACGTCGCCGTGCGCGTACTTCGAGACGGCGCTCTGGCTGATCCCCAGCGCCTCGGCGACCTCGTTCTGGGTGAGCCCGCGTTCGCGGAGTTCCTCCGCGAGCATCGACCGGATCGTCGGGAGGAACTCGTCGACGACGATCTCCTCGATGAACCTCATGGCCCGTCCCCCCGGGCGGATCGGTCGAACTCCACGTCGCCCTGGATGCGCGACGCCTGGGGACCGGACTGGTCCTGGTACTTCGACCCCCGTTCGGCGCCGTAGGGTCGCTCCGCGGGCCGGGTGAGTTCGGTGAAGATGAGCTGCGAGATCCGCGTCCCCGGTTTGAGCGCCACGGGCGCGGTGCCGAGATTGGAGAGTTCGAGCGTGATCTGCCCCCGGTAGCCCGGGTCGACGATGCCCGCCGTGGCGTGGACGACCACGGCGAGTCGGCCGATCGATGACCGGCCCTGGACGTGGGCGATGAGGTCGGGGGGCACCTCCACCCGTTCCAGCGTCGTCCCGAGGACGAAGTCTCCGGGGTGGAGGATGAACTCGCCGCCCTCGTCGATGGTCGTCTCGCTCACGTACTCCTCGACCTCCCGCTCGCTGTCGGGATGGATACAGGGGATGTTCGTGTGCTCGAACTCCAGGAACTCCCCGCCCAGCCGGAGGTCGACGCTGGCGGGCTGGACCTGGAGGTCGAGGTCCGCCAGCGGCTCGATCACCAGGTCCCCGTCCTCGAGGCGTTCGAGGATGTCCGCGTCCGAGAGTATCATGTACTGGGTCTGACGTGGCCGAGGCCTAAAGTTCCCGGTTCGGTGGCCGGTCCACCGGGTCGGGCTCGTCGATCGCCAACCCCTCCCTACGTGAGGACTGAAAGCACGAGCACGATCGCAACGAGAGCGGCCACCATCGCCACGCGGGCTCGATCGACGTCGTGGACGGCGACGAGGCCGGCGAACAGCACGTACGCTTGTGCGACCGTTCCCCCGACTTGGACCGACCGGGCAACGAGCCCCAGGGGTCCCGACGTGAGGGACCGAATCGCGGACAGGAGCGCCTGTGGATCCGAGGTCGCCAGCGTCAGCGACTGGGCTTCGACGGCGAGCAGGGCGACGGAGATCCCCACCGTGAGGAGTTCGACGATCCCGGACCACGCGACCACCTCGAGGGTCTGGCCGAGCCTCCCTTCGCTCCCGAGTCCGCCGACGAGGAGGTGGATCGCGACGCCACCCAGAAACCACAGCAGGAGGACTCCGATGAAGAGCGGAAACAGCTGGTCGCTGGCGTGGTTCCAGAACAGGCGGCCGACTTCGACGGTCTCCTCTTTGGGTTCTGCACAGCCGAAGGGCGTCCTCGTCGTATCGGAACCGTCGCCGTCACAGACCCAGTCCGGCGGTCGGTCCGGGTTGTCGCGGGTAATCGTGCCGGTCATCCGCTCGGACAGGAACCAGAGGAACCCGCCAACCTGTGCGGTTAGCACGAGGGCTACCAGGGTGGCGACGAGGAGAGCTCGAGGCCCGTTAAACCCGTCTGCACGGCTGCGAAACCACGATTCGGGGTGGGGAACGGGTCGCCGCATGCGGGGACACGTTTCGGCGTTTTCGCCGGAAAAATATTGTCGTTGGTGATTCGCTGGTCTCTGCCCGGACGCCGTCGCGAGTGATCACCCATAAGAGAACCGGGCCCGACGGTGAGGACATGAAACAGGCGATCGTCGCGCGCGCCGATCTGGGCATGGGCCGGGGAAAACTGGCCGCCCAGGTCGCCCACGCGTCGCTCATGGCCTACGAGAACGCGGACGACCGGACCCGGAGCGCCTGGAAGGGCGGCGGCCAGAAGAAGGTGGTCCTCGAGGCGAACGGCGAGGCCACGCTCTTCGAACTGGCCGACGTCGCCGAACGCGAGGGGCTGCCGCACGCGATCGTGAGGGACGCGGGACACACCGAGCTGGAGCCCGGCACCGTGACCGCACTCGGCGTCGGCCCCGGGGAGGCGGACGTCGTGGACCGGGTGACCGGCGACCTCCCGCTGTACTGACGATGGCCGAACTCCCCGTCCGAACGTCGGAGGTCGGTCGGTGATGCGCCCCGCTCATCCCGTCGAACGGGCGGTCGGGATCGAACACTACGTCACCGACCTCGGCGGCATCGGCGGGCGGATTCGATCGCGACCCGAGGACTTCCGGGTCCGGGAACTCGAACGGTTTCCGACCGAACCGGTCGGCGCCGACACTGGCGACTATCCGCATCTCGTCCTCCGGGTGACCCTCCGCAACTGGGACACCAACGACTTCGCGGCTCGCCTCTCGGACGGACTCGGGATCAGCCGCGAACGCGTCTCCTGGGCCGGGACGAAGGACAAGCGGGCGCACACTACCCAGCTGTTCAGCGTCCGCGGGGTCCAGCCAGGCGACCTCCCGACGATCGACGACGCCGACGTCGAAGTCGTCGGTCGCGCGGGCCGGAACGTCCACTTCGGGGACCTCCTGGGCAACGCGTTCGAGATCGTCGTGCGCGACGTCGAAGACCTCAACGGGATCGAACTGATCACCGACGCGCTCCGCGAGTTCGGCGAGGCCGGGACGTCCGGGGCGGTCGGCGGGGCTGACGACGCGGTGACAGTGCCCAACTACTTCGGCCAGCAGCGGTTCGGGAGCCGCCGCCCAGTGACTCACGAAGTCGGCCTCGCGATCGTCCGCGACGACTGGCAGGGCGCCGTCATGGCGTACCTCGGGAACCCCCGGGGGACCGAACCCGATGCGACCAGGACCGCGAGGGCGACGATCGAGGACCTCGTCGACGACGCCGGGGCCGTCCCCGAAGGGGTCGACTGGGGGGCCGCCCTCGACGCTACTCCGAACCGACTGGGGTACGAGCGGTCGATGCTCCACGCGCTCGACGACGGCGGATCGTTCCGGGAGGCGATCGAAACGGTCCCCTCGAACCTCCAGCGGCTGTTCGTCCACGCCGCTCAGTCGTTCCTCTTCAACCGGATCGTGAGCGAGCGTCTGGAGCGAGGGCTCCCCTTGACGCGTCCCGTCGCCGGCGACGTCGCCTGCTTCGCGGATCGGGACCTCCCGGCGGACGCCGACGTGATCGTCCCCGACACCGGTCGGGTCCAGCGCGTCACCGAGCGCCGGATCGATTCGGTGACCCGCCACTGCGAGCGCGGCCGGGCGTTCGTGACCGCGCCGCTGATCGGCACCGGGACCGATCTCGCCGACGGCGACCCCGGCGAGGTGGAGCGGGCCGTCCTGGACGACGTCGGTCTCGAGCCGTCCGATTTCGACCTCCCGGAGCCGTTCGGTTCGACCGGCGACCGGCGGGCGCTCGCGGTCTCGACCAGCCTGGACGTCGAGCGCGATCCGGTGACGTTCTCCTTCGCGCTGCCGAAGGGGGCGTACGCGACCGTCCTGCTTCGCGAGTACCTGAAGATCGACCCGACGGAGATGGGGTGACGCGAGGGGTTCGACGGGGTCGGGCCCTCGGGAGACGCTATCGGACCCCGGCCGTCCGATCGAACCGCGCCCCTTTTGCGGCCCGGGCCACTACGCGTTCCTGACATGAACTGCGGGGAGTGCGCGTCGCCGCTGGAACGGCCGGGCGATTACTGCCTGGTCTGTCGCTCCCCGAACTGCGACACGGTCGTCCTCGACGCCGATCGCGACCGGGCCGAGGTGACGATGCTCGACGACGACGAGGTGGTCGGGACGACGACGATCACCACGACCCCCGAAGACGGCGACGAGTCGGGGGTCGTCGAGTTGCGGAACTTCGCCGGGCGGATCGCCGACGAGATCCGCCGCAAACGGCCGGACGAGGTCTACGCCGCGGGCGACCGAACGGTGGTCCGGGGGGTGCGCGAAGAGCTGCACTACACCTTCTATCGCGTGGAGAAGGGCGATCCCGTCGGCGCCGTCCTCGACGGGCGGAACGATCGGGCGCCGGCGGTTGACGAACGGCCGCCGGTCGAGAAGATCGGCGGTCGCCACTCGACGCTGATCGGCGGCCGGGACGGCCGGCAGGCCATCCAGACGGTGGCCGGCCACCCCCACGTCAAGAAGGTGATCCCGGGCCCGATCGACGCCGGCGGGAACGGCTCCCAGTCGGGGGTCCGTGCGAAGGCCACGCGGGCCGACGAGAACGGGAACGTCCGCCTGCTGATCCGGGACGGATCGAGCGTCCAGGAGAACCGGATCGTCACGACCGCCCGCGACCGCGACACCGGGGAACGCGTCCGCGAGGACCTCAACGATGCGTTGGGGGAAGCCGAACTGCACTAACGTGGGGATCACGGACCGCAGCGTTCCGGTGGCCCCCGTGCCAGCTGGTGTCAGCGCAATGTTATCACCGTCGGGATCCTTGCAGAGTCATGTTTGGCCGTTCACCCGCCGCCACCGCCCTCGCTCTACTCGTCCTCCTCGCCGGCTGTTCGGCGTTCGACGGCGAGGACCCCACGACGACCGCACCCGGACCGACCGTCACGTTCGAACTCGACATCGACGGCACGGTTCGCGATTCCCATTACTTCGAGATTCGACTCCTCGAGGCCACCATCGACGAGGTGACGGTTACGTACCGAAACGGCACGAGGGCGGTCGTCGCGATTGACGATCAAAGCGTCCGGTACGGTGGCGACGGCACGGACGTGACCGACGTCGATCCGGGCGTCGAAACCGTGGACGTCCTCGCGTTCTCCGGGCCGCCGAACGCGACGATCACGAACCCCGACGTGACGCCCGCCTCGACCGCGATTTACGTCATCCGGCCGTCCGGCGAGGACCCCTACCGGGCCTGGGGCGTGCTCCAGTGTCGGGAGGGCCTGGCCCTGACCGGCGTGACGTTCCACGTCCTCGAATCTGGCATCGACGGCCCGGGCGTGGCGTGTTCGACGGTGTCGTGATCGACGGCGGTTGTCGGTCAGGATAGTGATTCACGGGAGTTCTCGAACGCTCGATTGTCCCGGATTCTCGGCTGACCGAGATCGGCGGGGCCGACGGATCGCCTGTATTCGTCAGCGGTCATGACACTCGCGACATCGCCAGACAGTTCTCGATTCATGACCGATTGTGAACGCGTCCCGCGTTCCTCAGGCCAGGGGTTCGGCGAACGCGACCAGGACCTCGGTGAAAGCGGCCAGGAAAAGCCCGACGACGATCAGGATGGCCGGGAGAACGAACAGTTCGGATTCGGTGAGCAGCCACAGCCCGAGACCGGCCAAGGTCACGATGATCCCGAGTATGCGGACGAGCAATGTAGAGGAATTTCCCAGTATCAAGTCGCCCAGTAACTCCACGAGATCGAACACTTCGTCCATTCGGTCGGGACTTGCCCGTCCAGAGATTTAAATCGTTTGAGGGAGCCCCTGCCACCCCTGTTGCTGGCAGGATGCTCTCGTGACGAAATGCATCCGAGATATGATCTGCGGATGGACCCAGCCGGGATTCCAAACCAGACGGAGGTGTTGAACGACCAACACTGGTGCGTGACCGATGGGCGCTGTGAGTTCATTCCATCGATCTATCAGCCACGGGGACGGACGCCAGTCGGATGTTTGGGAAAGTCTGCTACTTCCTCGATTTCTCGACGAGCGTCCGGTACACGGCGGGGAATTTCCGGAGTTTCGCCCGTCCGACGAGGGCGTAGATGTAGGCCTCGACCCGTTCTTTCCACATGGGGTCGCGATAGCTCCCTGCGAACCCGACCTTCGCGACCTGGAGGTCCTCGACCGCACGCCCCACGAGTCGGGTGAGGAACGCGGGCGGGTTCGATCCGACCGTCGAGCGATAGACGGATCGAGCGCGTCGCTTCTCGGCGAGGACGTGCCCGGAGTCGAATCCCCGGTCGTCGGGGTCGACCACCAGGTGCTCGACGGCGAACTCGTGGGCTCGCCCGCGAGCGACGCCCGTTCCGTACCCGACGGCTTCGAGGACGGGGACCGTGTCGTCGACGTCAGCACCCCAGGGGGACGGAAAACTGTACGGGAGACACCAGTCCGCCAGGTGCGCCCGGGCGAACTCGTAGGGACCGTACCGGTCCGCCTCGTCGACGAATTTCGACTCGATCGCCTCCTGGGTCGGGAACGTCTCGACTTCGTCCCGGAACGTTTCGGCGACGGCGAGCAGATGGTCCTCGTAGGGCGTCGTCCTCCCGTCGAGTGTTTCCGACAGGTGGCCGTGCCAGCGTTCGGCGTTCTCGATCTCGATCCGCGCTTTCATCAGCCCGGCCGTGATCGTCCCCATCTCGTGGGGGTCGTAGGTCGACCCTGGGGTGTCGGCTCCGTCGTCGGCGTCGCTCCCCAGGTCGACGATCTCGTACCGTTCCACGTGGTGCCGTGCAGAGAGGAGTTCGTTCTCGATCTCGAAGTACCACGCGAGGTCGCGGCCGGGGTCGGCGACTGGGTGCGGGCGCAGATCGGCCGTCAGGGTCTCCACCCGATCGAGAACGTCGGTCCCCTGCGCGGCGAGTCGCTGGCGGTCGACCCTGTCGAGTTTCGCCCGGGCGTACCCGAGGTCCTCGGCGGCGAACTGCATCCCGTAGGTCGCGTCGAACAGCGCCTCGTGGTAGTTCCCGGCTTGCAGTTCCTCGCGAGCAGTTTCGAGCCAGCCGCCGGCACCGGTGTGGTGGTGGTCGGTATCGTCTTCGATTCGTTTCCAGAGTCGATCGCCCTCGCTCGTGACGTCGTCGAGCAGCGAGACCACTGTACTGGCGTGATCCTCGGTGACCGTCGGTCGCCAGAGGCTGTTCGTCTCCGGCGGCGTGGGGTATTCCCTCGTCGCCCAGTCGGTCACCGGGTCGGGGAGGGCCGTCGGTTCCGTCGCGCCGACGATCACGGTGGCACCGCCGGCAAGTCCGGCGAGGCCGGCCAGACCGCCAAGGAACCGTCGTCTACCGGTGGAAGGGAGTTCGGGGACCATCGTGACACGATCCGACTCCTTCGGAGCCCACAAAAACGCGGCGGTTCCCGGCGCGGGTGAGCGAGTTCGGGGCATGGACCGTCCCTGATCCGGCGTGAACACGCGGCGACACCACCCGCCGTCACAACCCTTACCACAGTACTCGTCGACTGTTTTCGAATGGACACGGCGCTCACGATCGGCGGCACCCGGTTCGTCGGCCGCCACACCGTCGAGGAACTGCTCGATCACGACTACGAGGTGACGACCCTCACGCGGGGCGAGCACGGGAACCCCTTCGCGGACCGGGACGGCGTTTCCCATTACCGGGGCGACCGCAACGATCGGGAGGCCCTCGAGGCGGCCAGGGACGCCGTCGAACCGGACGCGGTGTTCGACTTCGTCGGCCTGTTTCCCCGACAGGTCGAGGACGCCACGTCGGTGTTCGCGGACGTCGACGCGTACGTGTTCGTCTCGAGCGCCAGCGCGTACCGGGGACCGCCGGAACGGCCGTTCCCGTCGCCGCTCCGGGAGGGTTCGACGCCGCTGCAGGCGTGCTCCGACGAACAGGCGGTCGACGAGTCCGACGAGAGCTACGGCGCGCGGAAGGCGGAGTGCGACCGGATCTGTTTCCGAGCGGCCGAGAGCGGGATGAACGCGACGGTCGTTCGCCCGGTCCTCGTCTACGGCCCGCACGACTACACCGAGCGCCACGATTACTGGCTCCATCGCGTCCGGACGGCCGACCGGATCCTCGTGCCCGGGGACGGCGACAGCCTCGTGCACCGGGTGTACGTCGCCGACCTGGCTCGCGCGCTCCGAATCGTCGCCGAACGCGGCGAACCGGGGGAAGCGTACAACGCCGCCGACCGGCAGTTGACGTGGCTCGATCGGACCCTCGAACTCGCGGCCGACGCGCTCGCGGCCGACCCGGAACTGGTTCACGCGAGTTCCAGGGAACTCGCCCGCGCCGACCTGGCCCCCATGGACTTCCCGGTGTACACCCCGACGCCGCTGGTCGCCGAAACGGAAAAACTCGCCGCGCTGGGCTGGGACTCCACGCCGCCGGCAGCGGCCATGGAACGAACAGCCGAGGAACACCTCGAATCCGACCGGACTGGCGAGGCGCTGGTCGAGCGCGGTATGGGCGTGGATCCGGAGACCGAAAAAGCGGTGATCGAGGAGCTCGCGGGGTAGCGATCCAGGGTCGGCCACCCGGTCCCGCGAACCACAGCGGATATACTCCCGCCGGCCACAGCCAGGGACGATGACTACTACGGAGGTCTCCCGCCGGCGGGCGTGGCTCATGGCGGCCAGGCCACAGACGCTCCCCGCGGCGGCCGCGCCGGTCATCGTCGGGGTCGGCCTCGCCGTTCAGCAGGGGGTGTTCGCCCCGCTCCCGGCGCTGGCCGCGCTCGTCGGCGCGGAACTCATCCAGATCGGGACCAACTTCGCGAACGACTACTACGACGCGGTGAAGGGGACCGACGCGGCCGACCGCGAGGGGTTCACGCGCGTGACGGCCGGCGGGCTCATCGAACCGAGGGAGGTCAAGTGGGCGATGATCCTGACCTACGGGCTCGCGATCCTCGTCGGCGTCTACCTCGTCTACGTGGGTGGCGTCCCGATCGTGCTGGTCGGTTTGGGCGGGATCGCGAGCGGGATCCTCTACACCGGCGGCCCCTACCCGTTCGGCTATTACGGGCTGGGCGACCTCTTCGTGTTCGTGTGGTTCGGGGTCGTCGCCGTCGTCGGGACCTACTACGTCCAGGCCGTCGCGGCGGCCGGCGTCGGCGCGTTCCCCACCTGGATCCCGGCGGGCGCCAGCGCCCTTCCGACGGTCGCCGTCGTCGCGAGCCTCCCGATGGCCGCGCTCACGACGGCCATCCTCGTGGTGAACAACGTCCGCGACCTCGAGAGCGACGCGGCCGCCGGCAAGTACACCCTCGCGGTCATCCTCGGGTACCGGCTGAGTCGCGCCGAGTACGTCGGCCTGCTCGCGCTGGCCTATCTCACGCCGATCTGGCTCTGGCAGGGGTTCGGCTTCGGCCGGGCCGTCGTCCTCCCGCTCGGGACGATCCCGTACGCCGCGGGCGTGACACATACCGTCCTGACCGAGACGTCCGGGGAGGCGTTGAACCCGGCGCTGTCCCGGACCGGGAAGCTCCTGTTCGCCTTCGCCGTGCTCTACGCGGTCGGCATGGTGGTCTGATGCGGGCGGCACTGCGCGCGTTCGACCTCTCGCTCGCCGAACCCCTGGCCACGGCTGCCGCCGAAATCGATCGTCGCGAGGGGTGGCTGATTCAGGTCAGGACGGACGACGGCGCCGGACTCGGCGAGGCCACCCCGCTTCCGGGGTGGACCGAGTCGCGGGAGGACTGCCGGAATGGCCTCGAGCGCGCGATCGAGCGCCTCGAAACCGACGGACCGGCCGCTGCCCTGGCAGCCCTCGACGGGACGCCGGCGGCCAGGCACGGCCTCGACGGAGCGCTCGCCGATCTGCGGGCCCGTCGGGCGGACGAACCGCTCTACAGGTTCCTCGGCGGCGAGGCGACCGTCGCGCGCGTCCCCGTCAACGCCACGATCGGGGACGGCGACGTGGCCGACACCGTGGGGGCGGCCAGGGACGCCGTCGCGTCTGGGTTTTCCTGCCTCAAGGTCAAGGTCGGGAACGATCCCGTCGACGCAGACGTGGATCGGTTGCAGGCGGTCCGCGAGGCGGTCGGGCCGTCGGTCGCGATCAGGGCCGACGCCAACGGGGCGTGGTCACGTGCGCAAGCCGGTGCGGCACTGTCGGCGTTCGAGTCGGTCGACGTCGAGTACGTCGAACAGCCCTTGTCCGCCGACGACCTCGACGGCCACGCCGATCTTCCGGACTCCGGGGTGGGCATCGCCCTCGACGAGACGGTCGCGGAGGTCGGGATCGATGCGGTCCTCGACGCCGGCATCGCGGACGTCGCCATCCTCAAGCCGATGGTGTTGGGCGGGCCGACGCGAACGGTCCAGGCGGCGAAGCGTGCGCGAGCGGCCGGCGTGGAACCGGTGGTGACGACGACCGTCGACGCCGTCGTGGCCCGCGCGACGGCCGTCCACTGTACGGCCGCGATCCCGAACCCGTCGCCGGCCGGTCTGGCGACGGGATCATTGCTCGCCGATGACCTCGGGCCCGACCCCGCACCGATCCGGGACGGGACGGCGATCGTCCCGGGTGACAAAGGTCTTGGGCTCCCGGGGGTTTGGGACGCATGATGGAGGGTCCCATCGACTGGCCGGCCCCGGATCTCCTGACGCGTCGAGCGCGAACGACGCCCGATCGGACCGCGCTGGTCGACGACGCGACCGGCCGGACCTGGACCTACCGGGAACTGGACCGTGCCGTCGACGAGACGACGGCGGCGCTGCTCGAAGCCGGGGCCGACCCCGACGTTCGGATCGGTACCCTTCTCGACACTCGCGTCGCGTTCGTCCGGATCGTCCACGCCGCGATGCGGGCGGGGGCCGAACTAGTGCCCCTCAACGTCAGGCTCACACCCGCGGAACTGGAGCCCATGATCGAACGCGCCGGTGTGGAGCTCCTGATCGCGAGCAGGGAAACCGAGACGACCGCTACCGAGGCCTTCGAGGATCGGGTCCTCACGGTCGACTCGACGGATGTCCCCGCCGTGGAGGAGCTCTCGGCGCAGGCGACCGACGTCGAAGTGAGTACCCAACCGGCCCTCCGGACCCGGGACGAGACGGCCGTGATCATGTTCACCTCCGGAACGACGGGCCGACCGAAGGCCGTCCGGCTCACCGTCGGCAACCTCGTCGCCAGCGCGACGGCCTCGGCGTTCCGGCTCGGCATCGACCCCGACGACCGCTGGCTCGTCACCCTCCCGATGTACCACATGGGCGGGCTTGCGCCGGTGATCCGCTCGACGCTGTACGGTACGGCGGTCGTCCTCCGGGAGTCCTTCGACCCCGACGGGACGGTCCGGACGATCTCGGACCGGCGGGTCACCGGCGTCTCGCTCGTCCCGACGATGCTCCGGCGGCTACTAGACGCCGGGTGGTCCCCGCCGGATCGCCTGCGGTTCGTCCTTCTGGGTGGCGCTCCCGCCCCGGCCGGGTTGATCGATCGGTGCGAGAACCTGGGCGTCCCGGTCTATCCGACATACGGCATGACGGAGACGGCCTCCCAGATCGCGACCGCGCGGCCGGCGGAGGCGTTCGCCCACGATGGGACCGTCGGGCAGCCGCTGCTCGGGACGTCGGTGGCAGTCGTGGACGACGACGGCGAACCGCTGCCGCCGGGCGAGCCCGGAGAACTGGTCGTCGACGGGCCGATCGTGACCCCCGGCTACCTCGACGACGCAACGACGGCGGCGGCGTTCTCGGACCGTGGCTTGCACACCGGCGACGTCGGGTACCGCGACGACGAGGGCCGTCTCTGGGTGCTCAACCGGCTGGACGATCGGATCCTCACTGGCGGCGAACTCGTGGATCCGGGGGCAGTCGTCGACGTCCTCCGCGGCCACGCGGCCGTCGTGGACGCCGCCGTCGTCGGCCTGGACGACAGGGAGTGGGGCGAACGGGTCGGCGCACTGGTCGCGACGAACGAGGAGGTTACCGCGGACGAGCTGGCTTCGTTCTGTGAGGATCGTCTCGCCGGCTTCAAGCGACCCCGGACGTGGGGGTTCTGCGACGAACTCCCGCGAACGGCCTCCGGAACGGTCGACCGCGAGGCGGTGCGGGAGCGACTTCGCGAGGACGTGCAGGGATAGTCGGCTCCAGGGCGACGCGGGTGCTTAACTCCGTCCGGGCCAAAGGCCCGCCTCGTGTGTACGTTCATTATCGCCTGGCAAGCGTTCGTCGACACGCCGGTCGTCGTCGCGGCGAACCGGGACGAGGCGTACGACCGCCCGGCCGAACCGCCGTCGATCCGTGAGGGGGAGCCGGCCGTCCTCGCACCCAGGGACGCCGAGGCCGGCGGAACCTGGATCGGCGTCAACGAACACGGCGTCCTCGCCGCCCTGACGAACCGGTGGGCCGACGCCGACCTGGCGGGCGAGCGATCCAGGGGGCTGCTCGTGGACGACGTGCTCGCGGAGCGATCGGCGGAGGACGGCGGTCGATTGATCGAACGGGCCGTGGAGGTCGACGAGTATCAGGGATTCAACCTCGTCGTCGCGGACGCCAACGCCGCGCTGTACTACGAGTGGGACGGCGCCCTCGAGTTCGTCCAGTTCGATCCCGGCGTCCACGTCGTCGTCAACGTCGGCGCCGACGGGCGGTACGTCATCCCGTCGTTCCGCCAGTCGGCCGCCGAAGCGCAGGCGGAGCGAGCCGATCAACTACGAGCCGACCTCGTCCCCGAACCGGGCGAGACGGCCACGGCCTGGCAGGACCGGGCCGCCGACGCCGTCGCCGACCACGAGTACGGCGTCTGCGTCCACGGCGACGGGTTCGGCACCCGGTCGTCCTCGTTGATCGCCATCGGTCCCGAGGGCACGAGTTACCGTTTCGCGGACGGCCCGCCCTGCGAGACCGCGTACCGGAACGTGTCCGTCGAGGGGCAGTTTTAAGCCACCGCGAGTGCGTAGGGCCTGGTACATGACCGAACGCGTCCGGATCGCGGGGTGGTCGACGTGAGCGTCGCCGACGAGGAGGCCGAACTCTCGGAGGCCGAACGGGCCGGGCTGGAACTGGTCCGGGAGACGGGCGGCATCCACCAGAGCGACTTCTGGAAGGAACTGGACATCTCCTCCCGGAAGGGGAGCCGCGTCGTGGAGTCGCTCGTCGAGAAGGGGATGATCCAGCGCGAGGAGACCGTCTACCAGGGGCACAACACGTACTACCTGACGCCGGCCACGCGGGACCTCGACTTCTCACTGCTGATGGCCGGGGACATGCTCACGCCGTTCGTCGGGGACGAGGAGACCGATCCACACTCCGACGCCTTCACCCAGTGGATCATGAACCTCGCCTACGAGGAGTAGCGCGACGGACGGCTCGTTTTTCCGCGGTCGAAGCTCCGGGTTAGGCCAGCGCGCTGCCCGCCCGGATGATCGTCTCCTCGCCGAAGGCCGGCCCGACGAGCTGGAGGCCGACCGGCAGGCCGTCGGTCTCGCCGGCCGGCACCGAGATGGCGGGGAGGTTCGCGAGGTTGATCGGGACGGTGTTGGCGTCGGCCAGGTACATCGTGAGCGGGTCGTCGAGGCTCTCCCCGCGTTTCATCGGGGGGACCGGCATGGTCGGCGAGGCGAGCACGTCGGCTTCCGAGAGCGCCTCGTCGAAGTCCTGCTTGACCCAGGCCCGGGCGTCCTGGGCCTTCTTGTAGTACTTGTCGTGATACCCTGCCGAGAGGGCGTAGGTGCCAAGCAGGATCCGTCGTTTCACCTCGTCGCCGAAGCCCTCGTCGCGGGCCGCGCCGAAGGCCTCGTTCCAGTTGCCGTCGAACCCGCCGGAGTGGCCGTAGCGGACGCCGTCGAACCGGGCGAGGTTCGACGAGGCCTCCGACATGGCGATGACGTAGTAGGCCTCGACGGCGTGTTCGACCGACGGGAGCGACACCTGGTGGTAGCTCGCGCCCCGGTCCTCCAGGTCGGCGATGGCGTCCCAGAACGTCTCGACGACGCCCTCGTGCGCCCCGTCGACGAGTTCGGTCGGAATCCCGATCTCCAGGCCGTCGACGTCGCCGTCGGCAGCGCTGGCGTAGTCCGAATCCGCCCCTTCGTCGCGGGTGGTCGCGTCGCGCTCGTCGGGGCCGGCGATCACGTCGAGCAGTTCGGCGGCGTCCGCGACCGTCGGGGCGATCGGGCCGATCTGTTCGAGGCTGTTGGCGTAGGCGATCAGGCCGTACCGCGAAACGAGGCCGTACGTCGGTTTGATCCCGACGGTGCCGGTGAACGCGGCGGGACAGCGAACCGACCCGCCCGTGTCCGTTCCGAGCGCGAGGTCGGCGTCGCCGGCCGCAACCGCGGCGGCCGATCCACCCGAGGATCCGCCCGGAACGTGCCCCTCGGCTGCGGGATTGTCGGTCGGGCCGAACGCTGACGTCTCGGTCGTCGTTCCCATCCCGAACTCGTCCATGTTCGTCTTCCCGACGATGGTCGCCCCGGCGTCCTTGAGGCGCCTGACCGCTGTCGCGTCGTAGGGCGGGACGTAGTCCTCGAGCATCTTCGACCCGCAGGTCGTCCGGACCCCCTCGGTCGAGATGTTGTCCTTGACGGCGACCGTCCGGCCGGCGAGGGGCCCCTCGTCGGCGCCCTCGATCCGCTCGGTCGTGACGTACGCGTTGTAGTCGCTCATGAGACGTTCGGTCCCTTGAAGTAGCCGTCCTCGGTTTCCGCGGCGTTTCGCAGGGCCTCGTCCTGGCTCAGGCCCTCGCGGACCTCGTCCTCGCGCATCACGTTCACGAGTTCGGGTTCGGCGTCCACCTCGGGCACCTCGTCGAGCGTTTCGAAGTACTCGAGGATGTCGGCGAACTGCTCGGCGAACGCGTCGGCCGCCTCGTCGTCGAGGTCGACCCGCGCCAGGGAGGCGACGTGGCGAACCTCCTCGGGATCGACGGGCGTCTCGCTCATGGCTGAACCGATTGCCTATCGGGGAGTAAGGGTTTCGATACACCCCCGCCCCGTTCGGAGGGAGGATCGCAGAATCCGACCAGTACAATACTTGATGCAAGTACATAAATTGTGGTGATTCGGCCCCAATTTTGGGAAAGATTTAAGTATTTGCGGCAGTAAATAGTCAATACGCCGAGAATTCTTTCCGGCGTGTGCCCGCCCGATAGCCCACCATGACCGACACGGACATCCGAGAGACGACCGACGAAACCGCCCGCGAGGAACGCGAGGAATCGGCGGACGAAGAGGTCCTCCGCTGTCCCGAGTGCGGGGGTGCCCTCCAGACCGACACCGAACACGGGGAAACGATCTGTAGCGACTGCGGCCTCGTCGTCGAGTCGGACGAGATCGATCGCGGGCCCGAGTGGCGCGCGTTCGACGCCGAGGAGAAAGACCAGAAGTCCCGGGTCGGCGCGCCGACGACGAAGATGATGCACGACGAGGGGCTGTCGACCAACATCGGCTGGCAGGACAAGGACGCGTACGGTCGGACCCTCTCTTCCAGCCAGCGCGAGAAGATGCAGCGGCTTCGAACCTGGAACGAGCGGTTCCGCACCCGGGACTCGAAGGAGCGCAACCTCAAGCAGGCGCTGGGCGAGATCGACCGCATGGCCTCGGCGCTGGGCCTTCCCAAGAACGTCCGCGAGACCGCCAGCGTCATCTACCGGCGCGCCCTCGACGAGGACCTCCTGCCGGGCCGGTCGATCGAGGGCGTC
>Ga0207797_1000154_pt1 | contig 48907 bp, 42 predicted proteins | sample PRCRCaboRojoPR_6_FD_187275 | JGI IMG/M metagenome (GOLD analysis project Ga0207797, IMG submission 187275) | Marine sediment microbial community from Cabo Rojo, Puerto Rico - PR CR 10% Liquid 1 (SPAdes) | ecosystem: Environmental > Aquatic > Marine > Coastal > Sediment | place: Cabo Rojo, Puerto... | reverse complement strand
AGCGTCAAGTGCAGTTTCTCCTTCTTCTCCCGCACTCCCTGCATCTCTTCTTGACTCTCGTCCGATCCGGAACAGAGGAAGGCCCCGGCGGTCTGGATTAAACCATCGCCACGAATGACGAAGGCCCCGTCCAGTTTGGCCAACTCGATGACGGCGTCATGAGTAGCCGCATCCGTTATCCTGCGGGCCGACTCCTCGTGGCCACGGAAGGGATTGGGTATCAACTGCTCGCAGCGGTCGAGCACTTCTAGAGAATCGCCCAGAGTAAAGATAGTTCCGACTTGCTTCCCGCGACGGACGACCCGGCCGATCTTGCCGGCTACTTCCATTACGGCATCCAACACTGCGGGACGAATGCCGTCGGTCAATTTTAGCAGGTCTTTCACCGACAGTTCCTCTAGCTCGGCCTCCACGTCCCCCAAAACGATCAGATTTCCCTCTTTGGGACAGGCGTCTCGGCCTAAGGCGGTGAGGACGAAGTCACCGATACTTATACTGCCGGCCTTTAAAGCAATTGAAAGGACGTGGCGAACCTGATGGTACTTGTCCAGACCATGGATAGGCATGCGGACCAACTCCAGATCACTGTCCAATTGGTCCAGTTCCTCATAAACCTGGGGATCGGCAGTGGCAGCGATAATTCGTAAGTCCGGATTGATCCCGACCAGTTCCTTGGCCAACTCGCCGCTTTCCGTAAGGCAGATAACGGCGTCCAACCCGACTACGCCGGCCACCCGGACTATCGTTTTCGCCAGATCCTTATCGGAAGTTATCTCCCTTGCTTGCATTTTCTATCTCATCTCCGCTCCTATTCTAAAGGGTGATTGGCTTTATTCAACTTCCCCCTTAAACCTACTGGATACGTATTCCACGGTCGGTTTGCCCCTCTGTCTTTGCGGATACATGTCCATCAATTGATAGACCTCTTTTGGTAAATCTGTCTCCACTTGGATGCCCAACTCCTGAGCTTTGCTCGGCGTTATGGGATAATCATGGGTAAACCTTCCACTCACTAACTCTTCGACTACCTGTCGGTTGTCGGTCAACTGACAGACCAATTCTTCCATTTGAGCGATAGCTTTTCTGGATATATCCGCCATTATCAAAGTTGCGTCTTCGGCATCAGTTCCTTTTTCCTCGGCTACCGCAAGAATACTGGCGGCCGCCTTTGACCCACCATTTTCTCCTTGGATCTGTGGATCAACCGGACCCAATACCGCATGAGAATCCATGATTATTTTATCACAGGCCAAGGCGAGTAGAGTGCCTCCACTCATCGCGTAATGTGGAATCAAGATCCGCGTCTCTGCGGGATGATCGTGCAAAGCCAGGGCTATCTGCGTGGCAGGTAAAACCAAACCGCCTGGGGTATGGATGATTAAATCAATCGGCCTATCATCGGAAGTTTTTCTAATCGCCCTAAGTACCGCCTCGCTATCGTCAATGTCTATGTATATAAAACCTCGGAAAGAATTTCGGGTTTCAATTAACGGTCTTTTACGGAGCCCATCCTTGAATTGACCGTTCAATGGAAAATTAAGGGGGACACCCTCCTTAATATTTTAAAACCAAATGGAAAGTGCTTTACGAGGTTTTATATAAAAAAAGAAAAAATCGATAAAGCCAATCGTCCCCCGCTTCCGATCCCCGGAGGGAGCTCCGGGGTATTACGGTCGGGCATACGCCCTTACGGGAGACGATTTTTTCCATCACCTGGAGATAGGAGTTTTCCCGTAGAGGGAAGCCGATTCATCCTCGGAGCGAGCTCCGGGGTCTTCTCGGAAATTTTTATATAAGACCGGCTTGCATTTCCTCAGTTAAACCCTCGTAGTCTCGATCGTTATCACTGACGTGGTTATCTGCTCCCTCGATCGATCCTTGAAATCTACTGGGATAATGTAATTCTACTCCTATCTCGTTACCGGTTACGCTATTTCCTTCGAGCGCTAATCGCACTTCCTCCATTAAGAATATCCCCGAATCGCGGTTCCCGGAAATAACGTTACTCGCCAAAGTCGCCCGGGAAGAATCCTTCAAGTAAATGCCCTCTTCCTCGTTTTCCAGGATCTTGCCCTTGTCCATTTCGACTACGGTCTCATCGGCCAAGCTTAGCCCCCTTCCCTCATTTCCTCTGATAACTGATTCGGTCAGGTTTGCCCGGCTCTGGTCTCTGAAAGCTACTCCATCATCACCGTTCTTTATAACTTCGCTATCGCTAATGGTAGCCCTTGAAGAATCCTTGAGATACACTCCCTCATATTTGCTTCCCGTTACAGTACTCTCATGTAACTCGATCCACGTCGCATCCTGCAGGCGAATTCCCACCCCGTCCGTTCCAATTATCTTCGTCCCCACTACGGTGGCATTCGAAGATCCCTCCAGCCTAATGCCTCCATCTTCGTTTCCCCTCAAGGTGCAGTTTTCTACCTTCGCCCTGGAGGAGCCGAGTAGTCTAAGGCCAACTCCACCGTTTTCAGATATTTCGCAGTTTTCAATGGACGCCTTAGCCGATTTGCCGATGGCAACACCGTCCCCATACGAACCGGTCAACTTAAAGCCGGAGATAGCGAGATCCCCGTTTCCCACAAGCGATAAAGCCACAGAATTGCTTCTCAAAGTAGCCGTCCCGGACCCCGCAATTTCTATTGTCAACTTCTTCGTGATCGTCACGCCACCCTCGTATTGACCAGGTTCTAAGGCCAAAATACCCCCCGGAAGAAGTGCATCTACTGCCGCCTGGATCGATGAGTATCTCTCATCGGGATAGACTATTTTCTCCTCCGCAGCTTGGAATTTAGGGATTCGAAGCGATCCGTCCAAGTTGCCAAACAACTCTACACAGGAACCGCCTATCCGGTTTCCCTTACCAGTAATTTCCTTCTCGCTAAACGAATAAACCCCGATCATGCTGACATCGATCTCGTTTCCCTCCAAGAGGGCCGCGGCGGAATCGAGCAGTCCTATGCCGATCCCTTGTTCACTTTTCTGCGTTATCTCGTTGTTCTTTACCGTCGCCTCTGCCTGATCAAATAGAACGACCCCTACCTGGCTCTCTTCGATATTGTTTCCGATGACGGTCCCCTGAGAAGAATCCCAGAGGCCGATTCCCCCGCCGTTCATCGATAAGCTGTTACCCTCGATAGTCCCTTTAGAAGAGTCCTCCAACCGAATTGCTTCATCGTCGCTATCCACTATCGAGGTATCTTTGATAGTAGCTACGGCATTGTCCGATAACTCTATCCCCTCGTTTCTACTAGCTTCGATAGTATTTCCAATGGCGGTAACCTGGGCCTCGTCACGCACCCTTATCCCGCGGCTATTGTTCCGGATTACATTGTTCCGGATTGTAGCACTAGAAGAGTTTCTAAGGTACACCCCCACGCCTCTATTATCCGTTATTTGGCTTTCTTCTACTATGGCCTCTGCCCCATTCCTCAGGTAGAGGCCTCCCATATAATTATCGGTGAAAATCGAACTCTTAACGGCGACTTTGGCCTCCCCCCGGGCAGTCAACCCTGAAGCACAGAGTCCGGCATCGATATCGCGGCAAGAGCCCTTCTCAGCCTTTATCGCTCCTCTGAAAGTCAATCCGATTATATTGACCGATATATTATCAGGTCCAATCGCAATCAGGGGAAGACCCTTTGCTTCAGGGGGGGCCTTTATTTCCGCAGTTTCCTCCCCCTGGAGGGTCAGGTCTTTAGTGATGACCAGGTTCTCCTCGTAAATTCCAGCACGTATAAGTATCGTGTCTCCCGCTTCCGCTGATTCAATAGCGGCCTGGACCGTTTCGTAGCCTTCTCCTTCCTTCGATACGATGAGCGTTTCCGCTGTCGCAGCCATTGCTGAGGTGACCATGAAAGTTACGGCAAGTAAAAAAATAAAGGTTACGGCCGAATGCCTGAAGTTAGTCATCGTTGCCTCCTAAAATAAGGAAATTGGATGCAAAAATCGAGAAATATTGCCCAAAGTATACTCGAAAACTGTTATCCAAACCAATTTCTCCCTCGCACTGTTTTGCTTTCAAATCTTGGGTCATCCGAAAACCTTTAAGGCAATAATTTCTTGAAGATCGAACGGTGAAATATTATCCAAATTCTATAAAATAGAGCGACCCCCTTTTCAATGTCTTTGAAAGACGCGGTTGACCGTAGACTTTTGAACATTAAATTTCCCAGATCCAAGGAGGACGTTCCATGCGGATAGAGACCCATAGCCTACTAGACGGAGCCAAAAGGGCAGAAGGGATTGCCGTGGTAATAGACGTATTCAGGGCCTTTTCCACCGCCTGTTACGCCGCCGACCGGGGGGCATCCAGGATAATCCCCGTAGCTGAACTAGAACGGGCTCGCGCGTTGAAGGTCAGTAATCCTCAATACCTTCTAGTGGGGGAGCGGAGAGGGGTCCCGCCACCCGATTTCGATTACGGCAATTCCCCGACACAAATAAAGGAGGCAAACTTGGAAAGGAGAACCGTCGTACATACCACGAGCGCGGGTACCAAAGGGTTAGTCGCGGCAGAAAATTCCGCCGCGGAGGAAGTAATTACGGGCAGCTTCGTCAACGCTGCGGCCGTAATAAAATATTTAAAGCGAAAAAAAGCTTCCACAGTTTCCCTGATACCGATGGGAGAAGGGGGCAAGAGTCCGGCGAAAGAGGATCAACTCTGTGCGCAGTATATAGAGCGCGGACTGCGCGAAGAAAGAGTGCCCGGACAAGAAGAAATCAAATCCGCTCTCAAGGGAGCGGGAAATCGCTTCTTCGATCCGTCGACCGATCCCGCTCAACCGGAAAGCGACTTTCATCTATGCCTAGAAGTAAACAAATTTGACTTCTCCCTCCGAGCCAGAGAAAGGGAGGGGAAAATCGTGCTCAATCGATTTGAGCTTTCCGGCGGGACCACCCCATCCACAGAATAGTAACTCCCAATAGTCCTCCGACCGTTATGATGATAAAGTCAAACAATTGCGGAGAAAAACCGAAACTGATCTGATAGATTAGCATCGCCACGGGTATGCTCAAAAATTCCCAGCCCAATACCAGCAAGAACCTGGTTATCAATTCGGACAGTTGCGAAACTCGAAAATAATAGTTTAAAAAAATGGCCAAAATTAACCAGGCTATACCCGCGACTATCAAGAGAGGACCGCCGGCAGAGACTTTAAGTGAAGATATCAACCCAAAGCCCTCCGACCAACCCGATTTAAGCAGCGTGTAAGATGGGGCCAACATGAATAGAAAGACTACAAACCCGATCGCCGCCGTCAAAGCCTCCATCAAAAAACCCAATATCTTTTCGGAAAAGCCGTTCATCATAGGACCACCTTGCCTCGGTCGATTATGATTTTAGAGTCATTCAGAGTCATCCAAAACACTCCCTAATCGATTAAAATCCGACCGCCACATCCTCTATAAAACCTTGGAAATATTTTCGGTTTTGGATGAGGTAATTTACAAGGTTTTATACATCTTCCCAACTAGAATTATAAACCGATCAAGGTCATATTTCAGCAATGCAAAGCGCTTCGACTCCAGATACGAAAAACTATATTACATATATATACTATATAATGGTTTACAATAACTAGCTAGCGAAGAACGATTGAAATCCCCTGTGAGAAAGGAACGAAGCGACATTAAAGTTATCAATAGGATGAAAATGAGGAAACTTGCATTTCTATCCCAATTCCGTAGAATATAAATTGTGATCACCTGTTATACGTTTTTATCATCTATCATTTCTAGTTTTCCTTTCTCTAAGGAGGTGGTTCGCTTCTTATAACAGGAAGCAGAACGGGCACACCTCTCTGCTTCGTCATTACTCACTCTAGTTGAGAGCAGTACGTTTTTTGCTCTAGCCAATATTTACAACTTATTACTTTTTATTTTAACCTTATGAGGAGGTTAATATGTATAGGCGTTATTGGTCCTTTTTACTCGGCTTACTATTAGTATTTTCTTTCGCTTTGGTGGCGGTTTCCCAAGAGTACAACGAAGCTCCCGTCCTGCAGGAAAAAGTGGCGGCCGGAGAACTGCCCCCCGTGGACGAGCGGTTGCCGGACAACCCGCTAGTACTAGAACCTTTGAATCAAATCGGCCAGTACGGCGGCACCTGGCAGCGTTTTAGCACGTGGGAAGAATGGGGACACTTCCGCATGGCACTATACGGTTGGTCCCCCGTCCGCTGGGTGGAAGACGGCCTAGGAGTAGAGCCCAACTGGATCGAAAGCTGGGAGTCAAACGAGGACAAGACTTCCTGGACTTTCCACATCCGCGAAGGGGTCAAATGGTCCGACGGCGAACCATTGACCGTGGACGATTTCCTCTTCTGGTGGAGGGAGATGGCCCTCAACCCGGAACACTCCGCTTACGTGCCGGACTGGGCCCAAGCAGGCGGCGAAGCGATGCAAGTGACCAAAGTGGACGATTACACGATGAAGTGGGACTACGAGGACTCCGCGCCGCTCCTAATTAAACGCTTGGCCATGTGGCCCCACGGCGGTCTGCCCGACACGGTCTACGTGGCCGTCCCCGAACACTACCTGAAACAATTCCATCCCGACCACAGCGACGAATACAAGGATTACGAGACTTTCGAGGAAAAGCAAGAATGGTGGCACAACATGGATTGTCCCGTCCTGACCGAGTGGATGCCCGTAGAAGAGGAAGCGGGCAAACGATTAGTGTTGGAGAGAAACCCTTACTTCTACGCGGTCGACCCGGAAGGCAATCAACTGCCCTATATCGACGGTGTCAATTTGAGGTTCCTCGCCGATCAGGAAGTCTTCAAACTCAAGCTGGCAAACGGCGAGTCGGACATGCAGATCAGGCCCGGCCTGCTGACGCTGCGGGACGTGGCCACGTTGAAGGCCAACGAGAGCAAGGGCAACTTCGAGACCTTGATGTGGGATAGCGGTTCGGGGTCCGGCCCGCTCGTTTACCCCAACTACAATCACCCGAACGACGAAAAGAGAGCACTCTATCGTAACAGCAAGTTCCTGCGGGCTTTGTCCCACGCCATCGATCGGGAACGGATCAACAAGATGATCTATTTTGGCACGGGTAATCCCGGTCAGTGTACGTTTAGTCCCAAGGCCATCGAGTATCATCGCACGGAAGCGGGCAAGGAGATTTACGAAGAGTGGAACAACTTGGCCGTGGAATACGATCCGGAAGGGGCAAAAGCCTTATTGGACGAGATCGACGTCGTCGATCAAAACGATGACGGTTGGCGGGAGATGCCCAGCGGCAAGGAATTGAAGTTAAGGATAGAGGTCGATTCGGAAGCTTCCATCACTTACACGGATAGTTCCGAGATGATCAAGGATATGTGGCGCGAGATCGGTTTGAAGACGATAGTCAACCCGGTCGACGGGTCCAAGATCGGCGTGATGCAGACTGAGGCCACTTTCGACATCCGCGACAGTTGGGAATTGGGCGATGGCCCCAACCACTTGGTATTCCCGCAGTGGCTGGTGCCCATCTATAGTGATCGTTGGGCTCCCTTATACGGTAGATGGTATAACGTGCAAGGTACGCCGGAAGCGGGCACGGAGCTGGACAAAGATCCCCGGGATCGCACTCCCCCGCGAGCGAAGCCGCCGGAGGGTGGACCGGTCGACAGGTTGCAGAAGCTCTACACCAAGGCCAAGTCCGCCGTCAGCTGGGAGGAGCGGGATCGCTTGGTGCGGGAGATGATCAAGATCCACATCGAGCATGGTCCGTTCATGATCGGCACGGCCAAGAACTATCCGCGCATCGGCGTGGTAAGCGATGCCATGAAGAACGTGCCGCGCAAGGAGGACCTGGCTCTGGGCGGGTTCGTCAACCCCTGGATCATGAGCGCCATCGGCATGTACAAACCTTCCACCTTCTACTTGGACAGATAAGCAACCACAGTTCGAAGGAAGGATACATAAATGATAGAAGCGGGCAAGCAAAAAGCTTGCCCGCTTTTTTATTATTTAGCTAAGAGGACTTTCTCATCAATAGAGAACGAAGTAAAAAGAGGACGGGGATAATTTCCAGTCGGCCGATCCACATGTTGAAACAGAGGATGATCTTGTTCCAGGGCGTCATGCCCGGACCCGTGATACCGGCCGAAAGTCCGACATTGCTTTGAGCGGAAGCCACTTCAAAGACGACTTCGCTCAGAGTGAACCTCTTCGGGGTGCTAAGGTCCAACAAAATTACCCCCAAGAACAGAAAGACTATCCACAATAGAAAAAGGATAGCGGCGTCCTTAAACCGGTCGACGGCTTCGTCTCGACTGAGGGAGGAGTCTCCCAATTCAAAACGCAGGACGACGTTGGGCGAGGAGACCAGCTCCTTCATATGCCAACCGATTCCCTTGGCCAAAAGCAGGGTCCTAATTACCTTCAATCCCCCGGCGGTTGAACCCGCCGCTCCCCCACCGACCATGGCCACGACCATTATCAATTGAGCGGCGGCGGTCCATTCCCCTATCGCGTCCGATTGAAAACCGGTGCAAGTAATGCCGGAAACTAATTGGAAGGCAGAAACTCGCGTTGAGCGAACGAAACCCATTATGACGTAGTTCGCCCCGCTCAAAAGCAAGGTTCCCAAAAGCGAGTAGACAAATAGCCACTTCGTTTGAAGATCCCTGCGAAGTTGCTCAAAACGGGCCGTAAGCAAATTGTAGTGCACGGCGAAGCTAACCGCCCCGAAAAGCATGATGGGCAAAAGCGCCATTTCAATCAGCGGACTGTCGTAAGTACCGATGCTATTGTCCGTAACGCTGAAACCACCCGTGGCTATACCCGTCATGGCATGATTTAGGGCGTCCCAAGGCCCCATTCCCACTATCCAGAGGACGATAAAGCTGAGCAAAGTGTAAAGACCGAATATCCACCAGATAGTCCGCACCGTGGAGACGACGCTGGGATGAATCTTTTCCTCTCTTGCTTCCGAAGTATAAAGGGTGTAAGAACCGCTGCCCGGCCTAAACAGGATGGAAAGAGCCAATACTATTACGCCCACACCCCCTATCCACTGGATAAAGGAACGCCACCATTGCAGGGTATGAGGCAACAAGTTTTCGTGGACCGTCATCGTCAATCCGGTACCGGTGAAGCCCGATATGGACTCGAAAAAACTATTTATCGGATCTAAAAAATTGAGAATTGTAACCGGGGTGGCCGGATCATTGGCCAGAATCAAAGCCACCAAGGAAAACGGCAAAGCACCGAGAATGGAGACCAACAACCAACCGCTGGCCGCAATGACCATACTCTCCTTCAAATCTGCATCCTGTGGGGCATGCCTGGTAGGCCAATAAAAAAGTCCCCCCAGACCGAAAGAGCCGACGACGGCCCCCAGCAGGGGCAACAGCGTATAGTACTCTCCAAAATAGATAGCCACCGGCATGGAAAGAAGGGCCATCACCCCGACCAGAGGCACTATTTTGGCCAGACCCTGTACCAAAACGAGAGGGCGTATAGTTCTCATCCCGTAATCTTCTCTACTAGCTCATCCGAGGTCCATTTCTCGGAGAAGATGGTCAACGCATCTCCCCCCTTGATTACCGTCTCCCCCGAAGGGACGATTACATCCCCGCCCCTCTCTATAGCTATGACCAAGGTGGAATCGGGCAACGCACCTTCCTGAACGGCTTCTTTCAAATTCTTATCTGCCATGGAGGAACCTTCGCTTATGGTAACTTTAAAGACCCGGGCCCCTCCGGAGAGGGTCATAAAGTCCTTTATCTTGGGCCTCTTCACGGCATTATAAAGATACTCGGCCACCAACTCCTCAGGATTTTCCATCACGTTCGCACCCAATTTGCGAAACAGATCAGTATGAGTTTTGTTATTTACCACCGAGACGAGCGACGGAATGCCCAGCTCCTCTCCTAAAGAAATTATCATCAGGTTCGTGGCATCGTTGGAGGTGGTGGCAACTATGGCGTCCGCCCGATCGGCCCCGGCCTCCTTTAAAATGTCCGCGGAAGTGGCATCCGTGCTCAGCACGGTCACGTCATACTCCTGAGATATCCTTGTAGCCCGGTCGGGATCAGCTTCAATCACCACGATGTTGTTCGGTCCCCTAGTGGCGATATCTATCAAGCTCGACCCAATTTCACCTGCTCCGACGATGATCATGTACATAGAATCCCCTCTATTTAATTTGATGCCGACATCGAGCTTTGACAAAAACTACGGATCAAGGTAACTTTAACAATTATAAGTGAACTTGGGATTGTTTCTAATTCTGCAGGATAGATAGCTCGCGGGCAAGTCGACCTCAAATTTTACCGCCGAAGATGGAGAGATATACATTAAAGGGCACTTGACAAAAAGCAAGCAGAGGCTTAACCTTATCTTAGTCTGTATAGAAGCATTTGTAAGCGGTCTTTTTTATTCTTTTGCACGTAGCAGTAGTTAGCATATTATGACTGATCCTCCATGTTGCATCGCTGTACCAAAGGGAAGTGAGTAACCTCCCAAAGCAGTTGGTGGCAGTGGAGCAGTCAAATCCACACAGACAGGGAGGTTAGCACTTTTATGGCGACAGGAACCGTTAAGTGGTTCAACGACGACAAGGGCTTTGGCTTTATCGAAAGAGAAGACGGCGAAGACGCTTTCGTCCATTACTCAGAGATTAACGTCGAAGGCTTCAAGTCCTTGCAGGAAGGCCAAGAGGTCGAGTTCGACCTGGAACAGGGCGACAAAGGCCCCAAGGCAACCAACGTAAGCGTAGTTGGTTAATTTTTTAGCTTGTCTTTAAAACAAAAAAGTAATAGAGCCGTATTGGCAACCCCAATACGGCTCTGTTTTATTTTTCGCCCCCTTTCTACAAGGGGTTCAATCGAAGCGGCTTCAGATGACCACAGATCTATAAGGTAACGTAGAAAGTTTTTCCCTCTCGCAAGACGCGGAGAAGCAAAGGTTCCTCCGCCTCACTCGTCAATTTTCGCCATTCTTGGACGGTAGCGACAGGTTGCCGCTCCACGGCCAAGATAACGTCGCCTTCACGCAATTTGCCCGCCGCCCTTCCAGTTCCGTCCACTTCTACCACGAGCAGCCCCTTATCGGTAGCCAAACCGAGCTCTTTCCGAGCGGAAGGGGAGATCTCCTTGAGGGAAAGACCGTATTTCTCCGACGTGATCTCGTCCTTTGTTTCCGGCTCCTCTTTTTTACCCCTTTCTCCTTCCACTTCCCTGGCGACCAACTTTGGTTCTAAAACCGTCTTCTCTCCGTCCCGAAAGATTTCTATTTCGACCCCCTCTCCTACCGGTTTGTACATAATTTCTTCCTGTAACTCCGAACTGCTATTTACTTCGACTCCGTCCACTTTCAAAATTACGTCCCCGGATTTTATCCCTACCTTTTGCGCAGGACTTCCTTCCACTACGTCCGCCACTAAAACGCCGGTCCCGGTCTCAATTCCAAATTTGCCCCTCATCTCCTCCGTCATATTTTGCACCCAGACGCCGAGTTTGGCTCGCCTGACTTCGCCTTCCCCGATCAATTGCGGCAAAACTCTCTTGACGGAATCTATGGAGACAGCGAAGTTAAGGCCGGTCAAGGGGATTCCCCCGTCGCCTTGCCTTATTATGGCGGTATTTATTCCGATCACTTCCCCCTTTACGTTTACCAGGGGACCACCGGAGTTACCGGGGTTGATGGAAGCATCCGTCTGTAAAAGATTTCTATAACTGCTACCTTTTCTCGGCTGGGGAATATTTCGACCCTTGGCGCTCAATACGCCCGCCGTAACGGTATTCTGAAATCCTTCCGGATTACCTATAGCGACTACCCACTCCCCGACTAAGGCCTCCTGGGAGCTGCCCAACTCGGCCGTCGGTATTGCGCTCAGATCAGCACCGTTAACGGCTTCCGTCACCTGCAACACGGCTATGTCGATTATACTGTCCTCTCCCACCGTTCTGGCCTTAAACTCCTGACCTTGGGAAAAGACTAATTTAATCTCGGTCGCGTCCTGGACCACGTGTTGATTGGTCAAGACGTATCTTTTCCCCTTCCAATCGATCAAGAAACCCGAACCCAGCGATTCGACCTCCCGTTTCTCCTCGGGAGCTCGCTCGAAGAAATAGCGAAAGTAAGGTTCTCCCAAACCGAAAGGAGAAGGACCCTGTACCGTCTTCTTTACCTCCACTCGGGTCACCGCGGGCCCGACAATTTCGGCCGCGTTCACTATGGCCGTCCTACGCGATACCTCGATCTTACCTTCCGCTTTCTTCTCCTCGGCCTCGGCCCGAAAGTCCACGCTCGCAGAGATAGACAAGGAAAGAAGCGCCACAGCCAACAGAAGGATCAACCCCGTCCGACCAAGTCCAAAGCTTTTCCCGTCTTCCGTTTGCATGAAGATCAACTCCAGTGACAAGATTATTTGATCGGGCCAGTCTGAAACCTTTTATCCCGATCAAAGATAATATAAGGTCCGAATGTCAAGATTTTGTCAAGAAAGGGTCAAAAAGGAAGGTATCTCGCCTTAGCTGCGCGTTTGACAGAGAGAGACCAACATCCGATATTATATTAATCACGACGAGATGCTCGACAATCGAAGAAGAAGTCAACCGAAAAAAGGGGGCCCCATGTTCAAACTGAAAAAGGTATCGAAAAAGTCTTTAATTGTCGCCATGATCGCCCTGATCCCTCTCCTCTTCGCCGGTTGCAACTGGCTGTGGGGTTGGACGGAACTGTACGTAAACAGGCAAAGTTCCGCCACGGAGCAGAACTTTCTCAGTGCCAAAGACGTCTATATTTGTCAGGGGGAATCGGCCCTACTACGCTGGGATTCCGATCGGAAGTTCTCGGAACGGCGAATAACCCCCGACGTCGGTCAAGTAAACAAGTCCGGCCAACGGACCATAACGCCGACCGAGACGACCGAATACACGCTGATTGCCGAAAAAGACAACCATCACTCCAGTTCGCGGGCGAAGGTACACATAATACAACCGGGAGACGAGGTGACCATAGAGGCGGAAGAGATCTACGATTCGGAACGGGGAAGTTACTATTGGCAGAAAAAGACTCGGGAACAAATCTTCTCCCCGAACATAGTGGTTAACGCCATCTCATCGGTCTACGGGGCCAACGAAGTAGGACCCTGGAACCTAAACAAGATAGACAAAAACGGGGTCTCCCACAGCCTCGACATCCCGGAAAACAAATGGGTGACGCCGGAGCCACGCTTCTCCGTCATCGGTACTTGGAACTTCGACCCCGAACAAAACTACGACGGTGAAGCCAGTTTCAAATTGCGCCTGCAATGTGAAACGGGTTGAAGCTGGATAAGCGATAAGCCCTAACCCGTGATCCTATGGCGACGATCCTCTATGGCCGTACAGAGTCGACGTGGTAGATAGAGACTGGATTTCTCTTGCACGTCCCGGAAAACTTTGAAAGCGTTTTCTCCTTTAGCAATCCGTGAAGCTAGGGTTTTGGCCTGTCTTTTGATAAAGCGATCCGCCTGATCCTGATTGTCGTCATATCCTTGATAACGCAGGATCAGGTCGATCGTCTTCTCCCTGAAGAAATCCGTGTTTTTATGCCTCCGATGCTGTCTTTCCTTGGCTTTTCGCGCTTCGGAAAAGCTCATCTTTCCTCCGCGCCAGGCCCTAAAAGTGCGGCAGGCACCTTCCGCTTCCCAGGAATAATAACCTTTGCAAGTGCCGTCTCCTTCGTCGGGCCATTTCTCGTTGAAATTTGGGCAATTAAGACATAGCCTGGATATTTTTCTAGACATCGAGACCACTCCTTTCAAACCAGCTCCGCCTTCAGCGCCTTTATTTCGTCTCGGAAGGCCGCCGCCTTCTCAAATTCCAGTCTTTCGGCGGCCTCATGCATTGAGTCCTCCAACTCCTCTATCAGAGACAATATTTCCTCGTTCCCCATCTCTTGCAGGTCCCTTTCTTCCTCGACCGAAGTTTCCTCCGCCCCCGGCTCGACCAACTGCGCGATATCGGTGATATCCTTCTTAATGGTCTCCGGCTCAATTCCGTGCTTCTCGTTGTGCTCCAATTGGATCTGTCTTCTTCGCTCGGTCTCGTCTATCGCTCTGCGCATGGAGTCAGTTACCTCATCGGCGTAAAGGAGAACCTTACCCCGCACGTTTCGTGCCGCCCTACCCATAGTCTGAATCAGGGAAGTATCGGAGCGCAAAAAGCCTTCCTTGTCGGCGTCCAGTATCGCCACTAGAGACGTCTCGGGTAAATCGAGCCCCTCCCTCAGCAGGTTTATCCCCACCAGTACGTCGTATTTGCCCTTGCGTAGATCGCGCAATATCCGCACCCGGTCGATCGTATCGACTTCCGAGTGCAGGTACCGAGCTTTGACCCCGACTTCGAGGAAGTAATCGGAAAGCTCTTCGGCCAGTTTCTTCGTCAACGTGGTCACCAATACCCGCTCGTCTCTGGCCGTCACCTTCCTTATCTCCTCCAATAGATCGTCCACTTGGCCCTCCACGGGACGCACTTCCACCTTAGGATCGACCAGGCCGGTCGGTCGAATAATCTGTTCCACCACCTGCTCGCTATGCTCGTATTCGTAGGGGCCGGGCGTAGCGGAAGTGTAAACGACCTGGTTGATCCGCTCTTCGAATTCTTCAAACTGCAAGGGTCGATTGTCCATCGCAGAGGGCAGGCGATAGCCATGTTCCACGAGCGTCTTCTTCCGTGAGCGGTCGCCGTTGTACATCCCTCTGATCTGGGGGATCGTCTGATGGGACTCGTCCACTATCATCAGGAAATCGTCGGGGAAATAATCGATCAGGGTATAGGGGGGCTGCCCCTCCTCCCGACCGCTCAAATGACGGGCGTAATTCTCGATACCTTTGCAATAGCCCACTTCCTTCATCATCTCTAGATCGTAGCGGGCCCTCTCTTCCAGCCGTTGGGCCTCCAGCAGTTTGCCCTGACTCCTGAAATGGTCCAGCCTCTCTTCTAGTTCTCGCTCAATACGCTCGATGGCCTTTTGCAACTGTCGTTCTTTGGTAACGAAATGCGTGGCGGGGTAGATGACTATCCGTTCTTTCTCTTGCAGCGCCCGACCCGTCACCGGATCCAGAACGCGGATTCGATCGATGGTATCTCCGAAAAATTCCACCCGGACGACGCCCTCACCGTAGATGGGAACTATTTCCACCGTGTCTCCCCGGACGCGAAAAGTCCCTCTCTCGGGATTCATATCATTTCTGGAATACTGAATGTTTACCAAACTGCGAAGCAATTGGTCCCGACCCAACCTACGATCGACCTCCAAAGGACGGGACATATCCTCGTAAGTGTCGGGGGAGCCAAGGCCGTAAATACAGGAGACGCTGGCCACTATAATCACGTCTCGCCGTTCAAACAAGGCCGAAGTGGCCCGATGGCGAAGGCGATCGATCTCGTCGTTGATGGAGGAATCCTTTTCTATATAAGTGTCGGTTTCGGGCACGTAGGCTTCCGGTTGGTAGTAGTCGTAATAAGAGACAAAGTAGTGAACGGCATTTTCGGGGAAAAGTTCATTAAACTCGTTCCATAACTGGGCGGCCAAAGTCTTGTTATGAGCGATGACCAAGGTGGGCTTCTGGACGTTCTCTATCAGATTGGCTACAGTAAAAGTCTTGCCGGTACCGGTGGCCCCCAGCAGGGTCTGATGGACCATACCGCTCTCCACCCCCCGGGTTAGCTTTTCGATCGCCTTCGGTTGGTCGCCTTGGGGGGTCTTGTCCGTATCCAGTACAAATTTCTCTTTCGTCTCCGCCTCTTCGATAACCATAATTTATCGACCGTATTCCACTTAGATTTTAACCGATAAGGGGGGATCAGTTAAGAGATAATCGGCGCGCTCGGTCCCTCCTTTGGAGGGTGAGTTCGGCGCTTTCCAAACTGAAAAAATACAGAGAAAAGCTGTGAAAAATGGAAAGGTAGACTCTAGTAGAGGTGTTCCAACACCTTGTCGGTAGTCTTTCGCCCCTGGGAAGTGCGCTCCAGAAAGCCCTGCTTAATTAGATAAGGTTCGTACACATCGGAGATCGTATCTTTCTCCTCGGAAAGGGCGGCCGCGATGGTGTCCAATCCGACCGGACCACCGTCGAATTTGTCCACTATCGTATGTAGAATACGCCGATCCAGCTTATCCAAACCTTCTTCATCGATACCCAACATGTCCAAAGCTTCCCGGGCGACCTCCCTGTCGATGAACCCGTCGGCCCGCACCTGGGCGTAATCGCGAGCACGCTTTAGCAATCTATTGGCGATGCGGGGAGTGCCCCGAGCCCGTTTGGCGATCTCACCTGCACCACCGTCTCCGTCGCTAATTTGTACGTCCAGGATTTCCGCTCCCCGCAAGACGATCTCCCTGATCGCTTCCACGCTGTAGAAATCGAGATGCAACACGACCTCAAATCTGTCGCGTAGAGGGGAAGTAAGCAACCCCGTCCTGGTGGTGGCGCCGACGAGGGTAAAGGGCGGTACGTCCAACCTTATCGTCTGGGCACTCGGACCTTCTCCGATGACGATATCTATTTTGAAATCCTCCATCGCCGGATAGAGTACTTCCTCGACGTTCCTGCGCAGACGATGAATCTCATCGATGAAGAAGATATCTCCCGGAGCCAAGTTACTGACTATGGCGGCCAGATCGCCAGGCTTTTCTATGGCCGGACCGGAACTGGTCTTGATGTTGACACCCATTTCGTGAGCGACGATGTTGGCCAAAGTGGTCTTACCCAGACCGGGAGGACCATGGAAGAGAATGTGATCGACGGTGCTTCCGCGCTTCTTGGCCGCCTCCAGCAAGATGGAAAGCCTCTCCTTGACGCTTTCCTGGCCGGTAAATTCCTTCAAACTGGTAGGCCGCAGGGCCATCAAACCGGAATCGCCATCTCCTTCCTCGCGCGAAAGGGGACCTCTGTCTAAACCGTCGTCTTTGTCTTTTCTGCCGGACATAACAGAAATATTTTAACTGCCAAGGGACGACGGCTGCAAGGCAGAAACAGGGAAAGACAAGAGAAGAGGTGGAGCGGGGGCGAGGAGGAGGTAAATATGACCCGTTTGCTTGTCGCCCCGATAGCCGATCGATAGCGACGCTAGCGGAGGAAGTTGGAGGAGAGGGGAGGAAAGAGCCGTCCTTATTCCTCCTCCCCTTCTTCGGTTTCACTTGCCAGCTTATCCGTCATCTTTTGAGCTAGTTCCGCTATTTTGACAAAGGCAAAAAGAGCCCCCACTCCAGCCAGTAAGCCTCCAACTCCGAATAACAATTGACCTAGGGAAAAATTCACGCTTATCTCCCTTTTCGGTACGATGAGAAATTTTCAACTAACTCGTCAACTAAAGGCTTCCGCGAATAATATATGGAATTAGGATTCCGCCTGGGGCAACTTCTTCAAGAAAAATAACCCCCAAGTCGGATCAATAAGATAGCCACTCCGACCGAAATCAGCAAATAACCGACGGCTTCTAGAATTTCGGGCATCCTCACCCACCCCCTTTTAAAGTCTACGTCAGGCGCAGTCCGCTTGGAAAGAGTTTTTTGGGCAGTGCGATTAACCCTCTTCGAAGTAACCTCCCAATCGGATCAATAAGATAGCCACTCCGACCGAAATCAGCAAATAACCGACGGCCTGTAGTATGTCTACCATTTGCTTCACCTCCTATTAGCTTGCAAATAAGTTTACGATCAAATAAAATTATTTACTATTTACTTCCCTCCATTATTAAGTTTTTTTAGGCTCTTTTTAAAAGCCTTTGTGTCCCTTAGAAAAAGGATCTTTATCCCCCATCTTTCTTACTTCGATCACTCTTCGAGCATACCGGGGTAATATTGCTCTCTCCGACGAACAATGAAGGTTTCGCAACTGATTGGGCCGCTTGAAGAACGTTTCCTTGTGCGGAAAGATCAATAATTGCCGGGGGATTTCGGACCAGGTAAAATCTCTTGGAAAGTTGTCTCAAGATTATTCATAATTTTTTATGGACTATACGGGATATTGGATCAAATTGGAAGAGCAGTTCAATTTGGATATAATTTTAGTCATGGTTGAGAGTCCTTATTTTCCCTTCTTTTCTCTATCAAACCTTTTCATACTTATATAATCCGTCAAGGTTTAAAGAGGGTCACTCTCACCCAAATAAAAACACAGAAAGGATTTTTAGAAATGAGTAGTTTAAAAGAGGTAGAGAAGGAACTAAGCGCACACGAAAGGTTTTTCATCTTTTCTCACATGAGTCCGGAAGCGGACGCCATCGGCAGTCAACTTGGTCTCAGTCGCATTTTGCGTCAACTAGGCAAAAAGACCGTGCTGGTCAACCAGGACGGCCTACCGGAAAGGCTATCCTTTATCAAAGGGTCAAAATCGATAAATCGTCCTTCGGAGATAGACATGAGAAAAGATCAGCCCAAGGTGGCCATAGTGGTCGATTGTGCCAACCTGGATCGAATAGGAGACGATGCGGTAGGGATGCTGGCCGATAGAAAGATAGTAAATATCGACCATCATCAGGACAACAGTCACTTCGGAGATTTGAATCTGGTAGAGTCGTTCGCCGCGACCACTCAGATTATATACGAGTTGACTCAGTACCTGGACTTCAAGGTAGACCCGCCCCTCGCGACCGCTCTCTATGCCGGACTGATGGTCGATACGGGCTCTTTTCAGAATTCCAACGTCGATCGAGCGGCCCTGGCTACGGCCGCGGAGTTGGTCGACCTCGGAGCCGACGTGAAAGCGATCGTGAAAAATATCTATGAAAGCGAACCGTTTCCCAAAATGAAGTTACTGGGCCGAGTATTGGGAAAGGCATCTTTCAACGGAGATATAGTCTGGAGCGAAGTGACGAAAGAACTGCTGGAGGAAACGGAAACCAACATGAGCGACACGGAAGGCATCATCACCCAATTGCGCAAAACGGAGGGGGCCCAAGTGGCTTGCTTGTTCAAGGAACTGTCGAACGAACGGGTGAAGATCTCTCTGCGCTCCAAGGACGGGTTCAACTCCAGCAAAGTCGCCCGCTCCTTCGGCGGGGGCGGGCACAGAGCGGCTGCCGGGTTCCTACTTGAAGGAGAACTGGAAGAGGTAGAACGGAAGGTGATCAAGAAACTGCAAGGGGAAATCGATGGTTGATGAAACAAAGAATTCTTCCCCACAGAAGGACAAAACCGTAGTCGCTTTGGGCACTTTCGACGGCGTCCACCGGGGCCACCAGGAGTTACTGAAACGGACCGCCGAACTGGCCCGAAAGAGGGGGTTGAGGAGCCTCGCTCACACCTACGAACTCCCTCCGAGAGTTCATCTAGGGGAGAAAGAGGATTTCGAAGCAAAATTGCTTCTGCCGCCCGACCGCAAATTGGAACTGTTGAGGGAATACGTCGAAGAGGCCATGGTGGAAAGGTTCGGGCGGATTCGAGAGCTAGAACCCCGAGCGTTCATCGAGAAAATTCTCCTGGGTGAATTGAGGGCCCGGGCCGTCGTCGTGGGCCGAGATTGGCGCTTCGGCAAAAACAGGGCAGGCGACGTCGAGGACCTGCGCTCAATCGGGGAGGAAAGTCTTTCCGTCATGGCGATAGAGCCGATCGAAGAAAAGGGAGAAGCGATCAGCAGCACCCGCATCCGCCGCGCCTTGAAGGAGGGCCAGATGGAATTGGCCGGACGGATGCTCGGTCGACCTCCGGAATTAAGGGGTAAGGTAACACGCGGAGAGGGATTGGGCAGAAAACTGGGTTTTCCCACTGCCAATTTGGCGGTCGACGAGCGCCTCGTCCAGCCGGGGGAAGGTATCTACGCCGCACGGACTGAGGTGAAAAACCGACTCTATCGGAGCGTATTCTACGTTGGAACCAGACCGACGATCGACGACAAGAGTCTCCGCCTAGAAGTGCATCTGTTGGACGGCTTCAATGGATCCATCTACGGGGAAAGAATAACCGTCTATCCCCTGGTCCGCTTGGGAGGAGGACGGGACTATCGATCGAGAGCGGAACTGCGGCGGGCGATAGAGGGTTTCGTGCAACGGGCCAAGGAGGTCTTGTGAAAAGTGAGCGAAAACCTTCAACTCGATCCGGATCGTCTTTTCAGCCGGCATCCCGAAGCCAAGGAGATCATCGAAATATTGAAAAGGGAAGGCTGGCAGACCGTAATAGTGGGAGGGGCGGTACGTGACGCTCTTCGAGAAAACTTCGAGCAGGATTTTACTTTCTCCCCCGCCGATTCCGACGTCGACATCGCCACCGAAGCGTCCCTGAAAACGGTCAAGAGTATTTTGAGCGGGAGAGGTTACCGTTTCGTGGAAGTGGGAGCCAGTTTCGGGGTGTTGATCGTAGTTACTCCAAAGGGCAAAGAATACGAAGTGGCCCATTTCCGGGAGGAATCCGACTACGACGGTCGCAGGCCGAACCACGTGCGGCGCACGGATTCGCTCAAAAGAGACGTCAAGCGCAGGGATTTTACCGTCAACGGACTGGCGATGGATCTTGAAGGCCGGGTGATAGATCACGTCGGCGGAATAGAAGACCTGAAGAGAGGTCTGATAAAGGCGATCGGGGATCCCCGGGAAAGGTTTACAGAGGACCTGCTGCGCCCGCTGCGGGCCGTCCGCTTCGCATGCCATTTGGAGGGAAAGATAGAGGAAAGGACCTACGAAGCCCTGGTCGAGATCGCCCCGCGGGTGACGGAAATATCGTGGGAAAGGATCGGTCAGGAAATGATGAAAATTATGGAGACGGACAGTTCGGCCCGGGGAATGAGGATCCTTAAAGAATCCGGATTGTTGGAGGAATTGCTTCCGGAGATGGCGGCCAACGCGGGAGTGAAACAGTCCGAAGAATATCATCCGGAAGGTGACGTGTTAACCCATAGCCTGAAAGCCATGGAAGTGGCGGACGATTTAAATTTCCCTCCCCTAGTCAAACTGGCCACTTTCCTTCACGACGTGGGAAAAAGAGAAGCGCTGGAGAGAAACCGCGGAGAACATATGGGCGGCCACAGCCAGATCGGGGCGAAGAAGACGCGCAGGATTTGCAGGAGGCTACGCTTGTCAAACGAAGAGACGGACAAGGTAGTCTGGATAGTGGAAAACCATATGCGCGGAGCCATCCTACCCCGGATGGGGCGCGGCAAGCAGATCGAACTGATCGGCTTCTGCGAGGACGAAAAAAAGCTCGACATAGACGACGTTTGGGGCAGATACGACCGCTTCGCGGCCCTGCTTCAGACTCTGATCGCCGACAGCGAAAGCAGCGCTCACGGTCCCAAAGGGTGGCTACCGCCGACGAAGGAACTGGCCCGCCTTCTGCCCCATCTCCACAATTTGGAGAAAAGAGAAGGGGCCCGAGAGATGATCAACGGCAATGACCTGTTGGCCCTGGGGCTGGAAGAAGGGCCCAAATTGGGTGCCTTATTGGAGGAACTACATCGGCTGATCTACGTAGGTGAGATAAAGTCCAGAAGTGAGGCTCTCCAAAGGGCAAAGAAGATGCTAAAAGAAGAACTGGACTGAGTTTTTCTTCCGCTACTTTATATGGATCTCAATTACGTCCCCGTCCTCCAACTGGTGATCACGGGAGACCTGCTGTCCGTCAAACCTACCCGACCCCCAGATGCGCACGTAATCCAGATCCTTGGCCAACTCGCGATGTATCGAGCGTGCCGCGTCCATCACCGTACTAGAAGCCTTAAGTAGATAGGGTTCGTCCAAATCCGGATCTTTGCCCGGCTTCTTCGTGTAAACTCTGATCATCCCCAGGGCTTGGAAGGTCGCCTGACGAAAACGATCCAGACTATCCTCGTCCAGGATGGAAAGCGGGACGACGGGCATACCTCCCTTTTCTTCCAACTTCCGTAATTCCTCCTCTCGCTCTCCTTCGTCCAGCTCGTCCACCTTGCTGGCCACGACCAGACCTTTCCTGTTGGTTCGACCGACTTGTTGATGGCTAAAATCCTCCTCCGGATCGAAGAGGAAGATATTTTGCTCCGCAAGCAAAGCGAGACTCTTTTCCAATCGGGCCAGCGGATCGGCTCCGCAATCGGCTAGCAGCAGGACCAGATCGGCCTTTCTGATAAGATTAAAGACCCAGGTTTCGACATGATCATCGGAGAGGGGCGGAACGTCGATCAATTGGATCTGGACGTCTTCGTAATTCATCATCCCCACGGTAGGACCGTAGGTGGAAAAGGGGAAATCGGCCACTTGAGGGGTGGCATTGGTCACTATATCGACCAGGGAGGACTTGCCCGAGTTGGGGAGACCACAGACGGGCACCTGCCCCGCACCCTGTTTTTCTATCTGGTCGGGAGTCTTGGCCCTGGCCGGTCCCTTTTCTTTTTGCGATTCCTTTTTCAATCTGGAAATGCGCCGCCTGATATCGGCTTCTATCTTGTCGGTGCCCTTATGGTTGGGCAAAAGGGACAACATTTCCTGCAGAGCGGATATCTTTTCTTCGTCTCCTTGGGCTTTTCTGAATCGCTCTTCCGCCTCAATATATTCCGGAGGTAAGTTCGCCGGCATTTCTCTTTACCCTCCAGCTTTATAAGAATTTCCGAGAGAACTCCAAAGAGCACCCCGAGGGTGAATTCGCTCCTCTCCGGGAAATCGGTGTTAGAAATTTTAGGGTCGGTCCGATCTTTTTTCCAACCCTCGTGGAACAAAAAGGGCCCACGTAGAGACGTGGGCCCTGCTAAATTATCATCCGAAAGCTACCAAATCAAGCCTAACGGGAGGCCTCTTCCAGTAACTCCCCCTCCGAAGAAATAAGTTGAACCTTGATCGGCATTTTCCCCAAGGCGTGAGTGGAACAGGAAAGACAAGGATCGTAGCATCGAATGGCACTTTCCATTCTATTCAAGGTACCTTCGGGTATCTCTCCGTTCGGTTCGACGAACTCCTTCGCCACCTCGTATACGCTTTCGTTCATCGCTATATTGTTATGACCGGTGGCGACGATGAAGTTTGCCTCCGTGATCGCGCCATTGCCGTCGGCCCGATAGTCGTGGAATAACGTGCCCCGAGGGGCCTCGATCGCCCCGATTCCTCTTTCTCGTTTCGGCCTAGCGGGGACACTGGTCACTCCGTCATATACCTCTTCCCCTTCCAGCAGCTCCATGATCCGCTCCAAGGAGAAAAGCAATTCTATCATCCGGGCGTAATGATAATAGAGCGAACCCTGCAAAATTCCGTCCTCACCGAGGGCCCTATATCTTTCCCATTCCTTTTGAGCAAGTTCCGTGCCGATACCTTCTATTAAGTTGAGCCGGGCCAAAGGCCCCACGCGATAAACGCCCTCTTCAAAACCCGCCTTCTTATAATAGGGGAACTTCAAATAAGACCAATCCTGGGCCCTTTCCGCAATTACTGACTCGTAATCGGCCGCTTCGAACTCCTCCAATTTCTCCCCGTCCTGATCGATCAGCCTAACCCGACCGTCATAGAGTTCAAGTTCCCCCTTTTCGTCCACAAGCCCCATGTAACCGGTGGGGAAACTGGCACAGCGGTCGACCAAGTCGGCCAACTCGTCGGCATAAAGTCCGTTTAAGATCTCCAGAGTATCCAGGACGGGCTCAACCAAATTCTTCCCTTCCTCCAGCAGCTGCCGGCCCTTCTCTCCGTCCAGATTACTGTTGACGCCGCCCGGCAAGGCAAACTCCGGGTGAACTCGCTTGCCCCCGAGCGCCTCGATTACGCGCTGGCCGAAGCTTCGCAGTTTGACCCCTCGTTGAGCCAGCTCCGGTTCCTCTCGCAATACGCCGACTATGTTCCGTTCGGCGGGATCGGCCTCAAATCCCAAAACTAGCTCCGGACTGGACAGGTAGAAGAAACTCAACGCGTGAGACTGCAGGACCTGCCCCATATGCATTAACTCACGTAGCCTGTAGCCCCCTTGCGGAAGGGAATCGACACCGACCAGCTTATCACAGCCCTTGGCGGCTGCTAGGTGATGGCTGACGGGGCAGATACCGCAAATACGGGAAGTAATCTCCGGCATCTCCCATAAAACTCTGCCCTCGACAAATTTTTCAAAAGCCCTGAACTCCGTGACGTGAAACCTGGTATCTTCCACTTGGCCATCGTCGTCCAGATGGATCGTTATTTTGGCATGTCCCTCTATCCTAGTAACAGGTTCAACAACTTTGGTCCGACCCATATATACCTCCTAAATCCTCTAACCCTCCAGACAAAGCCGGAGGGTGTTAACTCTCAATTGTACTGAAGCTCTTCCGGATCAAGCTGAGGAATCCTACCCGCAAGCAGTTCCTCCAGTCCAAATCTGATCAGGTCTGCCGAAGGAGGACAGCCGGGCAGATATACGTCCACGTCGACGTATTGATCGACCGGCCCCACTTTATCCATCAGCTCTGGCACGTTCTCCGGGGAAGGGACTACGCTCTCCTCATCGGACTTTCCCACGTAAGTTTCTTCCAATATCTCGTCTATATCCTGGAAATTGCGCATCGTCATGATTCCGCCCAGACAGGCACAATCTCCCCAAGCGACCAAAATATCGCTTTTCTCCCGCATCTCCTGAGCCAGCTTAAGGTTTTCCTCGTTGGTCATCGACCCTTCCAGGATGCCCACTTTAACTTCGGGGATCTCCTTGGTATCAACTACCATATGACTAGCCACAAGTTCGACCTGATCCAATAGATCGACGATAAATTCATCCACGTCCAAAAAGGACATATGACAACCGGAACAACCACCGAGACAGCCGGTCGCCACCTTCACTTTATCCGCTGCCATAAAATCACCTGGCCTTTCAGTTATCGCTACTATTCGTCGGAAACGCGCAATAATTGACCGTCTTCCTCCAACTCAAAGCGGGGTTCAAGGACGGCCTTCACCGTCTTCTCCTCTCCGTCCACGTCCACGAAACTCCCCCCGCGTTCGAACCAGGCCCGAGCGGGTAAAACCAAGTCGGCTTCCTCGGTCAATTCCGACTCCCGGGCCGCCTGGACGATCAGAAAATCCGCCCTTCCAGCTACTTCTTTCATCTCCTCTAGATCCTCGTCGTCGGCCGCCAGCAGATAGCATAGATCGAACTCCCCTTCCAGATCCTCAGTAGAAAGCTCCGCCACGGCCTGATTGGAAACCCCGTTTAATCGCAGAAACTCCCCTCCGGAGACTCGAGCCAGATGGAGTAACCCTTTGAGAGAGGAAACGTCCTCCACCCTTGCTCCCGCCAGGAGGAAACTGCGCTTCGAACCGGCGAGAAAACTTTTTACTTCGGTCAAATCCTGTGAAGAAAGTCCTGCTTCCGTCGGCTCCTCGAGGTCCGATTCATCTTCCATGGATCGGGCGACGCTTTCGGCCAGCGGCGTATCCTCGGATTCTAACTTCAAAAAGCCGTCCGAATAGCGGTCCAAGCGATCCTCTTCAATGTCGACGACCATCAGCTCCGCTCCCTCCTTGCTGGCCCTTCTAACGTAGGCCGCAATTACGGGATGGGTATCTACGATGGAAGAATCGAAGACGAGGATTTTATCCGCTTCCAGCAGCTGGGAGCTTGAAGAGGCGAGAGAGGGGAGGTCCTCCTCTTCCTTCGCTCGCTCAAAAGACCTAATTCCGTCTGCCCCGGGCACGTCGAAAGATCCCCCGCAAGATTCCATCAAGTTTTCAAAAGCGCTCAAACTCTCCGTCGGAAGACGATCGGAGACCATGCCGGCCACGCGATCCGCCCGACCCAGCTCGGCCCCAGCACGTTCGAGGGCCTCTTCCATTCCGATCTCTTCCCTTACCTCTCCGTCGTTCAAGTAAGCGCTCGTCACTCGCTCCCTCTCCTCCGTCAGCGGGTCAAAACGGCCTCGCTCACATAGTTGTCCGCCGGAGGGTCCCTCTACCTCCGTCCCGTATATCTGGACGAGGTTACGCGAACGGGTAAATACCTCGCGGCCACAGCCGACGCTGCATTCGGTACAGACCGTCTCGCTGGATTCGCATTCTTTGGTATTGCCCCGGTAAGCGCTGTGTTTGCTGAAAATAGTGCCCGTCGGACAGACCTGCATACAGGCACCACAAGAAATACAGGTCGACTCGCCCAAGGGCCTATTGAGATCGGCTACCACCTTGGTATCCTGCCCTCGGCCGCCGAAATCCAACGTGTCGTTGCTTACCACTTCTTCACAGACCCTAATACATCGACCACAGAGGATACAACGATTGTGATCGATAACTAGATGCTCGCTGACAGAATCCACGGGATAGGATTTGTAACTGTAGGGGATGCTGACGTGATCAACGCCGTACTCTTTAAGCAGATCCTGCAGCTCACAGTCCCCGTCCATATCACAGTACATGCAATAGTGATTCTCTTCGGCACAGATTAGCTCCAACAACATCTTCCGATGCTTACGCAGTTCATCGTTGTGGGTCTCGATCTCTATGCCGTCCTGGACGGGCGTCGTGCAGGCCGTCTCCAACCTGTCCCCGTCAATCTGAACCGTACACATCCGGCAAGCGCCGACGTCCGTCAAGTCGTCGTAGTGGCAGAGGGTGGGGATTTCGATCCCCGCATCTTCACAAGCCTCAAGGATCGTATCACCCTCTTCGGCCGTTACCTCCCGGCCATTCACCGTCATTTGGATCTCGTTCATTGCTGCCCTCCCGCTTTATATTTTTAGTTAATTATGCATGCAATAACGCAAAACCATCAGATCGAAGTGGTCCGTGTTCTGTACGGATAATAATACAGAACCCATTGAAATGATCTGTACAGGGAAAGAGAATGTGAACACATTCACACAAATTGCTAGAACAAAACCCCGTTGCATTTAATCCCGATAGTGTTTATAACATATAAGGATAAGTTCTGCAATATCAAGGATAGGCATAACCTCGACCCACTGCCAGGGATAGAGTTTCATCGCGGTCCTCAAAGTATCATATCCAACGAAGCTAATCCGGGTCCAATCGATTTACCACATATAAATGGGGGATTTCAACTTGGCAAAAGATCAGGAGAGGGACGGAAATAAGTTCAACAGCGCCTCCTACGGGGAATTGGCCAAAGCTTTAGACGCTTACGTAGCCGTCAAGAAAAAGGATGGGGCCGAAGTCCCTATCAGTTCGGTAATAAGTTCCGACTTGATCAGCGATATTTTGATGTTCGTAGAGGAAAGACCGCTGCTGCTTACCGGTCTGGTAAATCCTCAGGTAATAAGGGTGGCGGACATGGTGGATATAGGAGGAATAATATTTGTAGGAGGTAAAAAGCCTGAGGAGGGAATGATAGAGATGGCCCGACAGAAGGAAATGCCTCTAGCAATTACGGAACGTACGCTTTATGGAGCCTCGGGAGAACTTTACAAAAAAGGGATTAAACCTTGCAAATACGGTGGAGGAAAAGATCTTGCCAAGTTATCTCTGGAAAAATGATGAAGCAACCTGTCTTAGAAACGGGGACGAGAGGGAAAAAGGACTCAAGAAAGACGGGAAGGGGAGCATAGTTTTGCAGACCGAGATAGAGGGGGGAGACTTTGGCCACGCCGGGCAAGGTTCCAGTCAACTGAAGGAGACGATGAAGAAATTGGGGATCGATTCTCAGCTGATCAAAAGATCGGCCATCTCGGCTTACGAAGCCGAGATGAACGTCGTTATCCACTCTCGACAGGGAAAAATGGAAGCCATTATCAGCAGCGACAAGGTAATCGTTTCAATCCAAGATCAGGGCAGCGGCATCGAGGATATCGAACAGGCCCTTCGCCCCGGATACTCCACTGCTTCTGAAGAGGTTCGCGAGATGGGTTTTGGCGCGGGTCTCGGTTTAAGCAACATGAAGAGGAACGCCGATCGCTTATTTATCGAATCGGAAATAGGTGAAGGAACTGAAGTGGAGATAACTATCTGCCTCGATGGATCCCGATAAAGACAAGATCAGTTCTTCGTCGATCCAAATTCGGACAATTCCTAGCAGCCCCCTTCCAGAGATCAAAAACAAGTTCAGGCAAAAATAGGGGAGAGTAAGGTTATGGAAATGGAAAACGAACATTACAGGCATTCTATCAGATTTATCCCCGCCCTTTGCAAGGGTTGTACCCACTGTCTGAGAGCGTGTCCGACGGGAGCGATTCGGGTGAGGGAGGGCAAGGCCCATATTATTCAGGACAAATGTATCGCCTGTGGGGAGTGCATCCGCGTCTGTCCCAACGACGCCATCAGAGCCAGTTCCGACGAGCTTTCTCGACTGGATGATTACGATTTTCGGGTGGCCGTACCCACTTCGCCCTACTTCGGTCAGTTCCGCGAAGGGGTGGGCTTGGGTAAACTGGTCCAAGCACTCCACGAGTTAGGTTTCGACGAAGTATTCGAGGAGGCTCGGGGGGCCGACCTGTTGGTGGAGGTATTGCGGGAAAAGCTCGAGGAAGAAGAGTCGGACGGACCGCTCATCTCCACCACCTGTCCCGCAATCATAAGATTCATCCAGGTAAAGTTTCCTTCCTTGACGGAAAACATAGTTCCCCTGAGCGCGCCGGTCGAAGTGGCCGCTCGACTGGCCAGAATGAGATTAAAGGAGAGAAAAGAAGCGGGCGAAGAGCGCTTAAAAGGGGCGCAGATCGGCATATTCTCCATAGCCCCCTGCCCCGCCCAGGTAAGGGCCGCCCGCGAGCCCGATGGCCGTTACGGATCAGCCCTGGACGGCGTAATATCCATAGAGGAAGTCTACAATAAAGTGATGGGCATCCTGCCGGAATTGGATCGGGAAGCGCAATTCGGGGGAAGCAAAAGGGGTCTCAATTGGGGAAGGCGGGACGGGGAAGTGGAAGCCGTGGACGAACGGCACCGCATCATCGCCGTCGACGGGATAAGGAACGTAAACAGGGTATTACAGGATTTAGAAGAAGGGCGCTTGCAAGAAGTGGAATACCTAGAGGCCCGTTCTTGCGTGGAAGGCTGCGCCGGCGGCGTTTTAACGGCCGAGGATCCACCTATCGCCAAATACAAGCTGGGAAACATGGAAGAAAGATACTTCTCCCCCGCAGAGGAAGGAAAGCGGGAAGAACTGCAGCAATTGCTGGAACGAAAGGAAATATTCGAACTGGAAGAAGAGATCGAACCTCGCCCCACGCTCCACTTACACGACGATCTGCAAGAGGCGATAGCGATCATGGACAAGGCCGAAAAGGCGATGAACGTCTTGCCCGGTCTGGACTGTGCCGCCTGTGGCTCGCCCAACTGTCAGGCCTTCGCCGAGGACGTGGCAAAGGGGGAGGTCTCGATCGATCAGTGCCCCCTATTGGACGAGGAGGAGTTAGCTAAATTGGAGAAAGAAAAGGAGCGAAAAGAGGATTCCGGATGAATAAAGTCAACCTTGAGCTAGTCGATCTAGTCGAGAATATAGAGGGTTTGGAACGACTCTGCGGATCTCGGGACGTCCCCGTCGAAAGCGGCTACGTCTCCGACCTGTTAAGCGACGTAATGCGCAACGCGGCCGGGCGATCGGCATGGGTAACGATTCAGCATCACGAAAACGTAATCGCGGTCGCTTTGATGGCGGAAGTCTCGGTCGTCATCTTCAGCAACGGATTGAGGCCGGAGGAGGACGTAATTCGGCGAGCGGAGGAAGAGGACCAGGCGATCTGTACCTACGAAGGATCGAGTTTTGAACTGGTGGGAAAACTGTACCAGCTCGGCCTCCGGTAAAGGTACCTTTCACCGTCTTTGGCTGAAACTTTTTCGGGCCAAAGCCCGGACTAAGGCCTTCTCAGTAAACGCTGCAGCAACTACGAAAGGCTCAGCAATCAGTTCTATGAAGGGAGGAAATTGAAGTGACTCTATCCGAGCAAACTTACCGAACTCTGGACAGAATAGTTAAAGCCCATGAGAAGACTAAGACACCCCTGATCCAGATATTGCATAAGGTACAAAACGAACTGGGCTACATTCCGCCGGAAGCTCAGGGATATCTCGCCAAGCAGTTGGGCATACCCAAAAGCGAGATCTACGGCGTCGTCTCCTTTTATTCCTTTTTCAACATGGAACCGCAGGGCAAACATCTGATCAACATCTGCACGGGAACGGCCTGCTATATCAAGGGAGCCGAAGCGATCATCGAAGCGATCGGGAGAGAATACGACGTAGAACTAGGCGGCACGACGGAGGATGGGCAATTTACGCTCAGTTCGGCCCGTTGTATGGGATGCTGCAGTTTGGCTCCGGTAATGTCGGTGGATGGAGAGATACATGGAAACCTAAACCCGGACGAAGCTCTCGAAGCTTTAAAAGATTACGGGAAAGTCAAGAGTTGACTCGATCCAGCAAACGATTTTTAACAGGGAGGAATGTAAATATGGACTTGCAAGAGTTGCGGGAAATAAGAGAAAAGGCGCAAAAAGAGACCAACGTGAGGAAAAGCGAGGCGGAGAAGAAGGTGACCGTTTGCATGGGAACGTGCGGCATAGCGGCCGGGGCTCGCCCCGTGCTTAACGCCTTCGTAGAGGAAGTAAACAAAGCGGGGCTGGAGGACGTGATGGTTACCCAGACCGGCTGCGTCGGCCTCTGTTCCAAAGAACCGGTCGCCGAAGTGGAGACCCCCGCAGGAGACGTAACTTACGGGGACCTGACGCCGGAGCGGGTACGCCGCATCGTCCAAGAACATCTGGCAGAGGGGACTGTAGTAAGCGATTACGTAATTACCGAAGAGGCACAGGAAGAGTAAGTAAAGCCTTTTGAGGAGCTGAGAAAGGGGGAATGTGAGCGATGACGGGCAATGAAGTGAAGCAAAATTTAACCGAGGGAGGGGGCGGAAGTTCCGCCAGCTCGGGAAACAACAGAGCTACGGCCTTGGTCTGTGGCGGCGCCGGCTGCCGTTCTTCCGGCTGCGCCGAGATCAAAGATACCTTGGAGAGACGGCTCAAACACCACGATCTAGAAGGGGAAGTCCAGATAATCGAAACCGGCTGCATGGGCCCCTGTAGCCTGGGACCGCTGGTAGTAATCTATCCCGAGGGCGTCTTTTACAAAGAATTGCAGCCCGAGGACGCCCAGGAAATAGTGGACGAGCACTTGCTAAAAGGGCGGAAGGTAGAGCGACTGCTGGTAGAGAAGCCAGAAGCACGCCAGGAAATAAAGCATTCGATCGAAGAGTTGGAGTTTTTCAAAAAGCAACGCAAAGTCGCCCTGGAAAACTGCGGGATAATCGACCCCAGCAATATAGAAGAATACATCGCCCGCGACGGCTATCGGGCCCTCGGCACCGCCTTGACCGAGATGAAGCCCCAGGAAGTAGTTAAACTGATCAAAGATTCCGGCCTCCGTGGACGGGGCGGCGCCGGCTTCCCCACCGGGCTCAAGTGGGAGTTGACGGCCAAGGCGGCGGACGAGCCGAAATACGTCGTCTGCAATGCCGACGAGGGAGATCCGGGCGCCTTCATGGACCGCAGCATCCTCGAAGGAGATCCTCATCGCGTGTTGGAGGCGATGACCATAGCGGGCTACGCCATAGGGGCCGGCAGTGGCTATATTTACGTCAGAGCCGAATATCCGATGGCCATAGACCACCTCCAAACCGCCATCGAGGAAGCCCGTCATTACGGACTCTTGGGCGAGGACGTCTTTGAACAGGACTTTCAATTTGACATTGAAATCAGAGTAGGTGCGGGCTCCTTCGTCTGCGGAGAGGAGACGGCCCTGATGCATTCTATCGAGGGGAAAAGGGGCATGCCCACCCCTCGTCCCCCTTATCCCGCTCAGAAAGGGCTCTGGAACCAGCCCACTTTGTTGAACAACGTGGAGACTTACGCCAACGTGCCCAACATAGTGAGGAACGGGGCGGAGTGGTTCAACTCCATGGGCACCGAAAACAGTCCAGGCACCAAGGTATTCGCCCTAGCCGGCGACGTACGCAATACGGGGCTAGTGGAGATACCGATGGGCATCACTCTGCGGGAATTGGTCTACGATATCGGCGGAGGGATTCCCGAAGGGAAGGATTTCAAAGCGGCCCAGACCGGCGGACCTTCCGGCGGCTGTGTCACGGAGGAAAACTTGGACATGCCCATCGACTACGAATCGCTCCAAGAGGTAGGTTCAATCATGGGTTCCGGCGGCCTGATAGTAATGGACGAGTCGACCTGCATGGTGGACGTAGCCAAGTTCTTCATGGACTTCATCGTCGACGAGTCCTGTGGCCAGTGCACCCCCTGCCGAGACGGCACCAAACAGATGTATGACATCCTGAACCGAATAACGGCGGGGGAAGGGGAACCGAAAGACATAGAGCGATTGCGAGAATTGAGCGAGACGATCAAGAAGACCTCCTTCTGCGGGTTGGGCAAGACGGCGCCCAATCCAGTTTTGAGCACCCTGGACAACTTTGAGGAGGAATACCGGGCTCACGTGGAAGATAAACGCTGTCCCGCCGGCGTCTGTCAAGGACTACTATCTTACTCGATCGATCCTCAAGAGTGCATCGGTTGCTCCCGATGCGCGGAGAGCTGTCCCGTGGACGCCATCGACGGCGAGCCGGGCGGGGTCTATCAAATAGATGGGGACACCTGCATTAAATGCGACAATTGTTTCCAAGTATGTCCGGTAAATGCCGTCTCTCGGAGCTAAACGAGCGTGCGAAGGTTCAAGGCCGATTTGCATATTCATTCCGTACTTTCTCCCTGCGCGGATTTGAATATTTCTCCCCGGCGGATCGTGAAGGAGGCCCGAGAATTGGGCTTGGATCTGATCGCCGTAAGCGACCACAACTCGACGGGCAACCTCAAGGCTTTCGGAGAGGCGCTGGATCGATTCGGTCAGGGAGAGATCAGCGGACTTTACGGAACGGAAGTACAGACGAGAGAGGAAGTCCACCTGCTTTGTCTGTTTGACGAACTGAACCGGGCTACCGCCTTTGGCAAATTCGTCCAGGAGAACCTCCCGGCGGTGGAAAATCGAGAGGAAATCTTCGGTTCCCAGCCTCTGGTCGACGCAGAAGATAAAATAGTGGGAAAGGAAGACAGACTTCTGTTGAATTCCCTTGCGGTCGGTCTGGAGGAAGTAGCCGAACGGGTGGAGAGAGGGAAAGGGTTACCTATACCCGCTCACGTCTGTCGGCCCGCTTTCGGTTTGCTGGAACAGCTGGGCTTTTTCCCTCGCCAATTTCCGGCCCTTGAACTGGGGCCGGAAACGGTCAAGGAGGGCCGAGAGAGATTAAAAGGAAAATTTCCCTCCGTCCTCGGGGAGGCATTGGTCGGCTTCTCCGACGCCCATCGCCCTGAGCAGATCGGCCGAGTCTTCACTGAACTGCAATTGGAGAAAGGGACGATTTCCGAGTTAAGACGAGCCTTTAGAAAAGAGCGGGGCAGAAGAATTTTAGGGATCAAATCGAGCGAAGGCACCGTATTTTGATCTTCAAACTCAAAGGTGGACGACATGTTCGAACTATCTCTCCACGTGCTGGACATAGTGGAAAACTCCCTGCGGGCCGAGGCCGATTCCATTACAATAACCGTCGAAGAAAGCGTGCAAGAAGACCTGCTGGAAATCACGATCTCGGACGACGGGGAAGGTATGTCCTCGGATCTATTGCAAAATGCCACGGACCCTTTTACCAGCACCAAGAACGTGAGAAAGCAAAATATTGGATTGGGGTTACCCCTGTTCAAGCAGATCGCCTCCGCCTGCGATGGCGATTTTCGTTTGGATTCCAAGGAGGGCCGAGGAACCGTCTGTCGGGCCAGTTTCCGTCGTTCCCATCCCGACAGGCCGCCGCTCGGAGACATGGCAGGTACTATCCAGAGCGTCTTGGCCGGCCACCCGGACCTGAATTTGGCTTACCTGCATCGGACCGACGAGGAAGAGTATCGCTTTCATACGGCGGAATTGCGAGCGGCACTAGGAGAACTACCCCTAGATACCCCCTCCGTTTTGAACTACGTCAGGAAGGAGATAGAAGAGAACTTGACCGAAATTCGCCCGGAGGAATATATAGGCGAACCCCGGTCCGCATTGGGCTCGCCCGGCGAAGAGGGGGGCGGATCGGAGTAAGCAAACCAACATTATCAGCAAAGGAGGAGTTGAGATGAGTTCAGGCTTGGAAGCACAACTTGACGGCAAGGTGGAGCGCATCGCCGACAAATACGACAGAGAGAGACAGAACGTGTTAGCCATGCTGCACGAACTGCAAGAGGAGACCGTCGGCAACTACGTCAAGGAGCGTGATTTGGAGAAATTGGCCCAGTTGCTCGATCTGGCTCAAAGCGACCTGCAGAGTGTAATCAGTTTCTATTCCATGTTTAGCACTAGACCGCGAGGCAAGTACATAATTCGAGTCTGTGAAAGCGGTCCCTGTTCCCTGATGGGTTCCGACTCGGTGTTTGACGCCCTAAAAGAGAAGCTGGGCGTCGACATCTACGGCACGACGGAGGACGGGCTATTCACTCTGGAACCTTCCAGTTGCCTGGGAGTCTGTGCGGTCGCGCCGGCGATGATGATCAACGACGAGACTTACGGCAATTTGACGCGAAACAAAATCGGAGAAATCATCGAATATTACAGGGAAAAGGAAGAAACGGAAAATGCAGCGGACGAAAAAGGGGAGTGATCTTTAGGAATGGCCTTGGAAAACATGCATCTGTTGGTTGGCGTCGATAGTTCTTCTTTAATGGCCGGCGCTCGAACCATAAAGGAAGAATTGGAAAAGGAGATATCCAGGCAAGGTTTAAGCGAAAACGTCAAGGTGCTGGAGACCGGCAGCCTAGCCAGCTCCGAAAAAAACGTGGTCCTGTTAGTCTACCCGGAAGGGATCTACTACGGTAACGTGACGATCGACGACGTGGAGGAAATAGTGGAAGAGCATCTAAAGAAAGGCCGCCCGGTAGAGCGACTGAAGATAGAACCGGAAAGCGGACCCGCCGCGAGATCGGTCTCACTGACGCCGGACAAGCGAAGAGAGGAACTAAGTTCGCGGGTAGTGCTGGAGGACGTGGGGGAGATATCTCCGGACGAGATAGACGAATATATCGCCGTAGGCGGTTACGAAGCACTGGGAGTCGTCCTGGAAGAGGGCATGAAACCGGAGGAGCTGATCGAACTGGTGAGCGATTCCGGCCTGCGCGGCCGCGGCGGCGCCGGCTTTCCCACCGGTTTGAAATGGAGCTTTACCCGCAAAGCGGAAGGGGATAAAAAATACGTGGTCTGTAACGCCGACGAGGGGGAACCGGGTACCTTCAAGGATCGGCTGATCCTGGAAGGCGACCCTCACCGCATAATCGAAGGGATGGCCCTCTGTGGCTATGCCACCGGCGCCGACGAAGGTCTAATCTATATCCGGGGAGAATACGACCTCTCCATAGAGCGGGCCCAACACGCCATCGACCAGGCCAGAGAATACGGATTGCTGGGCAAAGACCTGTTCGGCTCGGGATTCGACTTCGATCTGGAGATCGTCCAAGGGGCCGGCGCTTACGTGGTGGGAGAAGAGACTGCCCTGCTCAACTCCATCGAAGGTAAACGGGGATATCCCCGGGTCAAACCACCTTTCCCGGCCAACTCCGGCCTATTTGGCAAACCGACCACGGTAAACAACGTGGAAACGTTGGCCAACATACCTCCAATCGTCCTCAACGGCCCCAACTGGTTTAAGAGTTTCGGCACGGAAAACAGTCCCGGGACCAAGGTCTTCACTATTCTGGGTCACGTCAACGACCCCGGTCTGGTGGAGGTTCCAATGGGGACGACCCTGAACGACATAATTACCGACTACGCCGGCGGGATGAGGGGGCGACCGTTCAAGCTGGCTCAACTCGGCGGCACCGCGGGAGGAATACTGGACGAAGAAATGCTCGACCTGCCGATGGACTTCGACACTATGGCCGAACATGGCGTAACGCTCGGTTCGGGCGCTATCCTGGTCATGGATCGATCTACCTCGGTGCGCAAAATGTTGCAATCCTTCATGAACTTCTTCCGCCACGAAAGCTGTGGCCAGTGCATCCCCTGCCGGGACGGTACAAGCAAACTGTACCAATTGGCGACCGATCTGGTCGAAGGAAAGGGGAAAAAGAACCACATAGAGGATATGATCAGGATAGCGGAGTCGATGGAAGCTACCGCTCTTTGTCCGCTGGGTCAGTCGCCGATCCAACCGATTTCGGGATTGGTAAAAAGCTTTAGAGGAGAACTGGAAGAAGGAATCAAGAATCGAGTCGAGAGTTAGAGATTAGCGAAGGAAGAATTACAGGTGGCCGGCGGCGGATTTTATCCATCCTAGACGCTTCTCCTGCCCGATACGACGTTTCTCCACCGCCGGCTTTAAAATTTCCGGGCACCCTCTAGCTCCCCGAGGGGATGAATCGCCCCCCTCCGGGAAAACTGATAGGTTGCCCTAAGTCCAGGCGATTGACTTTAGCATTTCACGGGTCCTTAGGCGCCAAACTTCTTGCCTAGATTACTGTAGGAGAGCAAAATGGGCAACAGGTTGCCGCTAAAGCGCCCCAAGCCCCCTTCTCCGCAACTCCTTTCGTCGAAAGCTTCCACCCTGTCCCTTCTAACGCTAGGCCCATTCATCAAAACGGGGACGGGATCGGCAACGTGTTCTCCGTAGCGGATCGGAGTCGTATGGTCGCCGGCGAAGCCGACGTGAGTCTCCTCCCAGTCCAAATTATCCCGTAGCCAGGCAAAAGTACGATCGATCTTCTCGATGAATTTGATCTTGGCCTGAGGGTCATGGTCGTGGGAGGCATTGTCCGTGCCCTTGAAATGGACAAAGACGAGATCCTTGCCCCTTTCCAGCTCCTCTTGGGCCAATTTGACCTTGTTGATAATTTTTGAATCGACCGTACCGGTAGCCCCCTCGGCCTCCTTCGGTTCCATGCCCGCTATCTTTGCCGCCCCGATGTACAAGGCACCAGCGGCCACGACGGAGGCGGTGATACCGTACTTGTCGCCTACGTCGGGCAAGTCGGGATAGCTGGCCGCCCCCCGGGCCAGCAAGGCATTGGCCGGGAGTTTTCCTTCCTCTTCCCGTTCCACGTTCAACGGTTCTTCCCTTAAGATATCCCTGGCCTTTTCCGTCACCTCGTTCAAGACTTCCGCCGTCTTGCGGGATTTTTCGTCCTCGGCGACGGATTCCGCTATCGGGGTGTCCAATTCGTGGGGATCGGTCGGACTGACGTCGTCCCCCAGACCTTGACCGCGCAGGATCAAGGCCCCGCGGTGTTCGGTACTGGTCTGAAAAACTACTTCCACGTCGGGATACTTGTCCGAACTCAGCTGAGCAAGGGCCTCCTGCAGCCGGTCTTGTCCCTGCTGAATCCTGCCGGCCCGCCTGTCGGCTATCTTCCCCTCCTCGTCGACCGTGGCGAAGTTGGTCCGGAAACAGACGTCCCCCGAGCGCACGTCCATCCCTATGCCGGCCGCTTCAAAAACCCCTCGCCCGGTATAATAGCGGTAGGGGTCATAGCCAAATAGGGATAGATGGGCCGTATCGCTTCCCGGACTGATTCCGGGCCCGATCGAATCCATCAACCCCGTCGCTCCTCTAGCTGCCAATTCGTCCAAGACGGGCGTATCCGCCGCCTCCAAGCAAGTCTTACCCTCCCAGTCGGTGGGCCGCCCTCCCAGGCCGTCGGCTATGATCATCACAGATTTCATCTAAAAAGCACCTCCTTTTAATTTCGGTCCTCGATCACAGAATATGCACAGCTCTATCATGAACGTCTTCCGCCGCCTCCATGATCGCCTCCGGCAACGTCGGGTGCGGGTGGATCGTCCCGGCCAGCTCCTCGGCGGTCAGCCCGTTTTCCACGGCCAGAGCCACTTCCGAGATCATATCCGCCGCCTCCGGTCCCAAGATCGCCCCACCGAGAACCCGATCGTCTTCTTCGTCTACCACCAGTTGAACCAACCCGTCAGTCCGATCCATGGCCAAAGCCTTACCCGAGGCCCGGAAAGGGAACCTACCTGTCTTTACGCTATATCCGGCCTCTCTCGCCTCCTCCACGTCCATCCCCACTTCGGCGAATTGGGGATCGGTGAAGATGGCCTGGGGGATGGCTCTGGGTCTTTGCGGTTCCTCGCCCGCGATGGCCGCCGCCGCGATCAGTCCTTCTCTAGTGGCCTTATGAGCCAAAAGCGGCTCGCCGGCCAGGTCTCCGATCGCATATATTCCCCGTTGGGAACTCTGCATTTGATGGTCCACCCAAAGAGAGCCGTCCTCCTCGGATTCGAGCTCGATCCCCTCTACCGTCTCCCCCAAAGCGGGTCGTCGCCCGACAGCGAGCAATACCTTGTCCGCTTCGTACTCCTCCCGCTCCCCTCCGTTTTCGGCAATCACCTTGAGAGAATTACCTTCTTCATTCTCCATACCCTTGGCCCCGACGCCTTTCTTCACATCTATTCCGTCTTTCTTCAGGCAACGATTCAATACGGCCCTGATCCTGCGATCCAGGCCGGCGGCGGGCAAAATCTGCTCCTGCAGTTCCAATACCCGGACCGAACTGCCCAACCTATTGTAGATGGTGGCCATTTCCAGACCGATCACGCCCGCGCCCAGAATCAACAACCTTTCCGGTATCTCCTCCAGGTCCAAAGCCTGCCTAGAATTCCAGACGTCGGGGTCTTCGAAGGAAAAACCGGGCAACTCTATCGCTTGGGAACCCGTGGCCAAGATTACGTTTTTCGGCTTAAGCTCGGCCCCCTCTCCTTCCCCTTCCTCCACGACCACCTTCGGACCGGGAAAGAGTTTGGCCCGACCCTTAACCACGGTGACCCCGTTGCCCTGAAGAACCTTTTCCACCCCGCCGGTCAACTGTTCGACTATCTCGTCCTGGTAATTTCTCAGTTCCTCCAAATCCACCTCTATTTCGCCCAGTTGGACACCTCTCCTTTCCCAGGATCCTTTCCTGGCCAGAGGCTCTGTCGCCGAATACAAGGCCTTCGTCGGAATACAGCCCCAATTGAGACAGACTCCGCCGACGTTTTCCTCTTTTTCCACTACCAAGACGTCCAGACCTAACTGAGCGGCCCTGATCCCGGCCGCGTACCCACCCGGACCAGCTCCAATCACAACTACATCGGGCTCTAAGTCGACCTCGCTCATAAAATAACGCACCTTTCTTTATTTTGGGATTATGATCGTTCCTCTTCCTAAAAAGCAATACTGAATTATCCTCGGCAGGCAGGACAAGCTTCAAGGGGAAACCCGAGAAGAAAGCAAAAAAACGATTGGGAAACAGCCCTTGATCAATAAAGTGTAGCCAAAACGAGCAATTCTTCCAATTACCCCCGCAGGAGCCCAACGGCTTGACAGAAAAAAGTAGACCGGGAAGACTATAGACGATCGAGGAGTGATTTCCATGAGCGGAGTGACCTATCACGACCGGACGAAGTCCTATTCCGGCTACACTCTATTCTGTGAAAGCTACGAAGACCCCCGAGCAACCGAGGGGGGCAAAGCCCCAATTTACCTGATAGATATGGAAGGGACCCCCGTTCACCAATGGGAGGTAGATACGGCTCTGCAGTCCTTCTGTCGATTGCTTCCCAACGGGGACCTGTTTTACCCCACCCGAGACCGTTCCAAGATAGAGGAGGCGGGGCTGCGTCGGCTGAACGCGGAAAGCGAAGTCGTCTGGAGCTACCACTGCCGAATAGATCACGATTACCAACTGCTGGATAACGGCAACCTACTACTGCACACGATAGCCGATCACATGTCTCCTCAACTGGGGCCGGAGCTGAAAAGAAATCCCTACTTCTTGGAGATCAACAGGGACAAAGAGTTGCTTTGGGAATGGCGAGGCGAAAGGCATCTGGAAGAAATTTTCGAACTTCTCCCCGCCAAAGAGGAAGACTACGTCCGAAATAGGATAAAGGAGCAGTTCCCCTTCGACTGGGCTCACAACAACACCTGTCAACTGATACCGGAAAACGACACCTACCGGGAAGAACTGGACCGCGGGGTAGAGCCACGGTTCAAACCGGGAAACGTCGTCTTCTCCTATCGCAGCTTGGACGTGATCGGCGTAATTGAACGCCCCAGTGGTAAAATAGTCTGGGCCTGGGGTCCGGCCCAACTGGACGGGCAACATAAACCCCACATGTTGGAAAACGGGAATCTGTTGATCTTCGACAACGGTACCTGCCGCGGCCATTCCAGAGTAATTGAGTTTGATCCTCTAGAAGAGCAAATCGAGTGGGAATATTCGACCGCTGCAAAAGAAGATTTCTTCAGCCCCTATATCTCCGGGGCCCAGCGCCTGCCCAACGGGAATACTTTGATCTGTGAAGGCGGGAAGGCGCACCTCTTTGAAGTTACGCCGGAAAAGGAGGTAGTATGGAATTTTCAATTGCCGAAGGAGTGGCACAAAGAAGGGGGCCTGGGCTCGATCTATCGCTGCCTGCGCTACCCTAAAGATTATCTCAAAGAGAGCGATCTACTCAGTTGACTAAGCCGGTCAATTTGAAAAAGCAAAATTTTTAGGCCCGATCGCTTGACAAAACGCCATTTTTATGGTAACCTAGTGAAAAATATGAAGGGATTGTAGATAGAGGCGAGAAGAGGGGAGAAAATTTATGCAATTTATAGAAGCGAAAAAGGCACAGTTCGAGAAGAAGTCGTCAACCATTCCCGCTTTAGCTTCTTTCTTCAAGCCGACCCCCAAGATGGGCGCTAAGCCCATCTTAATAGACTTAAAAAGCCAACATTAATAATAAATTGACGAGGACGGGGGTTAAGAAGTATCGTCAACTAAGTTTATATCCAAAAGTTATGCTCACACCCCCTCGGCGGAGCATTCAGGCGAGTTTGGCCTCCCCTCCGGCCGGACTCGCCTTCCTTCCTGTCGATTAACTCTGTAGCCATGCGCTCAACAGTCCGCAAGACGCAAAAAGCGCTTACGGCACCGAAGCCTCGCCTTGGGCATCGGACCGTATCCCCTTATTCGGCGGAAGGAGCAGGGAACTCGTTTATGCAAACAATCAAAACCCAAACTCGAAGCGACAAAACCGACAAATTTCAAACGGGAGGTACAGCTTGTTTCAATCAAATTCCAAATTTCGCTCTAATCTAAAGATCGCGTTTGTCCTTGTCCTTTTCACTATGGTGACGGTCACACCTTCCCCCTCCGCGAACGCGAAGGAGCCTCGAGCAGGCGGCACGTTAATCTACCCCGCCCCCTACGGCGGAGCTGTGGGCACCCTCGACCCGGCTAATACCACCAGGACTCAGGATTACATAATTATCAACGCCATCAACGAAGGGTTGGTCCAAATCGACCCGGAGACACTCAAGACGGAACCGTCCTTGGCCACAGATTGGGAAGTCTCCTCGGACGGTCTGAAATATACCTTCCACCTGAAAGAGGGCGTCACCTTCCACAACGGGGAAAAGTTTACGGCCCAAGACGTCAGATATACCTTTGAAAGAATAATGGACCCCAAAGAGGCCTCTCTGGCCACCAACCTGCTCACCCCGGTCGAGGGAGCCCAGGCTTTCAACGAAGGAGAAGCCGATTCCATAACGGGGATCGAAGTACTCGGCCAGTACGAATTAAGGATCACGCTAAATCAAAGAGCCTCCTACTTCCTCTACAACCTGGCTTCTCCCAACCTGGCCATAGTATCCCGGCAAGCCGTGGAGAAGTGGGGTGACGAATACGGCAGTCATCCGGTCGGAACGGGCCCCTTCTATTTCGAACAATGGAGAAGGGGCAGTTTCATCGAGGTGAAACGTTTCGATAACTATCACGTAGAAGGCCTGCCCTATCTGGATAAGATCAGATTCCGAGTGATGCCGGAGACTTCCGCCCGTGTCGCTTCCTTCAGGGGAGAAGACCTCGATTTCGACATAGTGGGCGTCTCCATGTACCAGACTTACAAAAATAGCCCCAAGTACAAGGACCTATTACACGAAGGGGCAGAGCTTTACACCAGAGAAATAACCTTCAACTTGAGCGTGGAAAAACTGCGAGACAAACGCGTCCGTCAGGCCTTCAACTACGCCATCGACAAAAAGCTGGTGGTGCAAAAACTACTCTCCGGCAAAGCCTATCCGGCGACGGGCTGGTTTCCAAACAGTCTGTCGGCCTTTAATCCCGATTTAAAGGGTTACGAATACGAGCCCGGCAAGGCAAAAGAGTTGATGGAAGAGGCCGGTTACGGAGAGGATAATCGACTGAAATTGAAGATAATCGGTACCAACAACTCGGCCTGGGGCATACCCGTGGTAGAAGCGATCACTCCCTTCTTGGAAAAGGTCGGCTTCGACATCGAGCCCGTCCTTGTGGACGGATCGACGTTGGCCTCAAAACAGAGCGAGGGGGACTTCGAGGCGGCGATCTGGTCGCTGGGAGGGACAGTGTCTCCCGTCCGGTACATCAAAAACTACTTTTACTCCGAAGTGCCTCGCTCCGCGGGCCGTTTTTCCGCTTACGAGAGTGCCGAGTTCGACAAATACCTGGAAACGGCGATGGAAGCCACCGCGGTCGAGGAAAGAATAGAGGCGCTGCAGAAAGCGGAGAAGGTCATAGTGGAGGACGCTCCGGTCTGGTTCTTCAACTACAACAAGGCCGTAGGCATCCGCCAGCCCTGGGTGCATGGCACAGTGAGCAATGCCAGAGAAATGGCTTTCCAGCCTTTCGCCCAGATCTGGATCGACGAAGGTAGTCCTAGGAGTTGAGAAGAATCGAGTTCTGAATTACCCTCTGTTGAGAGTTTTCGGGGGAGGGGCAAGCCCCTCCTCCGAAATTTTCTTTACCGGGTCGCGTTCCAGCAAAAAACGACAACTTAATTGTGAGCCGGGAAGCCCATATACCGGCATAAAAAAATGACCACATATATCCTTAGAAGATCGCTCCAGATAGTGCCCACCGTCGTCTTCATCCTAACTGTGATGTTTTTCCTACTCTCCATCCTGCCCGGCGACGCCGCTTTGCTGGCCGGAGATCCCAAGTTGGCCAAGAATCCGGAAGCCATGGCTCAAATAAGGGCCAAATGGGGGCTGGACGACCCCATCCCCCTTAGATACCTAAAGTACATGGCCAACCTCCTACAGGGCGATCTGGGCACTTCCTACCGCACCAGACAGGAAGTGGGAAATCTAATCCTAAAAAAGCTCTGGCCGACGCTCAGTCTGGCCGGTCTAGCTTATTTGATTGCCACCCCTTTGGGCCTTCTAATGGGCTTCGTCTCGGCCCTCAACCGCGGCTCCTGGCTTGACTTTGGCGCGCTTTCCCTGGCCATCTTTGGCGTATCCGTACCCCGCTTCTGGGTCGGGTTAATGTTGATGTACCTCTTCGCCGTCCTCTTCAACGGCGCCTTGCCCTCTTCCGGTTTCGGTTCAGTGGCCAACTACGTGTTGCCCTGCCTCACGCTCGGCTATCCCCTGATTGCGCTGCTAGCTCGCACCACCCGCTCCAGCGCCCTAGAGGTAATGGAAGAGGATTACGTACAAACGGCCCGGGCCAAGGGAGCTCCGGAATGGAGGGTCAATCTAAACCACGTCTTCCGCAACTCCCTGATGCCCATCATCACGGTCGCCGGCCTCCAATTGGGTACGTTGATCGCCAATACCGTAATAGTGGAAAAGATCTTCAGCTGGCCCGGCCTGGGCAACTTGGTCATCAACTCCATCCTGCGCCGCGACATTCCCGCGGTCCAAGGCTGCATTTTGGTCTTCACCCTGTCGATAGTCTTAATCAACACCGGAGTGGACGTATTCTATGCCTATCTCGATCCGAGGATCAGATATGATTAGAAGAGTGAAACAGTTCCTCGACTCACAAAACCCAATGCTGATAGTGGGAGTCCTGTTGACCACTCTGGTGGCGATCGCAGCCATTTTCGCCCCTTATCTGGCCCCTTACGATCCCGTAGAAGATGCCAATTTGATGAACTCCTTGCGTCCGCCGGGGGAAGATTTTTTGCTTGGCACGGATAGACAGGGTCGGGATATTCTAAGTAGGCTCATCTTCGGCACGCGTATCGCGTTGCTGGTGGGGATCGTCTCCCAGGGACTCAATACGCTGATCGGCGTCTTGCTAGGAGCTTCGGCCGGACTCTTTGGCGGAAAAGTGGACGATTCGATCATGGCCTTCACCAACATGGTACTCTCCATTCCGCCCTTAATTTTGGCCTTGGCCATCATGACCGTGCTTGGACCGGGGCTGATCAATATCTTAATAGCCCTGGGTTTTACTCAATGGACTTACACCTGCCGCATCTGTAGGGCACAAATTCTTTCCGTCAAGGAACAGGACTTCGTCGAAGCGGCGGACGCCCTGGGCGCCTCCCGCTTTCGGATCGCCCTAAAACATATCCTGCCCCACGTATTTGGACCCGTCTTCGTCATAGCCAGCCTGGGCGTGGGGGCGGCAATACTATTGGAAGCCAGCCTGAGCTTCCTCGGCGTGGGCACACAGCCGCCGACCCCCAGCTGGGGCACCATGCTAAGCAGCGGCCGGACCTACATCTGGACGGCCCCCTGGATCACCATCTCTCCCGGAGTGGCGATCATGATTACGGTCCTGGGCGTCAACCTGATCGGCGACGGCTTGCGGGACAAGCTGGATCCACGAGTCAAGCGAGAGCTCGATCTATCGGATTGATGACTTCGAGTCGCTCGTCCTCTTAGTCGATCCTTATCTTCAACTCCCGAAATTTAGAGAGGTGTTCTCCTAGATGTATCTAGACATAGCCTTAAAGAACGCGAACGTACATACACTTAATCCCACTAAGCCCACCGCGGAGGCCGTCGGGGTGCGAGAGGGAAAAATAGAACTAGTGGGCAAAGAAGAGAAGATAGAAAGGCAAAGCGGGGAAGAAACGAAGCGGATAGACTGCAAAGGATATCCATTGCTGCCCGCCTTCATCGATGCGCACACGCACTTTTCCAGCATGGGCGTGCGCATGGAAAACCACCTGGACTTGGCCGAGGTAGATTGCAAAAGAGAGTTGTTGGAAAAGGTCGAAGCGGAGGCCCCCAACTGCGCCGTGGGAAGGGAGGAATGGTTCGTCGGTTACAACTGGGACGAAAGCGGATGGAAGGAAGGGAAAAGCTTCCCCCGAAAGGAGGAACTGGACGACGTCCTACCGCACAGACCAGTCGCCTTGATCCGGGTAGACGGCCACCTGGCCTGCGTAAACGGGAAGGCGCTGGATTTGCTGGATTTGGACCCCGAACTGCAAGGTTTTGAACGGGAAAAGGGGGAACCGACGGGAAGACTGGCGGAAAACGCGGCCGACGCTGTCAGAGAAGCGATCCAACCCAACGTGGAAGAGATAGCGGAGGGAGTGCGGGCGGCCACCAAGCGCGCCCATCAACTGGGGGTGTCCGGAGTCCAGGATGCCTCGGCGGGCAAAGGACAACTCAGAGCGTACCAAACTTTAGCGAAGGAAGGAGAGCTGGGGGTACGCGTCTCCGCCTTCCCTCGACTGGGCCTCTTAGATCAACTGATTCAGCTGGGCCTAAGGCCCGGTTTCGGCGATTCCTGGTTCGAACTGGGCCCCGTAAAGCTATTCGTCGACGGCTCGGTCGGAGCCAAAACGGCCTGGGTTGGAGAAGGCTACCGAGAGAATCCCGCCAACTGCGGTACCGCCATCTGGGAGAGTGAAGAGCTGAAGGGTTTCCTGGAAGAGGCACAGGCGGAGGGGATCAAGGTGGCGATTCACGCCATCGGGGATAAAGCGATCTTGGAGACCCTGGCCGCAGTCGAGGGAGCCCGAAAAAAATACGGCGAGGTAAAACACCGCCTAGAGCATGGCGAAATGCTGGGCGAAGAGGAGTTGATAAAGATGAAGGAGCTAGGAATGACCTATTCGGCCCAACCCAACTTCGTGGGCAACTGGGGTCAGCCCGGCGGAATGTATGAAGAACGGCTGGGCCGGGAAAGGCTAGAGGGGATGAATCCCTTCAAGCCGGCGTTGGAAAAAGGAATACCGCTGGCTTTCGGTTCCGACTGCATGCCCTTCGACCCCTTCTACGGGATCCATTCCGCCGTCCACGCACCCTTCGAAGGACAGCGGCTCACCCCGGAAGAGGCAATTCGGGCCTACACTCTGGGCTCGGCCCGCGCAGCCGGCTGGGAAGAGCGACTCGGTTCCATAGAAAAGGGCAAAAGGGCCGATCTACTCCTCTTAAACGACGATCCCTTTCAGAGACCGGGCGAAATTAAAGAGATGGGTCCCCAATTGCTGTTAGTAGAGGGAAAAATCGTAAACTCCAATATTTGAATCAAAGGAGATATTTGAGATAATTACTGGGAAGGGGTAGTAGAGGTCGCTCAAGAAATTCTAAAGGAGTGATTAAAATTTACAGAAAGAAAGACGGCGAAGAAGAATGGCATTGGTGTAGCAACTGTTCGGACTGGCCCGAACATGAGTCCGACTTTGAAACCCTCTATGCCAAGCCCGAGTCGGGCAAGCTTTGTGACGAGTGTCAGGAAATTGCGGGCAAAGGTAATTGCGACATAGGATGGCATAGAGACTGAATTAGGAAGGGCAAGGTCCAATGTCCATAGTCTCCCCTCCCCTTGTCTAGAAGGGGCTATCAACTCTACGTCAAATATGAAAGTTGGACATTGGACCTTTCAAAAAATACCTCTCATCGGGGATAGAAGAGAAGAGACGATTGGCTCTATCCCATAATACTGTGCCAAATGCGGCCGAGCAAACTGACCTTCTTCGAAGAAGAGAGAAAGCTCTTTACCCGCTCGTCTTCTTTTTCCAACTCCTCTTTTAGAAAGCTGTTTTCTCTCTCCAGTAGGTCGACCTTTCTTTCCAAAGTCTCCAGTTCGTTCAACAACTCTTCTCGATCTTCAAATTCTTTCTCCTCGCCTTCGGCCATCGTTCCCACCTCGCGCAGATGATTCTCAAGCGTTCCTTTAGCTTCTTCCGGCTCCATGCCGCTCTCGCGACAGTTGACGTACTCTCTCAACAACTCCATCCCCGTTCCGTTGACCCAGACCCTGTTGTGATCATCGCGTCTAACTTCGACTAAACCGTCTAATTTCCGCAGACCCTCCGCCAGAAAGAAAGAATTGGTATCGAGCAGATGTTCTAGGGCTTCCAAGGTAAACATATCTTCACCAAATTTATCTTACAATTGAATCGATGTCATACAATCACCTCCGTCACGAAAGGGAAAGAAATAAGTCTCCCTGGAAACGGTCACCGCTCTCAAAAGGAAGCGGTTCGCCCTTGGGCTGCAGGCGAACCGTTACCGGGTAGGTAAACTATGGACCATTGAAATTAGTAGAGAAGATCCGTCATCCTTTTTCCCAGCAAAAAATGTTTCCTATCCGGATACCAGAAGTAGGCCTCGCCCTCGTATTCGAAAAAACTGGGATAGGTGGCCACCTCCGTCCGCCCCATCGGACCCACGCTTACCCCGTCGCTGCCAAGTAAATAGCGGGGAAAGTCAAACTCAAGCGGCTGTCCCGCCCCCTCTTTCTCCCGACCGAGGGAGTAGTAAAGGGGAGTGCGGTTTCTTTTGTAATCTCCCGGCCCCCATCCTCCGTTGGCTCTCCCGTCATTGTTGTAGAAGAAGAGGAGAAAACGGCCATCCTCCAATCTGTAAATAGGACAGGGAGCGATCGGATTGAGCAGAGGTTCTCCCTCCCGTCCGTAACGGAGGATCCGCGGTTTGCTCCAGCTCTTCCCGTCGTCCACGGAAAGGGAATAATAGATCATCCCCTTAAGGGTGCGCATAAGGCAGATCAGCCGACCGTCCGAGAGAGGCTGAATGGCCGGCTCTTGAGCCACGCTTATCTCCGGATCCCCCGGATGAGGAACGCGGAGTCCATGCCTTCCCTCAGGCCAAGTGGTCACCCTCAGTTCCTCGGGGTCGGGGGCGGCAAGTAAATTTTCGAAACGGAGAAACCAAATCTCCGATTCCCTCTCGAAGGCGTTTTTGCTAGTGGGATGGTAAGCATTACTTGCCCAACGGGTGAAACCGGCCAATACCGCCCCTCCCGGCGTGACGACTGGCTTCTGATAAGTGATCCAGGTAGGGGGAACTTCCGGGTCCGGATGATCCAGGGCGGCTCCGCCAAGGGGAAGATCGGGAGTCTCTTCGCTCCACGTCCTACCGTCGTCATCGGAGTAACGAAAGTGCAACCGGCCGGTATCAGCTCCCCTGACGTCACCCGTTCCGACGTTTTTATTGTAGAAACAATAGATTCGCTCCTCTTCGGGGGGCACAAAGGGGAACCCCCAACTGGCCAACCCCGTCCCCTCCGGGTCCTCCTCACTCGGACCGTCTATCTCCCGTGGATTGGACCAACTCTCCCCTCGATCGGCCGATCTGCTGACCACAACGCGTTGATCGGCGGAGGCCTCCCAGGAGGCTTGAGTCCAAAAAGCCAGAAAGTCCCCCGTCAGGGTGGGAACCACCAAAAAATGTTGATTCTCCGCGTCCCTACCTTCCTCGGAGCGCGGAACGTAGACGACGAAATCGGGATCTGTCCTAGCCAACTCCCTTCTGTACCTGTCTCTTTCCAACTAAATCACCTCACAAAACCTCCCTTATAGCTTAACACACGACGCAACGACAAAAAACAAACGACGGCAAGACAACCCAGGCGCTTATCCCGGAAATTGTATCGGTAGAAGTTGTTTTTTTCCGCTACTTGCCGTTAAGGCCTTTATGTGGGAGTGTAACTAACGCATTTTGAGGATGAAGATTTATGTCAACGACACAAGAACAGTTTAAAAGTCTTGCCGAAACTAGGTTAGAAGAAGCGAAAGTGTTAGTGAAAGAAGGATATTACGATGGTGCTTGTTATTTATCGGGGTACGTAATTGAATTTGCACTCAGTACTTGAATCTAAGTGCTCCAGGAAGTCGATGAGGGAGCCAAAAGGACGGACCATAAAGATCAGCTAAAGGATTTGCTCCCCCTACTATCTGAAGCATACTGCTGCCATGTTTCAGCCTTCTACTGGAAGGCCTCCTTCGTGCCTCACCCTCACATTATGTTCGGTAGGAATGAAGCTATCGATCATCTCAAAGTACCAAATTGAT
>Ga0207797_1000153_pt1 | contig 49100 bp, 30 predicted proteins | sample PRCRCaboRojoPR_6_FD_187275 | JGI IMG/M metagenome (GOLD analysis project Ga0207797, IMG submission 187275) | Marine sediment microbial community from Cabo Rojo, Puerto Rico - PR CR 10% Liquid 1 (SPAdes) | ecosystem: Environmental > Aquatic > Marine > Coastal > Sediment | place: Cabo Rojo, Puerto... | reverse complement strand
CTTTACACTATTCTCAGGCCATGACAGGAGGAAGCGATCTGCGGGGCAAACGATGTACGGAAAGTTTTAAGGGAGCCGCTGCCTACCTGGGCTGGCTTTGGTTTGGCGACAGCCCGCAGCCTCTTGACAAATCCAATCTGAACCAGGGCGATGATTGCAACAATGCGCTGATTCAACCGGTTCACGCTGCTACAAGTACATACAGGGTTCCTGGAATTGCAGCAAAACTTGCTAAAGGTAAGCTAACCAATCCTGCCATGTATTATAACAGCAAACCGGGATACCTCCTGGAAAAGCCTTCTTCCATCAAGCAAACATTCTACAGAACAGACAAATATTCCATGGGTGCGGGCTATTTCCCTTACGGGGGTTGGAGTGCCGGGGACCACCAGATCGTTAGCTGGAAGCTGATCAGCAGAGTGGCAAAAGGTAAAAACAAAACCGCCCAGTATGTATCTGGAATTGGTATGGAAAACCCTGCCGGCAAACATTATTGCCATGGCAACCAGCGTTCACCCTTCGATCAGCTTGTGCATCATAGAAACGTTCTTATTCAAATGACAAGGGTACCTGAAAATTCTAAGCGTATAGAAGCTACCATTCAAAAAATTTATAATGACTGGCAATCCAAATGGGAAAGAGACTTTTACAAGCGTTTCCCCAATGATACGGACAGAGGAATGCCTGTTCATTTCCAGTATCTGGATGTTTCCGTTAACAGAAGCAGCCTCATTTTCAGGGATGCAGGTCATTTGGTTAGCGATTTACGTCAAAACATCCTTTTTATAGAACTGGAAAAGACCTGGCTGGCCATACGTTCTCTCAGAAAAGACCGGCCTTTTGATTTGAAATTCTCAGAAGATGAAGAATATCGATATGCCGGCGTTAAAGCCTCCAGAGGTACTGTTTGCGGCTTAATAGTTGAAGTTTCGGCCAGGGATGAATACCCAAACATGCAGGCCTTTCAGGAGGCAATCATTCAAAAGACTCAATTAGACAATGAGCAGTTGGATTCCCACAATACAATCACATACCTTGGCTTAAAAGGTGATACCATCACATGCCGCTACAATGTTTCCGGCAGCTTCTATGAGCCCCTTTTCGACTGGGGATACGGACCCACAGAGCCCATGATGATCCATACTTCTCCCCCCTTCAAACAACCCAAATGGCCGGAGGGCATAGGACATGGCAAGATTGCATCCTGGTGGGTGAATGGAGAAAAGGTTCTTACAAATAAGCCATGGCCTGTATATGACGGGCCCGGTCTATTTATAGGAAAGGGCAGACTGGAACTGACAGCCGGTGAAAAGATCTATGAAATAGATTACACAGGTGATCTGCCTGTTTTTAATAACCATTAAAAGGATCAGCCTTTCCACTATTAGGCTGATCTTTCTTAGTACTAGGGAAATTCCCTGAAACACATCTGATGATATCTTATTAAGCTTGTGCATAAGATCCGCTTCGTTTCAGCAGGAGTCATGTCAGTGCCATGCATGGGGCCTGGATATACCCGGCACGGTTCATGCACAAACTGTGCAGGAGACTGGCATAAACCTGACATGGGGCTGGCATAGTTTATATATGAGTTGTAGATGGTTTCAGCACGATCTTGTTTAAACCACGAAACGACCCGTTAAAAGACCAATCGGATGTCATGTTGAGGCCATTCAAGACCCTGAACAAAGTTATGCCTGACCCATGCTAAAGTTAAGCAAGACCCGGGATAAAGTTCTGCCCAGATCATGCATAACCCACGCGTAGGTTGTGCAAAGCTTTAGCGAGACTCATGCAAAGCTTATGCAAGTATCGTGCAGAAGTTAGTACATACATTTGTACTAAGCCAGCACATACATCTGCACTAAGTTAGTGCATGGATATGTCACCAGATAATGTTTTTCCAGATCCACAACCATCTAAACCCATCTCCTCCCTGTCTTGTTCCACCTGGTAGATATTCAATTCCACCTTTCTGTGGACAGGTCTGCCTGCGTTAGGGCAGGCATTTATGGATTTTCTCCCTGGCATCCATGGAAATCTTTGATGAAAATTTTTACATTCCCACGCAGCGTTGCGGCAATTTTTTAAGTACAGACTAAAAAAGTCTGTTTATCCGGTGAACGCCGGTAGACTTTTGTTATCACTTCTATAAATCCTTAAAACCTCAAAAAATGTTGAACCCTTAGAATCCAACGCCTATGAAACAACCCCACGTTCTATTGAAAATTCCAAACAAAAGAACAATGAGAACCGGCTTCCTATGAAGTTACTTGTTGCTTCCGTTCAATTGATTGTAAAACATTAACATTTAAAAAGATGAAACCGATAAAATTTTTAATACCACTGATCTTGCTTGTTCTATGTATTCAGGCAAGTTGCGAGAAAAATGATGAGAATCCAAATCCTGATAGTTTAATAGGGAAATGGAAATATATTGGATATTCGGGAGGTATTTTAGGTTGGGACCCATATGAAGGGCCTGTTATTTATATAATATTTTCTAAAGATTCACTTTTTAAAAAAATTAAAAACGGCAAAATTATTTTAGAGACTCAGTATTATGTGAAGAATGGAAAAAAAGTACCTGGATGGGGGAAAAGTGATACCATTTACTATAAAAAAACAAATGAAGAACTACCTTTCAAAGAAGTTTTTACTATTAATGGAGAGACATTATTAATGTGGTTACCGGAGAAGACATCTGGTAATTACGGACAAATAGGTTATTACAAACGAACAAAATAATTAATTATGAAAACATCATGTATTATACTACTGTTACTGTGCCTTCCCATTTTTGGTATTGGCAAAAGAGCCAATGAGGTATTCCAATGGGGGGGTATGAAGTCCATAAAAGGCTCCAGGACGAAATCTGCTTTATAAATCTTAAAGAAAAAGCGAAAGCCTATTCCGATCGAGGAAAAATTTTCAATACCATCCTGAAGAAAGACCCCAACGATAAATTTCAACTGCACAAAAAGGGCAATTACGGAAAGAAGAAGAACAGAACATTTGAGCTATACCAACAATATTTCCGGGGTATACCGGTTAAAAGCGGAGTATTCATATTACACTGGAAAGACAATGTCATTACAGGTGCTAACGGAAATTATATTCGTATCGGTAAGTTGAATACCCAGCCATCCTTGAAAATCGATGAAGCCGTTCAGATCTGGGGCAACCACCTTCAAGTTGCTCCGGATCAGATAGAAAAATACGATTTCGAACTGGTCATTGCGGACACTTATCAATTTACCGATACATTAGGACCAAATCCTGTTCTGGCCTGGAAGATCCGGTTATATTCCAGGCATCCCAAAAATTTTAAAATTGGCTACGTCAATGCCCATACCGGAGCAGTCAGCTTAACAGAGCATTTTATCCTTACTTCAGGTCTGTCAAGGGAAAATAATAATACCAATGATATATATTATATGAGCGGTGTTATGAGTCATGGTTTCTACCGTCTGGTGGAAGGGGGTTCGGGAACCAATGGTTTGGGAGATTATTATAAGGTGTATGGCATCGGTATTGATTGTGCGGCCGATCTGATCTATCATGCACAATCAGGTCGTAAAATAAACGGAGCTGATGACTATCCTGAGATGAGGACCTAATGGTTGATGCTGCGGAAGGGCTGTTTGGGACGAAATCATTTGGTGTACTGCAGGTAAAAAATGCCTGGTATGCTGTAGGGGTAGGCTCGCAGCCAGCACAAATCGGCATTTCAGGACCCGATATTGTTCATTGTAACACAAACAGCACTTATAACTTAAACAATCTTCCTTCCCAAGGAATTAATTCGATCAGCTGGTCGGTTTCCTCAACCAATCTGTTTACCAATGACAGCGGCTCAGGCTCTTCTTTTACAACTTCCCCTGACGGTTCGGGAGAAGCATTCATAACCGCTGCCTTACAAACCAACTGTGGATCGGTGGACATCAAAAAGAAGGTAATTGTAAATCTGCCTCCTGCAGAGGATGTCAGTTACGATCCTCCTGACGGATCCATCATGAATCCCAACACCCGCTACGATGTCAGCGTGAATTATCCTTCCGCATATGGGGTGGATTATTTCAACTGGCGTGTTTATGGCGCCACCCTTGAAAGCGGACAGGGTACCGATCAGATAACCATAAAAACCAGGGATGCAGGCACCGTTGTCTCAATACCTCTGGAGATGAGCAACAGTTGCGGAAGTTTTGATGAGTATTTCACCCATTACCCGGTGGAGTACACGGGATATTCCTATTCCACCTCAGAAATTTCCATCCGTCCTGTTCCAGCCGACAACAATCTTACCGTGACCATTGAAGTAGAAGAACAGGAAAAGACAAAAACACAAACCCTACAAACTCGGGAGTATGAGTATTATCTTTACAACGAGCGTTATCAATTGGTGCGGTATTTCACCACTGACATGACCAAAGTGCAGATCCAAACCAGCGACCTGCCCGGTGGGTTCTATTTCCTTAATGTTGTAAAGGTCAATAAAGTATGGCGGAAGAAGATTGAGGTGCGGCATTGATTGTTTTCCTTACTTAGGCCGAGCCATCCGGAAACTACAGGGCAACATTTTCTCGTAAGTTGGGTTTGGGTTCAGGGGGTTTGCAGCCCCCTGTTCCTTTTTAAATAACTTATTGCCATGAATTCACGAATGGAAATTCGTCTTCCACTCGGGCATTCGTGGCATGTTTTAATTAAATTCAATAAAAATGGAAACCGGATAAGTTCTGACGGTAAAGTAGAATAAAGAATATATCAGGATCAGTACCTTTCCGAAACATATTAACCATGATCTGACATGTCATTACACGGATTTGAAATGATTATCGTGCATTTAGGCGTTGAAAATAGATAGCTTTGTTCTTTATAAAACAAAAAATGTGAATATGAAAAATGTGAGTCTCATTTTAATTTTTGGATTTATTTTTTTAATCCTTTTTTCAGCATGCAGGAAGGAAGAAAAAATGGTAGAGGCCAATCTAAGGGTTTTGGCAGATACGGTTGCCAACACCCGGCAACAGTATCAAGGAGCCCAGGGAGGTCTTGGCGGTACCGTGGAAGAGAAACACATTACCTACGAGCATGTTTCCTGCCAGTGGGATTCTGTCCAGGGCAACAAGCTGGTCATGCAGGTAGAGGATTCCGCGGGTCATGTTAATGGCACAGTAGAAGCATTGGAGTTACCTGAAAACTGGAAGCATTACAAGCGGCTTAGGGCAAAGCTCCATAACCCAAATCCTCAGGACATAACCGTGGTATTACAGGTGCTTGGCCCCCGAAGCATTTTGGCCGATACCATTCCACTCCTGGAACAGAAATCTGAATCGGTAGAGATCTCGTTGCTGGATTTGCCACTTACTGCAGGTAATAAAGCTCCCTATGAGCCCAATTCGGTTAAGATAGAAGCTTTCGGTCCCGGAATCTTTAACGTACATGTCTCTCAACTGGAGCTTGTGAACACGGGCGACACCATCCCCCGTCCGGTAACCGATCGCTTTGGCCAGCGTATCCGGGGTAACTGGCCCAACAAAGTAGAAAAGATAGAGGATATAGAGGAAGTCCGTGAGAAGGAACTTGACAAACTTAAAAATATACCTGATATTAAGAATCGCGACGCTTATGGAGGATGGAAAGGTTCAAAAAATTTTGATCGGACGGGTTATTTTTATGTCACCCCTGAAAAGGTCAACGGACAGAAACGGTGGTGGCTTATAACTCCTGAAGGCAATCCTTTCTGGTCGCTGGGAGTTACCTGTATTCGCCCTAAAAATCCAGGCTCAGCGGTAACCATAGTTGAAGGCCGTGAATTTTTATTCCGGGAGCTGCCCGATCCGGATGGACCATACGGAGATGCCTACATGGATAACGAAAAATATGTCAGTTTTTATAACTGGAATATCCTTAGGAAATATGGATCATATCAGAATTGGCGTGAACGGGTATTCCTGCGCCTGGAGAAGTGGGGCTTGAATTCTATCGGCAACTGGACCGACGAGATCATCATGCGTGATTGCCAGTTTCCTTACACCAGAAGCTATAATACCAATGACAGGGAAAATCTCCGTATCGGCAATGGACTTTGTGATGTATTCAGCCCAGACTGGGAAGCCCATGTGGATTCCGTCCTGTCGCAGGCCGATGAACATAAAGAAGACCGGATGCTGATCGGTTATTTTATCGATAACGAAGCTGGCTGGAACAATCCGGAATTGCTGAAGAATGCTCCAAAAAAATCGGCCCTCAGAGATAAATGGCTCAGCATGGTGCAGAATCGGTATAATACCCTATCCGCTGTGAATGCTTCCTGGAATACAAACTTTGATTCCTGGAAAACAGTTCGGAATATGAATACAGAAAACCTGGAACCCAATAAGGGCCTTCAAGCAGCAATCCGGAAACTTGAAACGGCCTTTGCAAGACAATATTTCAGCGTGATAAACAATACACTGAAAAAGTATGATCCCAACCACATGTATCTCGGTGCACGGTTTACCAAGTTCCCGTTACCGGAACATATCCTTGAACAGGCCGGAGATTACTGCGATGTAGTTACCGTAAATGTCTATGACCTGGTTCCGGATAAGAAACGCATGCATACCTGGTATGAACGTACAGGCAGGCCAATCCTGATCGGGGAACATCATTTGCCTCTGAAGACGGAAAGACAACTGCCGCCTCACTGGCAGCGTTTCACCCACCAGGAACGCAATAAATACTATAAAGAATATGTGAAAACCTGGGCCAAAATGCCTTTTTCTGTCGGCTGTCACTGGTACCAGTTCAGCGATCAGCACATTACCGGCCGGGCCATGGATGGGGAAAATCAACCAGTAGGACTGGTAGACATTGTGGATCAACCCTATCAACCTTTGGTCAAAGCAATTCAAACTTCAAGCAACCAGATCTATGACTGGCATCATGGAACCAAATGAACAATACTCAAATAGTGACAGGCAGAAAACGGAAATATTTATCTATCTTTTTCTATGTAATGGAATCTGATCCTATCTCCTTTGCTGTTCACCAATTCAAGGAGATTATATGCCATTTTAACTCTGAACGTGTCATTACTCAGACAGCTAAAATATAATTCTTCGTAATCCATTTTATATCCACTGGAACCTACCAGGGTTTGAGCTGCTCCGGAGGTTACAATGGTTGAGTCATTAAGAAATTTAAAACTTGAATGCATCACGTTTGCAGTACCATAGGCCTTGAATTTGTGTTCATACTTGCCCACGCCTGAATAACGGACAGAATCTTCGGGAGCGAAATCTACATAAGGATCAGATGTACAGGGTGGATGATGTAGGGTGTTCGTTCCACAATCTGCAATTTCAATCAGCTTCCATCGGCCCCTGAAATCAGTTTTTATGTCTTTAAGCGTATAATTTTTCTTACAATATAACCTTGAAAATTTTACCTTTTCCAGCCTGCCGCCGTCTATCACATACGGGCCGCTATAGTGTCCGGCTTCCAGATGAATACTCGCCCTGAACTTTGCAGTAACCGTACCTTTTACAGTATTAAGATTGATTATTTGAAATTGTATTTCACTCGGATTGACGGAATAATGATAATTTTCCATGTTTTTTAACCATATGTTGAAATCCACATGGGCATCTTTCTTATTGACGTCACTTATACGGAAATGGAGCCTGTGCGAATCGTTCTCCCCCATAACTGTTAAAGATTCTTCATAATATATGATTCTGATCTTTTGTGAAGCCTTCCAGCTTTTGCCATTGATGCTGGCGGTAAAAGATTCCGGATCGTTTTTTAAAGGTCCTTTTTCCGTATTCTTACTATGATAGATTGGATGGTTTAACCAGTCACAATCGCATACACAAGGGGTAGTTATGATTTTATCTTCATCAGTAAATAAGTTGCTTTCACATCCCAAAGGGAGTAAAATCCATAAAACTCCCAGGAGCCAGTATATTCGAATTAATTTTCTCCTTGGTAAATTACGGAAATGTATATGATGAGAAGTCGGGGCGTTAAGCATTCTTAAAATCATCTTTATAGACCGTACGGAATAAGATGTCGCAACGCTGCGTGGGAGGATCAATTTTTTTGTTTTTATGCCTCAATTAGACAATTTCAGGCTGAAACAACTCAAATATCGGGATGCTGTTCTGAATATTCATATATCTTATAAATGATTCATGTGTAAGGTAAAAGGCATAGAGGCCTGTCTGTTCACATTGAATGTAATTCCTGATTGTGATTTTTCTTTTTTTGTTGGTGCATACCGCAACGCATAATCCCCGTAAAAACCTTTGAAACTTACAAAGCCATCTCTGTCTGTTGTCTTCTTAATGTGTGTTTTCCATTCCTTGTGAAGCAAGTTGTAGATCTCCCTGTATAATGGTTTTGTTTCCAATGCAGGTGAGGGCCCTTCTGCCCTGTCAATGGAATGGCCAAAAAATCCCCAGAAGAAAAAGCTGCTTATAGCAGGATGGGAAAATGCTATGGTCAGGTAATCTTTAATGTATTGAAGTTGTTTTTCTCTTTTTTCCTCTTCAGACAGATCTGGTGCATTCAACCTCTCGAGGCTGGGCCAGAACTCAGTAATATGAAGGGGAAAACCGGCCTCCGCCATTTCATCATAAAATCTTTGCTGTTCTTGAGGCGTTTGCCATCCGAAGTGGCATTGCAGGCCGATTCCGTCGGGAGGTGTGCCATTGTCTGCCAAAGCCCCGGCCAGTTGCTTGTAGCGTTTTCTCTGCAGGTTTGCATCTATAAGTGTACCGTCAGATGCACGCAGATTATCCCGCACATTGGTGCTTGTCCCGTAGTCATTGATCAGGTAGGTTCCTTCCGGATCCTCTTCCCTGCACCATTTCAAGACACTGCCTATATATTCCACCTGGTTTTCCAGTGTTTCCAGATAGGGCCAGTCCCGTTTATCGAGGTTCTTTAGGGCCGGCTCCCAAAGGGCTTCATTGACCACATCCCAGATCTTCACCCTTCCTCCAAAGCGTGCGATCATGTTTCGTACCCTTACTTCCACAAATTTCCACTGGGTTTTATAGGGATATTCCTTAAGCCATTTGGGTAAGGCTTTGGGCACCGTCCAGAAAAGGGGATGTCCCTTGGCTGTCATGCCAAATGCATTGGTCCAGTCCACGCTTTGGGCGAAGCTGTCCAGAAGCTTTTTACCCTGGTAAGGTTCGGTTTTTTTCATGTTGTTACGGGGCCTTTCTGTCCAGTAACAGGTGTTGTTCACAGCATTGAATATATTTTTGTAGCGGTCTTTCAGATGCATGAGCTTTTCCTCATAGGCTTCTCCCTGTCTGATCAGTTTATCGATGAGAACATTGTTATCGCCGAAAAGAAAATCATGCCGTTTCTGAATAATTTCTACCGCTTCATTGGCCCTGGGCTTTCCTTTGGCATCAAGAAGCTGAAGCTGTACTTCGCGCATCCTGTTATTTCTCATGGCTTTTCTGGCTTCCCTGAGTATTTCTCCGTCACTTCCGCTGATATAAAATGCATTTTGGTTGCTTGTTGTTAATTGGCTATTTTTCTCCTTGCCAAGTGTCATACCATTGATTTTACTGATAGCTGCAAGCGAACCCAAAACAGCCAGCGTACTTTTCTTGATGAAACTTCTGCGATTATGCGTGGCCATATAAATAAACTTAATTGTTGTCTCAAAGTTCTAAAATCCCACAGTCAATATCAACATCTGAATCAGATATGGTTCAGATTTACACAGCTTTGATTCATTTTTACACCATTACATCCGGGAATATTGGAAAATTGCAGTCAGAAAATCAAAAAAATATAATGAACCTATGAAAGCATTCCGAACCGTCATTGGATTATTGGTTTTTTTATCATTGGGATGGTTAACAGGTTGTCAATCGCCTGCTTCATCTTCTAACCCCGATTTTTCAGAACAATTTCCACTGATTTATCAATTCTATCAAAATGATGCCCTTGAAAACACAGGAACCCTGAAACTTTTTTCTTCAAATGAGATTAAGAACTCCCCCTGGGGCATTCAGTTCAACCTGCTTCCGCCTCATGTGGATAAATATCCTTCAGATTTTCATACAGACACCTTGCTGGATGATTTGTCTGTATTACTGGATAGGGTTACGGCGCTTGGTGTAAAATGGGCCCGGGTATCGGTAAACTGGTCGACGATTGAAGATCGGCATGGAAATTACCACTGGGCCTATCTGGACAGTTTGATTGCCGGATTATCAAAAGCCGGTATTGAACCCTACGTTTGTATTAATGGCGGCCATAAAACCTATACCGATGAGTTGCCACCAACGGTATCGGAGCTTGGAATGCAGTCCTGGTTATCATTTGTAAAACTTATGGCTGACAGATATGCCAATAAAGTTGATTACTGGGAAATATGGAACGAGCCCAACTATCCGTCTTTTTGGAAACCGGAGCCAGATGCAGAAAAATATGTTGAACTGGTTAAAGAAACCGTTTTTACCATCAGGGAATATGATCAGGATGCTGTCATACTGGGTGGGAGTCTTGCCCGTATGGATTTGCCCTATGCTCAAAAAATATTTGGGGCAGGTATTGGGGAATATATTGATGTTTTGACCGTCCATCCCTATAATGCCATTCCAACAGGCAGTGTTAGAAAAATAGGCTATCCTGTCAAAACTCCGGATTATTACCTTCCCTCTTCTCACCAGTATAAAGATTTTTATCAGCTTCTGGAAAAATATCACTCTGATATAGAAATATGGCAGGCCGAATGCGGTTATCCCTCTGCACAGAACAGCCATGGGTGGACCGGAACAGGCCCCTGGGGCGAGAACATACAGGCCAAATGGCTTCTGCGTCGGATGATAGCAGATGTAAGTCAGAAAGTGAATGTTTCTGCCTATTTTTCCATGTGGGAATATAAGCTGAACCCCGACGAGCGTACAACCAACAGGAAAGGTTTGCTAAAGCTGGAAGATATGGCACCCAAACAGGCATTTGATACCTATCGGAATCTCATCGCGTTGTTCAAAAGCGATGAGATAGACGTTAGAGAAACTGACAGCCATTTTCAAATTAATCGTACTGCCAGCTTTCCTGGAATATGGGAAGAAAATATTCAATCATGGAATCTAACGGTAGAAGGGAATTACTTTTTTTGTTACTGGCTTCCCTGGAGAATGGCTGAATTTGTTAATCCTGCCGAAACGGATTTGAAATTAAAGCTTCCATCCATGAAAGATCCTGTGTTGGTCGATTTATTAACAGGCTATGTGTACAATATAGAAAACATGAATTTGGATGGGGATTTTAAGGTTTTGCAGTCATTACCGTTAACTGATTATCCCCTGGTTGTGACGGAAAGGTCCAGCATAATAATACAATAGAGATATAAGACTTTTTGGGACATTCAATTTCTAATGGAGAATACAAAAATATATAAACTGACAATCAAAATATTATAAACGGTGAATTATTATTACACAAGTTCGAAACAACATTACACCCTCTTGTGATTTTAAAATACCATCTTGCTAATTTCATTTTAAGATCGGATTTTTTTAGTTAACAATTTTTGCTAAACCCAATAACAAAGAAAGGAGGCATCTATGTTACCCCAAAACCCTGAAATCTAAACTCAAAGAAAAAGTTAGAAAATTGATCACATTTCACTCAATTAAAGTTTGAAAAACATTGATGAATCATTAAAATCTTTTAAGCTATGAATAAGAGAATTATTGGATTAAAATTCATGTTGCTATTGGCATTTGTTTTCGGAATCTCAGCAAATGTATCTTTCGCAGACCAATCTGAGGCATCAGAAGCCTTCCAGCAACAGGTCGAGGTCTCCGGAACAGTAACTGAGGCACAGACCGGAGAGCCTTTACCTGGTGTGAACATTGTTGTCCAGGGAACTACAACTGGTGCCACCACCAACATGGACGGTGAGTATTCCATTGAAGCACCTGCCGATGCCACACTGGTGTTTTCGTTTGTGGGGTATCAGGAAGTCACTGTTAACATCGAAGGCCGACAGCAGATAGATGTGGAGCTGGAGCAGGCCGTTACTGAACTGGAAGAAGTTGTTGCAGTTGGATATGGAACCCAGAAAAAACGCGATATTACGGGTTCTGTGAGTTCTGTAAGCGAAGAAGAAATATCTGAAATTGCTTCCACATCCGTGGAAGGGGTGCTGCAGGGAAGAACCAGCGGCCTGCAGATGACCAAAAGCGGTGGAGCTCCGGGGTCTCAATCCAGAATTCTGATCCGTGGCCTCAACTCCATCTCATCCGGTACGGAACCGTTGATCATTATTGATGGTATGCCGGTTCCCGGCGGCCACACGAGTGCTTCCGGCGACAAGATGGCCACCAACCCGATGTCGTTGGTAAACCCTTCAGATATTGAATCGATTCAGGTTTTGAAGGACGCCGCTGCCACTGCTATTTATGGTTCCAGGGGCTCCAACGGTGTTATCCTGATCCAGACCAAAAGTGGTGAAGCCGGTCAGGGTGAGTTGAGCGTTGATTATAAGACGGGAATGTCCAATCCGGCCAGTATGTATGATTTAGTAGACACCCAAAAATGGCTTGAACTCGCCGATGAGGCACGGGCCAACAATCCCAATAACCTGGATCCTTTTAATCCGACCACGGAGTACAATTTCTATGATGAGGATCAAACCCTGAGCCGCAGTGAGATTGAAAGCATCAATACCGACTGGTTTGATAAGATCATGCGACAGGGTTCTTTTACAGATCTGAACGTCTCTGCAACCGGCGGAACGGAAAACAGCCAATATTATATATCCGGAAATTACCGAAATGACGCGGGTTTTCTGAAAGGCAATAATTTTGACCGCCTAACCGCAAGAACCAATCTTGATGTGCAGCCGATTCCAAGTCTAAGAACCGGCATGCGCTGGAATTTTACCTACATGAAGAAAACAGAAGTTCCTGTGGGTGGTGGAGCAGCAGGTGGAAATGAAAATATTGCCGACGGAAACTGGCAGCAAGCGGTTGGAAGTGCTGTGCCTTGGCTGCCTGTTTACAACGATCAGGGCAACTTTTTCGATGTTCTCTCCGGGAACAATCTGGTAGCCACGTTATATAAGGATTATCATACAGCATGGTCAAGAAACGTAAGGTCATTGGGGAAAGTTTTTGCTGATTATACCCTGCCTTTTTTCAAGGATTTGACCATTCATTCGGAGTTTTCTCTGGACTATATGAAGTCAACCAGCCTGCTGAATGGTGCTGCAGAAATTCGTCCAAGCGATGTTTCCTATGGATCGGATAACGAAGCTGAGAACTATAATTACAACTATAACGTTTATGGCACTTATCAGAAAACATTTTCAGAGGACCATAATGTAAAAGTTGTGGCCGGTGCTGAAAGCCTTCAGAAGCAGAGCCGAAACCAGTTTATTGAGGTTTATGGAACTACGGCCAAGGATGAAGAAATCGGTCGGCCTGCCGGAGAAGATGTACAGCGTACAGATTATAAGAAAGGATATGAAACGCGGTTCCGGAGCTATTTTGCGCGGGCGAATTACAACTACCAGGAGCGATATTACTTCGAATTTAGTTTGAGGCGCGATGGTTCATCGGTCTTTGGTGACGAGAACCTGTTTGGAACATTCCCTGCTGCATCCATTGGTTGGGTAATCAGTGATGAGCCTTTTATGAGCGGAATGGAAACGATGAACTTCCTCAAATTACGCGGTAGTTATGGTAAAACCGGTAATTCCGACCTCAGTGGTAATCCCACGGTGGATTATTTCAGTACATGGAAACGATATGGCGAAGTTCCGGTGGGTTATTATCTGGCTAACCTGGGATCTCAACAGCTTACCTGGGAGACTACGAACAGTGTGGATGTAGGATTTGATTATGGTTTTTTCGATAATCGTATCAATGGTTCGTTCGCTTATTATAATCAGGATATTTCCCGTATGATATTGAATGCCAGAACACCTCACTCGGCAGGGATCAGTTCGGTTGCTGCCAATATCGGTGATTTAAGAAATGCGGGTGTAGAATTCAGCCTGAGCAGTGTTAACATTGACCGGGGAGATTTTCTATGGAGAACCAATTTCAATATATCATTCAATACCAATGAAATTCTTGAATTAACCCCTACCATTGCCGAAAACAATTCCGGTATGCGGGTAGGAAAAACCAATAGCCGGATCGGACAAAAAATTGGTACCTATTTCATAGCCAAATCAGCGGGTATCAATGAAGAAACCGGTTATGAAATGATTTATGCGGTCGACAATGACAAATTTCTGACCAATGATGAGGGAGATTATGTTAACCAAAACGGTAATGTGGTTGAAGAAGAAAACCGTGTTAAAAATCCTCATTATCTTCAAACTTTCACCGATTCCATCATTCCGGCAACTGAAGCCAATGTTTCCAACAACCGTGCCCTATTGGAAGGTAAAACAGGTATGCCAACTTATTATGGCGGAATTACGAACTCATTTCGCTATAAAGGGTTTACTTTGTCAGCTACCTTTAATTTTCAGGGGGGCAATTACATATATGACAATGTTATGGAAGCCCGTACCACTGTTACCGGAGTTGGAAACATCAGCAAGCAGATTGAAGGCAATTACTGGACTCCTGATAACACAGATGCCAAATACCCCAAACTTAGCTGGAACAATCAGTATGAGGTTGAAGGTGACGTGAGGAAGTTCAGCAATGAAACCTCCAATTACTTGTATAAAGCTGATTTTATTAGGCTTGGCACTGTCCGTCTGTCCTATCAGCTTCCTGAAAATTTGCTTTCGCGGCTTAATATGAAAGGTGCCAAAATATTCGTAGCAGGTCATAATTTGTGGACCTATGCGCCATACTACCCGGGATTGGATCCTGAGGTCACCAGTTTTAGCGGAAGTGAACAGAATAGAAATCTTCAGCCCGGAATTGTAGGTGGAACATTATTGCCTAAAATGAAAAGACTGAATGTTGGAGTAAATTTAAGCTTCTAAATAAATGTTTTTTAATAAAAAATAATAGGATATGAGACATATAAGCAAATATATTTTTCCATTGTTCATGCTCCTTTTAATTATAGGAGGATGTGATGATCAGGAGTTTCTGACCAATGAGCAACAGGTATCGGTTGGCAGTACAGGAAAGTGGACCGAAATGCAGGATCTGGAAAATCTTTTGATTGGCGCTTATTGGATGACTTCTGGAGAAGTTTATGGTGACAATCAGCAGGTTTATGGCCGCTTGGCCAGAGAGATGCCCACTGATATTCCCGTCGTATTTAATGACGCAGGTGGTGGGTATTATTGGGGTTCGTCCGATGATGAAGTATTTTATTATAGAAATCCGGATAATCCCAATAATGGTGCTTTGAAGGATATTTGGCAGAGCTGTTATTATGTTATTGGAAATTGCAATAACGGCATCAATTTTATTGAGAAAGGTGATAAGCTGGATGATCCGAACAACTGGTATCCACGACTTGAGGGAGAATTTCGTTTTCTAAGAGCATATAATTATTATATTCTTGCCAAAACTTTTGCCCCTCCCTATACGGAGAATAACAGAAGTGAGCAGGCCATACCGGTACGAAAAACTCCAGCCAAAGGATTTAATGATGCCAGCTTATCAAGAGGTACTGTGGAGGAGCTTTATGGATTAATGGTTAATGATTTGGAGAGGGCAGTTGAAGTGCTTCCGGAGACTCCTGAGGATGGTGGCAATCATCCGGATCAATACAATTATAGCCGCGTAACCAAAAGTGGTGCAGAATTTCTGCTGGCAAGGATCTATTTCCAGATGAGACAGTGGGGAAAGGCCAAGGATTTGGCTACTTCAGTTATAGAAGATTCGAAGTTTGATCTGAGTGAAGATCCCATTGAAGCCTGGAACAAGGATACCTACACCCGGCCCAGTGAGGTCATTTGGTACTATCAGTGGGTAGCCGGCGACGGTGTTGGCCACGGCAGTAACTGGAAATTTCCCAAGGCCTGGAATGTATGGAATGCAACACAGGCAAGCTGGGGCAATACCGGAACGCTTCAGAACACCCAGAAGTATATTGCCTGCAGCTACTCATTTCTTGATAAGGTAGACTGGATCAATGCAGATACATCAGAAACCGCCAATGCACTGAATGATCTGCGATATCTCCAGCTTTATTATCGTTTTGAAGCAGTTGGCGATACCACCAAGCCTCGCTCCGCATACGTGGACAGCATTCCCATTCATGGCGGCAGTGATACCATCGTACATCACGTGGCACCGGATACCGTTCTTGGCCTGGACCGGCCAACTGTATGGGGCAATAAATATATCCGCAGCGAAGGACATCCTCCAACAACCAATGTTCCTTTATTGCGGCTTCCTGAAATGTACCTGACACGTGCCATCATTTCATTCCTTGGAGAGAATGGAGCAAGTCAGGATGTTGGCCAGGCCCTGGCCGATGTTAACGCCGTGCGTACAAGAGCCGGACTGGATCCGTTGGATCAGTCGGAGCTTACTGCAGAGGTGATACATGAAGAACGGATGAAGGAACTTGCCTTCGAAGGAGACCGTTTGCCCTATCTGCAGACATTGAGAATGAACATACCTGGTGGTGATCGTGAAGACGGAGGCATTGAGTGGAATTCCGATAAACTGGTATTCCCCATTCCAACCAACGAAACGGATTATAGTAACGCCATCAATTAAAAAAATAAATTGAAATAAAAAGATCAGGCTTTTTTGAGCCTGATCTTTTTATTTTGGACCTTTAAAAAAGAACATTTATGACAAACCAAAACAGAAGAGATTTTTTGAAAAAGACGAGCCTTTTGGCGATGGGAGCAACTGTGCTGCCCGGCTTCGACCTTCCGAAAGGTAATTCAAATGCCTCACAAAATCAGTCTGGAGTTAAACCTACACCGGTTCAGAAAAAGTGGATGGATATGAAATTCGGCATGTTCATTCATTTTGGGATCAACACCTATTATGATAAGGAATGGAGCGACGGAACCCTTGACCCCTCAAGATACAATCCTACCCAGCTGGATACCGATCAATGGTGTAAGGTGGCTAAGAATGCCGGAATGAAATATATTGTATTTGTTACCAAACATCATGACGGGTTTTGTAACTGGAAGACAGAACTTACGGATTATTCAGTTGAATCCACTCCATTTAAGGGGGATGTGGTGGAAAATCTGGTCAATTCAGCCCGGAAATACGGCTTAAAGGTGGGTTTTTACTATTCTTTATGGGACAGGCATGAAAAACTATATGAAACGGATGAATACAGGTATGTACTGGAATTCATGAAGCCCCAGTTAAAGGAGTTGCTTACCCGCTATGGAGATGTTTGCGAACTATGGTTCGATGGTTTCTGGAAAAAGCAGCAGTCCGGTTGGAAGAATGAGCAGGGTGACCGACCCTCCGGTGAAGAATTCATTCAATCATGGCGTATGGAAGGAGCCTATCACTGGCAGATGGATCATATTTATCAATACGTTAAGGAGCTTCAACCCGATTGCCTGGTAATGAACAATGCTACAAGTGTTTTTGCCGGGGTGCCCCTTCATCCGGTAGATATTCTGAGCGGCGAAAGGGCTACCGAAGAGAAAGATTATAAACGGGTATGGCAATGGCTGGGGGAAAAGAAATATTTTCCCATGCAGATAGAAACTACCATGTCAGCTAAAGGAAATGAGAAATTTCCTTCAGGAAACTGGTTCTGGCACGAATCGGATCATTCTGTGCTTAGTCCTGCCCAGGTAAGGGAACTTTTGGAAATAGCCGGAAAGAAGAATGCCAACCTTCTGCTTAATTGTGGTCCTATGGCCAGTGGAAGGCTCCGGCCTGAAGATGTAAAGGTGCTAAATCAAATAAGTGGATAGATGTATACTGCAAAGGAAGCATCGGGGTGGCAATAACGCTTCAGAAGAAGAGAGAGTCTCACCCCGGGGTTAAATGGATACCGGAATACCAATCACTAAGGGTTAACGAAACATCTTATTCCATCAGGTAAAAACGGCAGGATCTTCATTCTAAACCGGATGAACCATATCACCTGGCCATCTGAAATTTCATTAATTTGAGCGTATTTACCGTGCATTTTTAAAAATTCCTTTGTATTTTGTGAGTTTTATTATTTAAAACAATGCTTATGAAACGAAGTGAAATAAATAACCTCATCAGATCTTCAAGGGAATTTTTCCGGACCCATCAGTTTCATTTGCCACCATGGGCCTATTGGAGACCGGAAGACTGGAAAGGTAAATACCATGAATGCTATGAGATTGTTGACAACATGCTCGGCTGGGATCTTACCGACTTTGGAAGCCGCGATTTCTTCAAAAGGGGATTGATACTTTTCACCATAAGAAATGGCAATCCTGAAAAGAAGGATAAAACCTATGCCGAAAAAATCATGATCGTGGAGGAAAACCAGGAAGCTCCCCTGCATTACCATTGGAATAAGATGGAAGACATCATCAACCGCGGCGGGGGAAACCTGATGATGGAACTTTATAGGGCTACGGATAACAACGAGCTGTCCAACGAAGAGGTAACCATAAAGATTGACGGCATTGAGCTCACCGTTGAGGCAGGCAGCAAAATTAAACTTACTCCCGGGGAAAGCATCTGCCTGGAACCGTATGTATTTCATCGTTTTTACGGAGAAGAGGGGAAAGGCAGGGTTTTAACCGGCGAAGTCAGCGCCGTAAATGACGATACCGCAGACAATTATTTTTATGAAGAAGTAGGACGTTTTCCCGATATTGAAGAAGATGAAGAGCCACTGCATCTTCTGGCTTCAGAATATTCAAAATATCTTTGATCATGGGCAGTAAGAATATCACCCTATCCGGTACCGGCAGCTCGCTGATCGATTATGTGTATTCCGGTATCGACTTTAATTCCCCGGTATTCAGGAAATATCTTTCCCGCAGAACCGGTGACGGCGGTCTGCATCCGGGGCGCCTGGTTTTTGCTGAAGACCTGGAAAAATTTGCCGGCAGGAATTTCCATACCATTCTTCATGAATTTGTTGGTGATCGGGAACCCGATGTTGCGAATATCGGTGGCCCAAGCGTTGTATCGCTGATTCATGCCGCGCAGCTTTTAAATTCCGATGAATTTGAAGTGAAATTTTACGGGGCTTCCGGAGAAGATGAAACCGGTCATTTTTTGAGATCCCGCATATCGAAAATCCCGTTGAATATAGAGAATTATAAAGTATACCAGGGCGAGGAGACCCCTTTTACCAATGTTCTATCGGATCCCAATTACAACGATGGGGCAGGGGAACGGACTTTTGTAAACAGCATTGGTGCTGCATGGGATTTTACGCCCAACGACCTGGATGAATCCTTTTTCAATTCCGATATCGTGGCTTTCGGCGGTACTGCCCTGGTGCCCCGTATTCACGATAATCTGACCGGATTACTCGAAAAGGCTAAGAAGAGGGGTTGTCTGACCATCGTGAATACCGTTTACGATTTTCGGAATGAACAGAAACACCCCGGTGAAAAGTGGCCTTTGGGCGAGCATTCGAAGAGTTTCCCCAACATAGATCTTTTGCTGATGGATCATGACGAAGCTCTAAAAATTAGCGGAAAGGAAGATATTCATGCAGCCGTGGAATACTATCAGTCGCTAGGCATTTCTGCTTTAATGATCACCCGGGGCAGCGATGATGCCATCGTCTGGTCGGATGGTTCTTTCTTTACTCCGGCCGGCTATTACGCAGTTCCTATTTCTGGCAGGGTTGTCACTGAAAGATCAGGCTTATATGCTCATAAAGGCGATACCACCGGTTGTGGTGACAATTTCGTGGGGGGTGTTTTGGCTTCTCTTGCAAAGCAAATGCAAAACCATGAAGTAAGATACGACCTGGAGGATATGGTTTCCTGGGGCATGGCTTCAGGAGGTTATGCCTGTTTTTATATGGGAGGAACCTATATAGAGGAACAGCCGAATGAAAAATTCAGCCTCATTGAGCCTTATGTAAAGGCATATAAGGAACAAATTAAGGACATACTGAAGACTTGAACCGGATTGTGTTTAATTTTTTCTTAATTCAGGCATTTGGGCATTCACCTCTTTTTGCCAGTTGTTAAAAGCTGTTTTGAGTTCCTCCACTTTTTCCGGCATTTCATCTGCCAGGTTACTGGTTTCTCCCGGATCCTTATTCAGATTGTAAAGCTCATACGGATTGGAAGTATCCATCAGCAATTCTTCGTACCATACAATGAGCTTGTATTTGCCTTTTCTTATGGCCCCGGCGGGTTTCATGCCCGATCCTCCATGATAATGCGGATAATGCCAGTATAGGGTGTTCCTGTCCAGTGTATCTTTTTCCCCGGAAAACAGGGGCATGATGTTCACGCCGTCCATGGGTCTTTTAGGAATCGGTTCATCCAACAGGCTGCAGAAAGTGGGATAGAAGTCATTGGATGTTACCATCTCCTCATTGGTTTTATTCTCAGGGATTATTCCGGGGTACCTGGCAATCAGAGGCACGCGGATGCCTCCCTCGTAAAGCCAGCCTTTACCTTTTCTGAAGGGTTTCTGGCTGGCATAGGCTGCTTTGCCCCCGTTATCCGAATAGAAAATCACAAGGGTATTCTTTTCTAGATTGTATTCTTCCAGGGTTTTCAAAATACTCCCAACGCTTTTATCCAGCGTTTCGATCATGGCTGCAATAACCGGGTGGTTTTGGGGTTTTTTGGATGCCGGTTGATTTTTGTAATACTCTATACGTTCTTCATCTTCTTTCAGGGGATCGTGTATGGTATTGTGGGAGATCATTACGAAGAAGGAGCTGTCGCGATGCTGCCGTATAAAATTGGTCGTTAGGTCGGTTAGAGTATCCACGCTGTGGGGGTCTTTACCCGATTTTTGCCATTCACCCAGCGGATAGCTTGAAGCCGGCTTGTAAGTAACGAATTCCTCATCAAAACCCTGTTTGGTGGGGTTGTGGGATCTACTTTCAGGAGGGGTTTTGCTTTTGCTCAAATGCCATTTTCCATAACAGGCCGTTGCATAATCCCTGCTCTTAAAAAGTTCACCTATGGTTTTTTCTTCTAAAGGAAGATATTTTCGCCATTCGGGTTGTTGTAAGGGTTTCTCAGGGAAGTTTCCCCCTGCAATAAAATCGGTAAGGTTCAACCTGGCCGGATGCTTTCCTGTCATCAGGGAAGACCGGGTAGGTGAGCAGACTGCAGCAGCAGAATAAGCATTGGTGAACCGCATTCCGTCTTCAGCAAGCCGGTCAATGTTCGGGGTCTGGTAGTAATCGCTTCCGTAACAACCTATTTGTGACCATCCCAGGTCGTCGGCAAGGATAAATACCACGTTGGGATTTTCTTTTTCTGCGGTAGATTCCTGGTCTTTTTTATCCTGGCAGGAGACAGACAGGGCCAGGATGGAAATAAAAAGTGAGGAATCTTTCAATAGGGTTGAGCTTGAAAATTTAAATTTCATTTTCCTGGAGATTTTTGGTTCTTAATGGTTTTATTTAGTGGGCCAGGTTTTATTGAAATGCTCATCTGCAAAGTTGAGGTAAATTTCCCAGTTGTAGTTGTTTAAATCATGGCCTCCGTCACGGATCACATATCCTGTGGTATTATAAACAGGCCGGTTGATCACGGGCATTTCTTCCACCGGCAGACATTTTTTCCCCAGCAGCTTGTATACTGGAGCAGCATGTTTTACTGAGAGAAATTCTCCCTTTGGATCGGCCCATTGATCCTCCTCAGCACTTGCCGCTATCACGGGGCGCGGTGCCATCAGTGCCATGAGCATGTGCTGGTCAACTGGCAGTGCTTCTTCATTCTGGTTGTATTTCTTGAAATTCTCGCAGAACCAGTGAGGAAAGGAGTTATTAATACGTCCGACAGTTTCCCCGAATTGCCGGCGGGAAAGTGCTGCCCCGCCACAGCCCGAACAGTTGGATATGACGATGTCAAACCTTTGATCGGTTGCCCCTGCCCACAACGCGGTTTTTCCCAAACGGGAATGGCCAAGAACAGCCATCTTTTCATTATCTATAGCCGGGTCTTGTTCGAGATAATCAGCGCCCCTGCTCAGTCCCCAGGCCCACGCTCCGATGGAAGCACAGTTATTGCCTTCGTCCGTGTCGAGATATTCCTGGTCGAACAATGGATGGATGCCGTTTTTATAACCATCGTCATAATCCGGGTCGATTTCACCATAATAGATGGTTGCTAAAGCATAGCCCCGGTCAAGGATGCGTTCAACCGGCCAGCGGGTTTGTTTCATACCACGTGTAGCCTCTGTAGCCTGATGATTGTGAATATTATAGTCATCATCATTGGAAACCCAGGCATCGGTAATGGTGATGTTTTTGTTGGGATGGACAGTCTGGTTTCCGTCAAAGTTCAATCCCAGGAATACAGGGACAGGCTTTTTCGGTTCGTTCGGAATGAACAGCAGCAGGTCAAAATGGTGTTTCTGATTGTTTTGTTCTACATGGATACGGATTTCTTTCAGGGTAGCCAGTCCGTCAAGGGCGCCGGGAATATTCTTTCGCTCCTCGAAAGACATGCCTTCCGGTTTTCCCGGCATTTTGCCATATACATGGTTTTCGAAAAGCTGCAATATTTGTTTCCTTCTTTTCTCCCATTCCGATGGGGTGTTTACCTTCTCGCCATCCGGGAAAATTAACGGATCGGGAAGTTCATAATCGGGTACTTTGGATTCTTCGTAGTTGGGCTCAAATTCCTGGGCCCGGGATGATGATAAAAGGAAAGTAAAAGCCAGGACTGAAACAAACAGGGTCTTCATCGTTTTCATATATAACCTCCGCATTAAATTGGATTTAAATAATTAAATCATAAAGATACTTATAATTCATAAGATTAAAAAACCTGTAATGTTTTTTGGACCATATAAGACATATAACAAAAGATGAGTCCAGTCTAAAAAGGCGCTTAGCGGTTTATTATAGCTAATTGCGTAAAAATTACCTATTGAGTTTCAGATATCTATTAGAGCCGCTCAGCGCCTTACCAGCTAATATTTAGCTTTTTAAACCTGGCTCAAAGATAAGAAGAGATTCATGTAGGGATGGTAGCTGACTAGAAAATTTATATGTCCTTATATGCACCATTATATATTTGGGGGATTATTATGAAAGGTTGATTATCCGAACGATTGACAAGGAGGCATAGCGCCGGCACAATATTTTTGAACCACATGAGGCACATAGAACACATAGAAGAAACACATAGGAAGAAAATACAAGTAAGGACAGAAGTTAACGAAAAACCTTATTTTGCTTCCTCTACCTTAGTAGCCATGAAATTCACCACATGTATTGACCTTATTACCTTATTGCCATGATGTCAGCCGGAGGCGGACCAACCCTGTGTAACCAATGCAACAAGCAGGAAGCTCTGAAAGAGCGTTCTGTATTATATACAGTATGATCGGCCATCAAATTGTTAAATTGAATTAACCCATAACTCATTTAAATGAAATATCACCGATAGGGCTTTCAGTCCTTGCAAACGAATAGAATTCCATCACACAGGGCTCCATTTCATTTCGCCCTGTGCTTTTAACGGAATGCCTTTCAGGCATTTTTTCAGGGCAGATTCTTTGATTATTTTTCATGCCCATTATGCACCCTCGTAATGCATTAAAAATATTCTAATGTATACTTCAGGATATACCTTAGCAGTTTATTTTACTATCATTGCAGTTTAAAAAACTATCATTGCAGGTATTTTTACTATCATTGCAGGTAATTTCTACTATATTTGCATACCTGAATGCTATCATTGCATGTCTATTTACTATCATTGCAAGTCTTTTTGCTACGTTTGCATTGATTTAATTATGGATTGCATGGTAAATAGCTATCTTTGCATTACTTTCTGGTCATCCATTTGGATTGGGTTTATTATATTTGTGTATTATAAATATTTTTGACGTTGGTGGCAATTTTTTTCTAACCTTTAACAGATAAGCTATGAAATATGGTGTATTAATATTTGTATTGATTTTCTCCTTTTTTGGGGGATATGCCCAAAAAAGGGGTTATTCTTTGTATTGGGCGGATGAGTTTAATGGTGAAAAACTCGACACATCCAAATGGGAGTACCGCAATTTGGGCCCGCGAAGAGATGGAGTCAATGTTAAGGATGCTGTAACACTTACCGGTGACGGGAAGCTGGCCATCACAACAAGCAAGGCAGGTGATGCATATCATACGGGCATGATAGGCACCCAATCCACCTTTCAAACAACTTTTGGTCTGTTCGAATGCCGGGTGAAGCTCCAGAAAGAGATTGGCCACTGGTCGGCCTTCTGGTTGCAATCTCCCACCATGTCGGATGAAAAAACAGGCAATCCCCGGAAATATGGTGCTGAAATAGATATTTTCGAGTACCTTCGTCGAAAGACAGATACAACCCTTCAGAACATCCACTGGAATGGGTATGGCGAGGAGCATGCATCAACCGGTCACGACTCAAAGGTATTTGGCCTGGAAAAGGGCTATCACACTTTTGCCCTGGAATGGACCCCGGATTCCTACACATTTTATGTTGACGGGGTGGAAACCTGGGAAACCGGCAGGGCAGTATCCCACAGGAGTGAATACATCATACTGAGTGCAGAGGTCGGAAAATGGGCTGGTGATATAGCACGGGCCAGCCTGCCCGATACCGTATATTTCGATTATGTGCGGGTATACAAGCGGGATGAACAGGTAAAATAAAAGCGGCTGCGTTAAACATTTGATGTTTAGCAGATGGTTTAATTACCATGGGCTGAAAAAAGCCGCCCGTTCAAATTAAGGTTCAAAGGTTTTTCAGTCAGAATCGGTCTGTGGAACCATCAACACTGCATCAGCCGGTATGATGTGCCTTGAATCATCGGCTATGATTTCAATATGGCTCTCCCGGTTCATCGTGTAATGCCCCAACGGAATCCAGTCGCTGGCAAATTCCTGTGCATTTTTTACTACGGTATTGGTATCGCTGGCATGTTTGATTTTTACCTTCAGGCTTGATGTATATTCCCAGTCTTCCTCCCACCAGGGGTCTCTGGGGCAGTAGAGGTAAAGGTTGTATTTCCCGGGTTGAGCCTTGCCGGCGGAAAATACCGCCCGTGTTTTTTCCCCTCCCGGATTGATGGCTTTTCTGAAAGATGTTTTATACGGATCCATTCTTGCCGAATCAACGGTTTCCCACTCGCCCGTAGTGCTAAAAATCTCTTCATCGGCATCATCCAGCAACACATCGGGTGGCGTTCCATCCAGAAAAGGATCTTTCTCAAGTGTTTCCTGAATTTGGCTGACATCAATTTCCTGCACCGGGAGGTCTGCTTTTATTGATTGGCTTGCTGCCATTCCAGCTGCCTGCCCCAGAGCCATAAAAACTGGTTCCATCCTTATGGAGCCATAAGCAATATGGGATGCACTTAAACACACAGGAACCAACAGATTCCGGCAGTCCTCCTTTTTTGGCACAATGGATCTGTAAGAGATCGGGTAGGGAGGAAAGCCACCTACCTGCACGTTGCCTTCATTTTTCACCATTCCGTCGACGATGAGGCGCTGGCAGTTGTGGGAATCCATGTTATAGGCAGCCATGGCAATACCATCATCTACGGTTGAATCACCCCTGCAATGGTGCTCGGTCATTACATATTCACCGATCATGCGCCGGCCTTCTCTCACGTACATTTCATAAGGCCAGTGGTTGTTGTCTTCAAATTCATCTTCTGCATATCCATATGAAAGTACTTGTTCACGCAGATGTTTGGGCACGTCAGGATGATGACCCAGAAAATACAGGTAACCCTGTATATAATGTTTGTGGGATTCTTCAATTTCTTTTCTTTTTTTATAATCCGCTTCAGGGTATTCCCAGTTTTCTCCGATGAAATCGGTTGACATTGGTCCTTTGTTGTTGACATCGGTTTTGCCGTTGGGCATGTCAATGATCCGCAAATACAACTCACGAAGGTTCTGGACCCAGTTTTTCTTATCCCTTCTGACGATCACACGCCGGATCAATTCGTATTTTGCGGGATCATAATCCGGAGGTTTGGTGATGGGGACAAAGTTTGTGGTGTCCCGGGTTAGGCAAAGCCTGTAATTATAAGCCTGTACCTTTTTATCACCCGTTCCTTCGGGGGCCATTGTTGTGGAATCAACTCCATATACCAGTCCGCTGGAGGGATTTCCAGGTTCTTTATAAGGGCTGATCCCATCGGGGAACTGGTGATTTTTGCTCAGGTAGACCCCGTTCACGGTTTCATCATACACTTCATTGCTTTCTCTGCCAACTGTATAACTGACACCGGATTTTGCCATCAGATCACCCACGTAAGAACAGTCTATGAAAATTTTACCTGCGATTGTTCTTTTTTTGTCAGGATCGTTTGCATTTTCAATGGTTATGGATTGTATGGTACCATTTTTATTATCCACAGAGGAGAGCCTGTGGTTGGTAAGCAATTCCACCCCTTCCTTTTCTATATAATCCATATAAACCTGTTCCGCCATATGAGGTTCAAAAGTCCATGATTCAAACCTGTTGTAATGATCACCAAGTTCCCGGTAGAATTGTCTGGAGATACCCTGTATGGCATATTTATTTCCGATATCTGTAGCACCCAGTCCGCTGGTAGTTAATCCTCCCACGTGTGCGTTGTCTTCTATGATGATGGCTTCCATGCCTTTCATTTCTGCAGCATAGGCTGCAATTATACCGGCTGAGGTACCGCCGTATACCACTACATCATATTCACTGGTCGATTTTTGGCATGAAAAAAAGGAAAAAGAAGTAATAATACCAATTGAAATCCAGATTATAGCTCGTGTGATATTCATTGTGCCTCCTTTATTGATGTCGATAAATGAGGATTACCATTGAAGCATACTTTAAGGCTTAATGATAATCCTCATTTTGAGTCTTATTTCTGTTTTTCAAGTCGCAACCATTTTCCGCTGTGGCTTTCTAAGAAGATTTTTTCGTTCAGCTGTATTGCTTCTCCGGTAATGGCATTGATGGCTTTTGTATAATGGATGTTTTCATGGGGTTTTAATCCGACATACTGATCTTCGCCTGAATTGAGCAAAAAGTAATGATCGGCTTCGGGTGCAGAAAGCCGGTAAACAATGGCTCCTTCACTGGAGAAGGGCGATTCATGATTGCCCAGCACATATTCCCTGAGTTTGGCTTCTGCCTGGTCCCTTTCCGGCTCAAAACACATGTGCGAGGCCGGGTAGCCTATCAATACTGCAGTTCCTTCACCGTAGCTGTGCCTGGTTATTGCCGGCTCGCCCTGGTCTGAAAACCTGGCCATAACCTTTGCTTCGTTGGGTGTAATTCCCGCGGTGACTCCTTCAACCGGAAATTCTCCTATGCTGTTGGGCCGGTTTTTATCGGCTTTTTGGTAGTCGTGAATGGTGGCCCCGAAGATTCTTTCGAACACAGTGCCCTCATCAGTTGGATACAAAGCACTATACTGGTCGTACCACGCACCGGGCATGTCCATTACCAGGCGCCCGCCGTTTTTCACATATTCTTCAAGGATGTTCATCACATCATTCTCAAGTGCGATAATGGCAGGCATATAAATTATTTTATAGCGCTCAGCCAGTCCATTCCTTATGTCCGAGTCCGTCACATATTCAAAAGGCACATCCTCGTTGATCATTGCCCTGCTGGCGCCTATCCTGGCTTCTATGGGGTACATTCTGAAATCATCTTCTCCATGCACTGAAATGGCCGTCCAGGTGGCTTCATTGTTCCAGTCGGCGAATATTCCCACCAGCGGTTCTTTATAGGCGTTCCATATTTCATCACGGTATTTTTGCAAGGTTTGCCCGATTTTGCCTACTTTTCTTGCCCTGGGCGTAATCTTGTTGTGTCTTGTAAGCAAGCTGTATTCTCCGGCCTCCCATCCGGCAGTACGTGCACTCCAGCACCACAAGCCGAAACCTTTAAACCCGGCAGCAATATGATTCAGGAGGAACTGGGTCATGGTATGATCATCCACTTTAAATCCATGGCCGCTCCCGCTGAAATACTGGGGACCACCTGTAGATTCCCAGGCAGCAGCCCATCCTCCTTTAAAGATGTCTACTGCATAGGAAGCCTGCATATAGGTTGGCCTCAATACCTCATTGTCAACCCGGCTGAAATGCCAGGAATAGTGCATGGAGGGATAAAATGTCCCGTAGTCGGTCATGATGTCTGCAATGCCTTCCAGGTCCACATTATACCATGTTTGGGGATAGAAAAGGCCCAGCTCGCCTCCACCCCGGTAAGGAGCATGGGGATAGAATTCGGCAAACCGTTCAACGTCATTTCTGATTTGCTCCAATCCATGATCTGCCTTGAAACGGAAAATATCCCTTATGTGCCTGTATTCCTTCGTACTTAGCTGTTTCCAATGGTCTTCAAATTCATCCCATGATATGAATCCCATTTGTCCGTTATTGCCTATGTTCAGTCCTGCATGACCCTGATTGTAGGCGTGATTTAATCTATCTATGCTTTGATATCTTTCTTTCGCCCAGTCAACGAATAATCTTTCTCCCGCTTTGGTGAGATCCGTCTCTGTTCCGCCTACTTTGGGATCAAAGGCTGTGCTGCTTCCATCCGGTGCTTCTCTGTCGGGGTGTTTTTTCTTGTATTGCATGGTTTTCCTGACCCGTTCTTTCATCACCTTTTCCTGGTATTCAATCATCCTGGGATGGTTGCGTATTTCCTCCATAGACATGTCGGTGGGGATGTCAAGCTTTTCCAGCAGATCATCGGTTATAGCCTCCCATCCTCCCTGGCCGTACCACCAGGGTATGATGCCTTCCTCAATAGCAATGAGCTGTACTTCTTCTTCTGTCCAGCCCGGAGTTGTCATCAACCCTTTAAGGGCAGTAAAACCCAGCTCTTTCATGGTCCGGAAGTGTTTCCTGATGTCTTCCTCAGTTTCGCCGGGTCGCATGATATAGACCGAACCCACCGGTACAGGGGCAATTTTTTCAAATTTTTGCTGCATCGGTGAGTCATGCAGATTTTTGTATTTCTCAAGCAAATAATCGTGCTTTTGCTCCTGTGTAAAAGCTTTGCCAAACAAGCTGATTTGAAATGCAATCAGCAAAACAACAATGTATGGTCTGTGTTTGATTTTCATATGCATTGATTTTTATATGATTAATTATTGCTCATCGAATAAGGCAGGCTATTTATTTCATCTGCCCATTGGGTATTGGGGGATGAACCCATCTGAAACTGAAGTGTTCCTCCCTCAATGATTTTTTCATGCTCTATGTAACCCTGGTTGAATTCATTTCCATTGAAGCTGGCACTTTGGATATATACATTATCTTTTCCATTGTTTTTCGTTTTAATGACAAAAGGATCACCCTGGCCGGTATGAATGGTAATTTCATCAAATACCGGGCTTCCGATGATGTACTCGGGTACTCCCGGGCAAACCGGGTAAAATCCCATCATGGTGAATACAGCCCATGCCGACATCTGGCCGGTGTCGTCATTCCCGCTCAAGCCACCCGGGCCGGCACCGTATTCTTCATTCAGGATTCTTCGTACTACGGCTTGTGTTCTATAAGGCTGACCTGCATAATTAAACAGGTAGGGCGTCTGGTGACTGGGTTCATTCCCGTGCCAGTAATGCCGTCCTTTAAAGAAAGTGTCCAGCCGGGAGATGTATTTTTCTTTTCCCATCAGGCTAATCAGCCCCCGGAGGTCATGTGGAACATACCAGGTGTATTGATAAGGTGTACCTTCTGTTATATAAGTCGCCTTTTCCCTCGGGTGAAAAGGAGTGATCCATGAACCGTCTTGATGGCGACCGCGCATATAATCGGTGGTGGTGTCGAAAACATTCCTGTAATAACCAGCCCTTTGCCGCAGTTTATTGTAATCTTCCGTTTGTCCGAGCTTTTTTGCCACTTCCGAAAGCACAAAATCATCATAGGCATATTCGAGCGTTCGGGAGACCTGTTCTCTCTGGTGAAATGCGTGTTTTACGCTATCCTCCAATGGTATATATCCATATTTCAGGTAAGAATCCAGTGCCCTTCTTCCTTTACCATCTTTATAGGTATCAAAATCTTCTGGCTGATCGAAGGCGTTTTTGCGCATATAATGATAGGCCGTGTCCATGTTGAAGTCATCGATCCCTTTCAGCCAGGCATCCCCGATCATGGATATGGCATGATCCCCTATCATCTCGGAGGTATAACTGTTCCAGCTCGGGAAAATGGGCAGCCATCCTCCCTGTTGTGCTTTTGCAAGGAGCGACCGGATCATATCGTTGGTTTTATCCGGTGCGATAATCGTATAGAGGGGATGTAATGCACGGTAAGTATCCCATAAAGAAAAATCCTCGTAATAGGTGAAATTTTCGGCCTGGTGCACCTGCTCATCTCCCGCAAAACCGGGATAAGATCCATCTACATCGGTGTATACCCGCGGTAGAATCATTGAATGGTATAATCCTGTATAGAATATGGTTTTTTGGTTTTCGGTGCCGCCTTTCACTTTTATTTTTTCCAGGGCATCGGTCCATTTTTGGCGTGTTTCCTTCCTGACTGTTTCAAATGATTTTTTCCCGACTTCTTTATCCAGGTTTTCCCGGGCGTTTTCAATGCTGGTGAATGAAGTAGCTGCTTTGGCTATTACCGGCTCATTGGCTTCACAGGCAATCTTGACATAGCTGCCTACCTGGCTGTTGTTTCCCTTTGCACTGGTACTTCCTGATTGGATATTCTCCCCTTCTGAAACGCCGTATGCTTCAAACGGTTTGTTGAAACGGATAACGAAATAGCCATTGTATCCTGCATATTTGCCCCAGCCTTGATAAATGCGGTGTATCGGATTGTATCCGACAATTTCATTTTTTTCCGGTAGGATTTCAATATAACCTGATCCTTCATCGCTGTTGGGTTTAACCCGGAAGTAATTGCCGCCCGGGTTGTTGTAGGTGAATTTCATGATTCCGCTTCTGCATGCGCCGGTAAGCTCAGCAGTCAGATTGTATTTTTCTACATTTAACCTGTAATAAGCCGGAGTGGTTTCTTCCTGTTCATGTGAAAATGGAGCTCCCATTTTCATTGGGTCAGTATATAAACTGTCTCCCATCGGCGTAAGGGTAAAACTTCCATAATCCTGGGTACATGAGCCGCTCATCCAGTGGCTTCCGCGAAAACCAGTAAAAAGGGAATCCCCGTAATAATATGGAGAAACACATTTTTTTTCCGTGTTGCGTGTTTGGGGTGTCCAGCTGGTCATAGCAAAGGGTTCGCCCACGGCGGGGAAAGTTTGCCCGTGCCCGCTGGTTCCTTCCGAAGAAGCGTTTTTTGTGGTAGCCTCTGCCGTTCCTATCAGCGGATTTACATACTGATATAATCCTTCTTCCCCTGTTTTTGTCCCGCCTTTTTCTGTGGTGCAGGAGCCTGCTAAAGTAAGTATTCCCGCGAATATCGCTATTAATAATGAGCGTAATAAATTGATGGATGTATGCATTTTTATCTCTTTTTAAGATGGATAATTAAAGTTGATTCATTTTTCAAATTAGCTATCTGTTTGAAGTATTCCCGGACATTGATTATTTCCTTCAAATGCAATTTGATTATAATACTCCATCGCACGGGAGGCATCACCTTCCCAGCTGTATTGTCCTGAGGGACCTTTATGTGAATAATTTCGGATTTCGCCAGATATTTCTTTAATTTCTTTCAGTCCGTCTTTGATGATACCCACCAGTTCATCGCTTCTGTATTGCTCTCCCCTGCAATAAAGCCGATATCCGAAATGTGCTTTTGTCATGCCCCGGTATAGCTGACTTATAAGGTAGGTTCGCTCATAAGTATGCAACAATTTTTCATAAGCAGAGGAATCCTTCACCACCTCTTCAGCTTCCCTGATTTTCTGAAGGCTCTCATGGGCAAGTTTTACACCGTAATTTTTTTCGGTAATCAAATAATCAAGGTATTTTTTGTTTATGAGTTCTTTAGGCTGAACCCATCCACTGTCTATTACCGAAGGGACCTCCTCAGCTAGTGTTGTTCCTTCCGATTGTTTGTATTCCGGGGGAGAGAGATGATTGACCACATCCTTCCAGTAATGGAACTTTTTATTAACGCCATGTTTGACATATGCGTAAGGTTTATCTGTCCATTTTCCTGATACATGCCTTGAATAGCTCGATTGATAGTAATTTAACCGGGAGTGCGAATTGTTGTGAATGCCCAGTGTGTAGTAAACCGAAGTAAAGATATCATAAGCATTCTTAAAAGCAGGCTTAATAAGAGGGATGGCTTCATCGCCATAATGCTTTCCTATGAATTCCTCAAAAATTGTTTCAGACTTGAGTGTAGTATCCTCTATCACACGCTTCAGGGCGTACAGGTTTATTTCAGAAGGCCTGCCTATGATCTGTGTATTTCCGTACCGGTCGGTTCTTGCCACGTAACCAACCACATTATCAAACTGGAGGTAATACTTTAACCTTTTCATATGAACCTGTGGAAAGATGCCCGCAAGTATTCCCTGTCCGTGATATTCATGGGTAGCATCAAATTCAATCAAAACAGGCTTGTTGATATCTTTTACATACCATGATACCGGGTGAGTTAAAAAGAAGTCATGCGGCACTTCCTTGGTCATTACCCTGACTTCAGGATGCTCAATAAGATCAATGCAATTCAGCGTAGATTTGAGTTCTGCCATGCTGTATGCAAAAGTTCGCACATAGAGATTCAGGTTTCTTTCATCAATGATGACCTTTGACAAGGTATCCACCAAAGCTGCAAGCTTTTCCTCCTCTTTTTTCATGATCCTGGAATACTGATCTTCAACATGGGCTCCTGTTTCAATGAACGTAAGTATGATCCCATCAATATTGGGCAGAGAATCAAGCATGCTTCTGTAATCCTTTTTGACCCACTTCCAGAAATCGGGATTGTCCAGGTTGATTTTGCCCTGCTCTGTTTTAAACCGGTCAGGGTAATAATCGAGATTGTAAAGCTGATGGTCCCATACCGTAACTTCTTCAATTCCTTTTTCATGAGCTTTTTTGACGAGATCTCTGCATAGTCTTAGCCGTGCAGAGTCCCTTACATCCTTTAAATCCATAATAATCTTATGGGATAGTTGTAAGTGATTGATGTTATATTCTTCAGCATGATTTAAAGCCTTGATTGCATTTTTTCTTTGGTGGGCAAGTATGTTCCATCCCCTTACTTTCTGAAGGCTCTGGTCTTTATTGGAATCCTGACAGGAAGCCAACATGAACAGGGGCAATATGAAAAATATACATGTAATGCGCATGTTTGCTTTATTTAGAGTGTTTCTATAATGTCCCCTGGTTGCATCATCTTCAATTTGCAAGTGATAAAACTAAAAAACAATGCAACTTTTTATTTGTCATTGTGTTCCAAACTGCTTGTGCTGTTGTTTCATCGCCTGATCCCCAGGGATGTGAGATGAATAAAAAACCATGCAGTATAACATGAATAAAAAAAGAATGGTATAAATAATAAAAAGTTTAAGTCTTTTGTAGTCTGGTAAAAAACAGAATCGAAATTATATAGAGCTAAGTAATAAATGGAGAATACCTTGAATCAACGCGATACCTTTTCCAAATTATGATAAAAGCTGTTTTGTTGGCTATTATTGCTTGATTTTGGTAGAAGCCAGCTTTTGAAAATGATTCCGCTCTCCGTCTTGCGGGTAAAACTGCAGGATTCTTTGCCAGTATTCCCTGGCTTTGCTTTCATTCTCCATACTTTCATAAACCAGGGCATAATATTTCAGTTTCATTTCCCTTGTTTTCCACGATCTGTCAATTTCATCCAGCAATTCCTTTGCTTTTTCAGGATTCCCCTGCTGAATATGTTCTTTAACCTGTATATAAGTACTGGCAATCCTCAGATTCTTTTTTATATTCCTTCTTAGAATGCTGCCTCCTTCATTTGTTGAACTTTTTGCCTTTTCCAGCATTGTTATTGCAGCTTCAAGACTGTCGGACATAAAAAGTGTCCATCCATAGTCGTTCAGGATAAGAGGTTTGTCTGGTTTTTCCTTCAACATTTTTTCATATAAACCCAGGGCTTCATGATAATTTCCTGCTTCAGAAAGATCATAAGCTTTTTGGTGCATTTTTGCTGTTTTGCCACAACCTGTGGTTAATGAAATAATGATGATACCGGATATAAGAAATTGAAGTGTACGCATAATTGATTTCTTTTGATGGATAAAAAAGGGCAAGGTAGGAAATTTTGGTTTTGAATGCAAATGACTTTTCAGGGCCGGCAGTTTTCAGACTCCCTTTCTGACAAGTATAATAATGCGAAAGACTCAACTTTGTAAGCTTCTTCAACAGTTTGATAAAAACTGTGAATCATTAAGATAAAAATAAATTAAGATGCTTTTGTATTGATATATATCAATAATATCATTTGTTAAATTAAATTGTTATAATTTTAACCCTTTTTAATGTATGCCTGCTCGATGCGACCCTCATCCTAAATAATGTACAGGAAAGGTGAAATCTTCTCAGGCAAAACTTGTAAAACACGGATATTCATTATGATACGCAATAATTTTTTATTTAGTTCCTGGTTTATGGGTGCCTTGTTCATCATTTTTGCAATTTCCATGGGCATCGCTACATTCATTGAAAATGATTTTGGCGCCGATGCAGCCAGGCAAATGGTTTATAATGCCAAATGGTTCGAACTGATCTTTTTGTTGCTTGCCATCAATTTTATTGGCCAGATCTTTCGCTTCAGGCTTTATCGCCCGCGGAAACTTACCATCCTGATTTTTCACAGTGCATTTCTGCTTATTATTATCGGGGCCGGCATTACCCGCTATTTCGGGTTTGAAGGCATGCTGCATATAAGAGAAGGACAGGTAAAAAACCATGTGGAAACAAATAAGAACTATATTCACTTTTCGGTGGAGGATGAAAAGGGTAAAACCCTTTATTCCGATGCCGATAAGTTTGTGGTTACCCAAATTACTTCTGATCAGTATGAAAATGAAGTGGAGGTAGATGGTAACCTTTATGCCCTAACCTTTGAAGAATATATTCCAAATGCCAGGGAAGCCATTGTTGATGATCCCGAGGGAAAACCGCTTATCAGGTTAAGTGTTGGAAAAGGAATGCAGGGTCAAAGAAACTATATTCTTGCTCCAGGGGATACCCATAGATTACAGGACCTTCAGCTCGGTTTTTCTGATTCTGATTCACTGGATGTTCGTTTTGGCTTCCGCCAGGATAGCTTCTACATCTCATCTGATCAGAACATTTCCAGGTTGAGCATGCGAACAAGGGAGTCGACTTCATTTCCCGGTAACGAAAGAATCGGGCTTAGGCCTATGTATGTTTATGATACCAAAGGATGGCGGTTTGTTGTTCAGGAATTGTCACCTTCCGGAACTTTAAGACCAGTAAGGGGCCGACCCGGCCAAAATACAGGCAATACGGCAGCCCTTCAGTTTAACCTAAAATATGGTGATCAGCAAAAAAAGCTGTATGTCAGATCGGGCCGTAATACCACTGAGCCTGCAACTTTCCGCCATGCAGGACATCAGATCGTGCTGGATTATAAGCCTAAGCAGGTTAAAATACCCTTTCAGCTCAAATTGCAGGATTTCATTCTGGAGCGCTATCCCGGTTCAAACAGTCCCTCCTCCTATAAAAGTAAGGTCACACTCATTGACCGCGAGAAAGACATCAATAAGAATTATATGATTGCCATGAATAAAGTGTTAAAGCACCGTGGTTACCGTTTTTATCAATCCTCATATGACCAGGATGAAAAAGGGAGTGTTTTATCAGTCAATCGGGACCCGATAGGAACGGGGGTGACCTATTCCGGGTATGCCCTGCTTTTTCTGTTCATCATCCTTTCACTGGTTAACAAAAAATCAGTTTTCAGGCGTGTACATGCCGGTTACTGGTTGTCACCTGCTAAAAAGGGTGCTGGAATTTTGCTCTTATTGCTGTTATATTCCGGGGTTACGCTGGGTAATTCAAATAACCGGCTTGAGATTGATAAAAAGATGGCCAATGAGTTCGGAGAAATTCTGGTTCAGGACCGTAAAGGCCGGACCAAGCCTTTGTTTACCCTGAGCCATGACGTGTTGAGGAAGGTAAACCGCAACAGCAAATACGAAGGACTTAATTCCATGCAGGTTTTCCTTGGTTTGCACTATGATTTCCAGCACTGGAAAGACGAACCGATCATTAAAGTTTCCAATGAAGGCGTTAGAAATGTACTGGGCATAAACGGGGAATTTGCTTCTGTCAGCCAGTTGGTGGATATGCGGAACAATTCATACAAACTGAGGCAATATGTTCAGGAAGCCTATTCCAAGTCCTCAGCCGAGCGTAATAAATTCGACAAGGAAGTCATTAAGGTGGATGAAAGGGTTAACATCTGTTTTATGGTCATTTCGGGTGATTTCTTTAAGATTTTCCCACTCCGAAATGGTACAGAACAATGGGGTAAGCCCCAAAATGCCGTCAAACATACAAAGAACGAAGACGATTCGCTTTTTGTCAGCAATATTCTTGGAATGTTCCGCAAAGCGGCTTTAAGCGGAAATATGAAGCAGGCAGAGCAATACATAGATGCTGTAAAGAATTACCAGCGAAAATATGCTACATATGAATTACCATCCAAGCAGAAAGTAAATGCAGAGATCTTTTATTACAAAACCCGGATCTTTGAGAACCTTTTCCCTTTTTATGCAATTACGGGGCTGATACTCCTGATATTGCTCATGTCGGGTATCATTTCCGGCAAAAAATGGCCCGAAATTCTGATCAGGATCTTTATCTGGATTATCGGCATTGGTTTTGCCTTTCATACAGCTGGCTTTGTCCTCAGGTGGTATATTTCCGGGCGTGCACCCATGAGCAATGGGTATGAATCCATGATTTTTATTTCATGGGTCATTCTGCTGGGGGGATTCCTGTTCAGCCGGAGGTCCAGGTTAACCCTTGCCGCCACTTCCATCCTGGGAGCACTTACCCTAATGGTGGCTCATCTGAGTTTCATGGATCCCGAAATTACCAACCTGGTGCCGGTATTGAGGTCTTACTGGCTTACACTGCATGTTTCTGTGATTACTTCCAGTTATGGTTTCCTGGGCATGTCAGCCATTCTGGGCCTCATTGTAATGATTCTTTATGCTGTAGTCACAGAAAACAAACATGATCGCATCGTGAATACCATTAAAGATCTTACGGTAATCAATTATAAATCCATGATCCTGGGACTTTACCTGCTTACCATCGGAACCTTTCTTGGAGCCATATGGGCCAATGAAGCCTGGGGCAGGTACTGGGGCTGGGATCCCAAAGAAACCTGGTCGCTGATTACCATAATTGTTTACAGTTTTATAGTGCATTCAAGACATATACCTGGTTTTAAAAGCCTCTTCGCCTATAACGTGCTGGCGCTTTTTGGTTTTTCATCTGTTTTGATGACCTATTTTGGTGTGAATTATTATCTTACCGGGTTGCATTCGTATGCCGGCGGGGAAGCAGTGCCCATCCCGGCCTTTGTTTATATCAGTGTGATCCTTTTACTGGGTCTTGCATCTTATGCATACCGGAATCGTAACCAAAAAATGTATCTTGCCTGGAAAGAACAATGAATGAGGACACCCGAATTCAAATTGATATTTAAATGGAAACAAGGACGGAAAGGCCTCTTCCATGTTTTTTGATAAAAATCATTTGTTTAAAATGTAATGATTTTTAATAAAATACATTAATTTTATATCTTGAATACAGGCTTGATGGCAGCAAATGTGGCGGATTTGGAAAGTTTATTAAAAGAAGTGATGGAGAAAGATCAATGAATGAATTTAACGGGTTTTCTTGTTACCACAATCTGTATTTTATAAATTGCTTCGCCATTTTATTGTGTAAACAAACAACAAATTATATAGTAACAATAAAAATAAGAATATGAGTGAAATTGCAATTGGAATTGATATTGGTGGTACGAACAGTCGTTTTGGTGTTGTCACAGATGCCGGAGAGGTGTTAAAGGAGGACCGGTTTCCCACAAAAGATTATCCGAAGGCAGAAAAATTCGTGGAAGCTTTAAGCGGTAAGATCAAAAAGGTACTGGAAGAATTTGAAGATTATACTTTTAAAGGAATCGGTGTGGGCGCTCCCAACGGGAATTATTTCAGCGGTACGATAGAACAAGCTCCAAACCTTGCATGGCAGGGAATCGTTCCACTGGTGGATCTTTTCAAAAAATATTTTGATGTTCCGGTGATATTGACCAATGACGCCAATGCTGCCGCTATTGGAGAAATGATGTTTGGCGGTGCCAAAAATATGAAGGATTTCATCCTGATTACACTGGGTACAGGATTGGGAAGTGGAATCGTTGTGAATGGCGATGTTGTTTATGGTCATGATGGTTTTGCAGGTGAAATGGGGCACATATTTGTCTATCCTGCATCCGGAAGAATGTGTGGCTGTGGCCGGAGAGGCTGTTTGGAAACATATGCATCCGCGCAGGGAATCAAAAGAACCATGTTTGAATTAATGGCCAGTGAAACGGATGAAAGTGAACTTAGAGAATTTTCTTTTTCTCAGATGACTTCCGAGCATATTTATGAAGCAGCAAAGAGAGGGGATACGCTTGCTCAAAAAGCATTTGAAATAACCGGGGAATACCTGGGTAAAAAACTGGCCGATGCCGTTGCTTTTACTACTCCTGAGGCCATTTTTCTATATGGAGGCCTGTCTAAATCCGGTGATATGATCCTCAACCCAACCCGTAAATACTTTGATGAGCATGTTTTAAAAGTATACAGGGGAAAGACTTCCATCATTTTTTCCGAACTGAAGGAAAAGCATGGTGCTATCCTGGGTGCAGCAGCCCTTGTCTGGAAACGACGAAAATAAGGATTGAGTTTACCTGATCATGCATTAAAAAATCCCTGAACTTTCCTTATCAAATGTTCAGGGATTTTGAATTTTACAAAAGGAACCAACCATTACCTGAAAGGAGGTGTGGTTCTTTTGTTTTGGGATTGTTCTTCCCGCATATCCTGAAGCTCTTCCATATCCAGGTATCCCGTCCGGTAGGGATACTCATCAAAACGGGCTACAACATCCGTGAATCTTGGATCCTCCGTCTTTTTTAAATAGTTGATGAGTTTATTTCTCATACTTGTAAGTACCTTATGATAATCATTGTCACCGGCAAGATTGTGAAGTTGATTGGGATCATTTTTCACATCGTACAGTTCCTGGGTTGGCCGCCTGGCAAAGCTCCATTCGTAGTATTTTTGAAATCCTTCATCATTCCTGTGGTTCATGATAACGAATTTCGTAGGTCCATCGTCACAGTCTGCAAAGTGGTCCATGGGGTGGGTTGCGTTATCGGGTACTCCTGCAGGCCACCGCTGAGCCCTTAAGTTTAAAATATAAAGCCAGCCATCCGTCCGTATGGCTCTTGAAGGATACCCCACAATAGAGGGATTTTCCTGGGCCGGAGTATGACGCTCCCTTCCTGTTACCACGAAGTTACGCTGATGATCCACCCTTCCGGATTCTCCTGATTTTAATACAGGCACCAGCGAATTACCGGTCATCTGTACAGGGATGTTAACACCTGCAGCTTCCAGAAAGGTGGGAGCCAGGTCGGATAAGGAAACAAAGTCTGTCACCTCACGGTCTCCCTCCACTTCATCCACCCATTGAATGGCGAGCGGCACCCTTGCACCATAGTCATAGAGGTTGCCTTTCCCTCTGGGGAAGGGCCAGCCATGGTCTCCGGTCATGGCAATAATGGTATTATCCAGCTCTCCTTCCTTTTTTAATGCTTCAATGGCATCTCCTACACGTTGATCCCACCGTTGCACTTCAAAATAGTAGGAAGCAATATCTTTTCTGACAGAGTCCACATCCGGGAAAAATTCAGGTACGTGGACATCTTCATAGGGTACATCGCCATAACCATCCGGGTAGGGTCTGTGTGGATCGGAGGTCCCCAGCCAGAAACAGAAGGGTTGGTCTTTATCCCTCTCTTCCATGAACTTTGAAAATTCAACTGAAGGGCCGCATGGATGCTCATCATAGCCTCCTGCTTCGTAATTGCCCGGCCCCCAGCTTTTCCTGTGATGGCCGATTGTATACCCTGCTTCACGCAAAAGCATCATGAAATTGGAATACTTGGTATCCAGTGTAGAATGTAGATTGGCACCCTGGCCCAGCCTGTAGAATTGCTGACCTGTAAGGATGGCATTTCTAGAAGGGCTGCATGAAGGGGAGGAAATGTACGCATGTTGAAACAACACTCCATCTTCAGCAATTTGATTAAAATGAGGGGTGTTTACAACTTCATCGCCGTAAGCTCCTGCATGGGGCCAACCCCAGTCATCAGCCATGCAGAAGAGTATGTTTGGCTGCTCTTCTTCCTGGCCGTTGGCGGGGAGCATTGTGCCAATAAAACCTACAGCGAATAATAACGGGCATTTTAACTTTAGATCAATCATATCCGAGCGTTTTATTCAGGTTTAATCTGGTAAGCATTAGCTGAGCTTTTTACCCACTTTTTCAAGGAGTCTTTTGGTGGCCATAATGCCTTCCTCTTCACTGAGGTTGCTGCCTTCGTATTCAATGCCAACATAACCCCGGTAACTGGCCTGTTTAACGATTTTCATGATGCGGTAGAAATCCATGGAGGTTTCATTTCCGTTTTCATCAAAATCATAAGTTTTGGCGCTAACTCCCTTGGCATAAGGCATAAGCTCTTTTATGCCCTTGTAACGGTCGTAGCTTTCATTTTCGTTGATGTTGAAATTGCCAAAATCAGGTAGTGTTCCACAGTTGGGCATGTCTACCTGCTTGATCACATTGGCCATCCATTGTCCGTTGGAAGAATAACCTCCGTGATTTTCAACAACCACGTTGATGCCATCTGCCGCTGCTCGTTCAGAAAGGCTTGCCAATCCATCAACGGCTGCACTGGCTACTTCTTCTTTTGAACCTTCGCCACGCGCATTTACGCGGATGGTTTGGCAACCAAGATATTTAGCCGTTTCAATCCATTTGAAGTGATTCTCAACCGCCTGGTTGCGCTCTTTGCTGTCGGTTGCACCCAGGTTTCCCTCTCCGTCAACCATGATGAGCACATTGTCAATACCTTCGTTGACTGTTCTATCCCTGAGATCTGCCAGATAATGAATTTTGGTGTTTTTAAAAAACGTACTCACGTATTCTACAGCATGAATATCAAATTTATCTCGTGCCGTTATTGGAAAGTCCAGGTTGGTAATTTCGTTGTTGAAAAGTTTTCTGTGCAGTGACCATTCAGCAAGCGAAATGTCAAAGAATAAATTGTCATTTCGGGGAGCATCTTTCCCTGCAAAGAAGAGGAAACCTGCAGAGGCTGTCGCCAGGTCCTTTAAAAATTTTCTTCTGTCACCTGCCATAAGTTATTTATTTAGTGAAGTGCCTATGAGTTTAATGAAAGAAAAAATTCCTGCATTCTTTTCTCCTGTATCGAAGAATACGAATGCAGGAATTATTAATCAGATTAATGTTATTTACAGTTCTTTGATCTTGATGTTCCGGTACCACACATCATTTCCGTGGTCTTGCAGGCCAATATAGCCTTCCCTGTATTTACCGAACTCTTCAAAATCGCTGAATTTACTGTTGTTGATCATTTCATTCCAGTCATCGGTTCCCAGGTGATACTCAACAACATCTTCGCCGTTTTGTCTGTGAACAACGGTACCCTGGTAAACCATGATTTCAGCCTCGTTCCATTCGCCATAAGGCTTGGTATTCTGAGGCTGAGCAGGAATCAGGTCATACAATGAAGCAGCCTTACGGTTGCCATTTTCGCCCAGCTCGGCATCGGGATGATTCTCATTGTCCAGTATCTGGAATTCAGGTGAAGATTTCCAGATGGGCTCATCCGGGATTTCCTTGGCCAGGTAGAAAACACCGCTGTTACCGCCTTCTGAAATCTTCCATTCAAACTTGAGACGGAAATCTTTAAATTTTTGGTCATAAACGATATCACCACCTGCACCACCGGCTTCTCCCATACCGGATCCGATGCATCTAATGGTGCCATCTTCAACAACCCATCCACTGTCGGGGAAGGTTTCCTTATTGTAGTTTCTCCAACCTTTAGTGGTTTCTCCGTCGAACAGCAGTTTCCAGCCATTATCTTTTTCTTCCTGTGTAAGCTGGTTCATCATTTCTCCTTCTTTTTGGGTTTCAGCCTTTTCTTTCTTTGCGCCCTGTTTGCATCCGTTGAACACGGAAAATATCAGGGCCAAGGCTATTACAGCAGGAATTACTGTTTTTATTCTTTTCATAACGCTTGAATTTATTGGTTTCAAAATATATTGAAAAAGGGCCTGGCCGTAAGAGGCCAGAACCCTGATTTTCCTGATTATATGTCAATATCTATATCAAGCTTCCAACCATTTCGGTAAGGTCTCTTGATATATTCCTGAGCTGCCTGCTTGGCGTTGAACGTTTTGTACTTGGTATCAAAACGCGGGTCGCCCTGAACAACTCTAAAATCGTCGCTTTCAACAACACGGAGTTCATCGTCGTCATCAATATTGGTGAACTTCATGTTCTTACCATCCCAGTGCAACTCGCGTCTGAGACTTTGCAGACGATTTGCTACAGTGCCCATAACTACCATCTCGTTCAGCGGACCGGCATAGTCAAAGTTGGAGCTTGGCATTGTCCTGTTTCCGGGGCTTTCTTTGCATGCACGTACCCAATCCATTTCATGTCCTCCTGCACCGCCTTCAACTCTTCTGAGTGTTTTGGAAGGTCTTCTGTATTCCCTGTCATAGTCAAGAGGCAGCAGGAATGGATGACGTGCATAAACACCGGTCATCAGTTTGCCTTTGGTACCTATAAATAGTGTACCTCCGCCGCCGTCTCTGCCCATAATTTCTCCTTCGGGAAGTTCAGGGGGACGATCGGGCAGCAGGCCTCCGTCATACCAGTGTACCTTAACTTCCGGCATGTTGACTTTCGGCATGTTGCCACGTGCGGGGAATGTATAGCGTACAATCTCAGCTTCCGGGGGACTTACCGTGTTGAACTGAGAGGAGGAAGCTTCCACTTTACTGGGGTAGCTTAACTTTAAGGCTTTAAATACCGGGTCCAGAATATGGCAGGCCATATCTCCGAGTGCACCTGTGCCGAAATTCCACCAGCCACGCCAGTTCCATGGATGATAAACATTATTGTATTCATAGTATTCGGCCGGCCCAATAAATAGATCCCACTTCAGTGTATCGGGAATATTCATTGCTTTCTTGGGTTTTTCAAGACCCTGAGGCCAGATCGGACGGTTGGTCCATGCGTGAACTTCTTTAATTTCGCCAATGGCTCCGTCCCATATCCATTCACAGGTCTGACGAATGCCTTCACCGGAATTACCCTGGTTTCCCATCTGGGTAACCACCCCGTACTTATTGGCAATTTTTGTCAGTGCACGGGATTCCCATACAGTTTGTGTCAGAGGTTTCTGGGTGTAAACGTGCATGCCCCGCTTCATGGCTTCAATCGAGACGATGGCATGAGTATGGTCAGGAGTACCAACGATCACTGCATCGATCTGATCTCCCATCTCATCAAACATCTTTCTCCAGTCGTAGTACTTTTCGGCCTTGGGGTATTTGTTGAAGGTTTCCTTGGCATATTCCCAGTCAACATCGCAAAGTGCCACGATGTTCTCACTGGAAACAGCATCAATGTTGGCACCTCCCATTCCACCAACTCCAACGCCAGCGATATTAAGCTTATCGCTCGGGGCTTTATGTCCCAAACCACTGACAGCACTGCTGGGGATGATGGTCAATCCAGCTGCGGCAGCGGCGGAATTCTTTAAGAACGCCCGTCTGGAAATTTTGGAATTTTGATTCTTTTCGCTCATAATTAAATGGTTTTAAATGTTATAAAAACAATCACAAATATATAGAAACTTCAATGTATTTTGAATTATTAACGTCTACAATACGTTGATATTGTGCTTTTTGTAAACCCGTCAATGAACCGTTTTCGTTGTGAATGAATTAGCACTAATATACAAAACTTTTGTTTTAAATTCATTCTAAATAGTGTTTATTTTGCCATGGGCTGCGATTTTTAATTCATTGAAAGGAATTTATATTGACATTTTTTATTTTCTTTAAGTCTCTGAAATATCTGCTGTGTCTTTGTTTTAATTCCCTCTCCAGTCATATTGTTCTTATTGGTTTAATTTTTTGATTTTTATATTAAAAGCCTTCCCCGGGTTGGTTTTAAGTAACTGGTCAATGTCTTCTTGTGAAAATCCCTTCTTTTTAAGCGCCGGGACCAGATGATCAAAGATGGCCGTATAGGGTCTGAAATTTCCCCCTCCCGGTTCACCGGGGCTATACCATCCTGCATCATGGGATATCAGTACCCGGTCCAGCAGGTTGTTTTCCTCAAGATTCGTGAGCATGCTGACATACTGGTTTATCACTGCCTCTTTTTTGTTCACCCCGTCCAATGATACCCAGGCACCTTTTCGCGCAGCTTCTATGTGGGCCTGTGAATCCCCGTTCTGGGCATGTACCCAGATAAAGGCTTCCGGTGAAACGCCTTCTTCCTCCAGTACCCTTAATTGAGCAAATGCCGGATCTTCAGGGCCGGTATGCGAGGCAATGGTAAGTCCTGTTTCCAGATGGGTTCTTGCAGCAGCCCTTACCAGTTTTTCATGGACATCGGACAGGGTGCTGTCCCGACCCACGGATATCTTAATAAATCCCGGTTTGATGTCGGTATCCTCAATTCCGTTTTCCCATTCGTTGATCCACCGTTCAGCCAGTTGATCTGCTGTTTCTTCATAAGTATGTTGCGGCAGGAATTTTTCATTAACCGCTCCATAATAGCCCGTATTGGTGAGGATCTGAACACCGGTTTTTTCAGAGATGGTTCTCAGCAAACGCGGATCACGTCCCAGGTAAGCCGGGGTGCATTCAATCAAAGTATTTAAGCCTTTATCCTGAACTTCCGTGATATGAGGCAAAACGGTGCTGGCTACTTCTTTTCTGTCCCAGCGGTGATATCCTGTACTGTCTGCTCCAATGAAATCCACCATAATGTGTTCGTGCTCCAGTGTTACTCCCATTTCATCAGCCCGGATGGGACCGGTAACGGTCATGATCCTGCTGTTTTCCTGTTTACAGCCGCTGCCTGCCATAACCAGAATCATTACCGGTAGCGAAATGAGTAAAATTCTTCTTATGGCACGCATCGATTTAAAATATAGTTGTTTGGTCATATTCATCAAATTTATGGTTATACATTACCAATATTATTAAACAGTTATAGACCGTCTAAATATATTAAATTTTTCTTTCCCTTTGCCATAAATTTCATTTTAAATTCATAAAAATCTAAAAATTACTAATTCCAAGGAAGCAGGCGATATTGTTAGATAGATCCTGTCCAAAAAAGTCGAAAGATTTTTGAAGTTTTTCTAAATTATCTTTGTGTTCCTCCATATTTGTTCTCTGTGAGACTCTGTGGTTCAATTATTTAATATTAGCCACGAACACAAAGAAATTCACGAAGGGACACGGAGGACTTTATGGATAAACACCAGATGCATCGGTATCTATCCTCATTCACCGCTTTTTCCATAGTTTGGCAAAACGCGCGCACTTGGATCATCCACATCACAGTGCTCCCATTTTTTGTTGGGCATCCAGTAATCGGGTATCAGGTCAGCCCGGCCCGGGAAGTGATATTCAAAAATTTCCCTGTACATTAAAGATTCCTTTGAAATGGGAGCAGTATGGTTGTAATTGATCTGAGCCCTTCTAAACGTTGCATCCGAATACATTTCTTCCGCATAGGTCTTCAGATAATCTGTTACGCTGTGGCCCACAGCATCAGAAAAGGCGGCTTTTTCCCGGTATAAGATATCATCCGGCAGATAATTTCCTTCAAAACTCTTTCTCAGCAGATATTTTCCGATCCCGGTAAAGTTCATCTTTTTTTCAGGTGGAATGCCCATTACATAACTTACGAAATCCAGGTCTCCAAAAGGCACCCTTGCTTCCAGACCATTTGATGAAATGCTGCGATCAGCCCTCAATACATCATACAAATAAATCTCATGGATTCTTTTCCGGGCCTCTGCCTGGAATGCCTCCGGTGTGGGGGCGAAGTCGGTATACTTGTATCCAAAGATTTCATCACTGATCTCCCCTGTCATCAATACTTTGACATCTGTTTGTTCAGAGATGTACTTACATACAAGATACATGCCCATGGATGCCCTGATGGTCGTTATATCCCACGTTTCAAGGTTGTATATCAAAGTGCTCAATGTATCGAATATATCCTGCCTGGTGAACAAAACTTCCGTATGGTCGGCACCCAAATAATCGGCCACCTGCCGCGCATATTTGGTGTCAATGGGATCTTCATTGATCCCTACAGCAAATGTTTTGATTGGCTTATCCAACAGTCGTTTCCCAATGGCACAAACCAGGCTTGAGTCAAGGCCCCCGCTGCACAGAAAACCCACCGGAACATCCGACTGAAGTCGTTTTTCTACCGCCTTTGTAAGCAGATGATTGATGGTCCGGAATATTTCTTCTGAAGAATCCTCAGTATATTCAGATATTAACGCGATATCCCTGTAAGAAACAAATTTATCTCCGTCATAGTAATGCCCGGGAGGAAAGGGTTTTACCTCCCGGCAGACTCTGTGAAGGGCTTTCATCTCACTTGCAAATAAAATGCTTCCGTCCTCTGTATAGCCATAGAACATGGGCCGGATGCCGACAGGGTCCCGGGCAGCAAAATATTTGTCCTGATATGAGTCATATATGACAAAGACGAATTCTGCATCAAGTTCCTGCGCTGTTTTCCTGATCCCTTTCTCAAGGAACATGGGGATGATCACCTCGCAATCGCTTTCTGACTGAAAATTGTATTTTCCCTTGTATTGCCGGTATAGCTTTTTGTAATTGTATACCTCTCCATTACAAACCAAATGAATGTTCTGGTGCTTCATGGGCTGGTTTCCGTCATCTGTAATGTCCATTATTTTCAGACGGTGAAATCCCATCCACCCTTTATCAGCAAATTCTACTACCTGAGTGTGATCAGGGCCCCGGTATTTGAGTTTTTGGAACTCACAGGCAACATCCAGACGGGTCTTTTTGTCTGAGCCTGTATAAACAGCAAAACCACACATGTTATAAGAGTTTGATGTTGTTTTTTTCGCACTTTTCACGCATTTCATCCGGCCATACACAAGCCTGGACTTCCCCGATGTGTGCTTTTCGGAGATAAAGCATACACAGCCTTGACTGGCCGATGCCACCACCCATGGTCAAAGGCATTTCATCATTCAGCAGCTTGCTGTGAAAATAGAGTTCTTTACGATCTTCTGTCCCGGTAATCTCCAGTTGTTTAAGCAGAGCTTCCTTGTCAACACGGATACCCATGGAAGATATTTCAAAAGCCTGTTCCAGAACCGGGTTCCATACCAGGATGTCTCCGTTGAGTCCCCTGTTTCCGTTTTCAGTTGGAGACGACCAGTCGTCATAGTCGGGTGCACGTCCGTCGTGGGGTTGACCGTCGCCAAGTTTGTGGCCGATTCCTATAATAAACACGGCCCCGTGCTCTTTGGTGATGAGGTTTTCCCTTTCTCCGGGCGATTTCTCCGGGTACTTCTGCCGCAGCTCCTCCGCATGGATGAACTTGATATCCTTCGGCAGAAAGGGCTCCAGACCTGTGATCTGCCAGTTGACATCTTCTTCAATAAAGCGGATGGCTTCGTAGATTTTCTCGACGGTCTCTTTCAGCGTGTCCAGGTTTCTTTCCCCGGCAGTGACTACTTTTTCCCAGTCCCACTGGTCAACATAAACGGAATGAATGTTGCCCAGCTCCTCGTCTGGCCTTAATGCGTTCATATCGGCATAGATGCCCCTTAATCTTTCACCGTTAAGCTGGGCCAGCTTCAGACGTTTCCATTTGGCCAGCGACTGGACCACTTCCACTTTGGTGTTGTCCAGTGAATACACCGGAAAACTTACGGGCTTCTCCACACCGTTCAGATCATCATTGATTCCGGTACCGCCTACCACCAGCATCGGGGCAGTTACACGTTTTAATCCCAGCTTGCTTGCCAGGGTGTTCTGGAACTCGTCCTTGATGAACTTAATGGCAGCCTCCGTGGCCTCCCTGCTTAGAAGGTTCTGATAATTCTTCGGAATAATTAGTTTTTCCATACATATAGGTTTTAGATTAAACAAAAAACCTTCCCCGGTTCCGGGGAAGGTCTGAAAATTTAGCATAACAAAACACATCAGCTTCCCCGTGGAAACAGATCATTATTATTGTTATTATTATTATTGGTTGCCTGATACATGGTCTTTGTTTTTTTGAAATAAAAAAGCCTTCCTGTTTGCAGGAAGGCTTTGTATCTTATTCGATGATTATATTTTGTTTTTCATAGCCTTCCTGCCCGTAAGTCCTGATTATTGTTACGGTTATTATTAAGAAGGCTGTTATTTCTGATCAATGTGGCCATTGGCATATCTTTATCCGGGTGCAAGTAAATAAATATATCTGAACAATCCAAATGTTCCGAAGAATATTTAACAATAATTTTTTTGTAATATTATGCCCGCACCTGCATACAAAATAAGAGCGGTTGACTCATAAGAGAAAAGCCCAGCGGATGGCGCCAGGTGCCTGAAAGAATTTTGAAAATGGACTCAATTATGAGAAATAAACCTTAAAAATCGATAAACCATGAAAAAAAGCCTCATTATTACATTGTTATTAACATTTATTGCCGCATCCGGCAATTTGAATCTGCTGCAGGCTCAGGAAGCCGGGTATGAAAAGGCGGACAATCCGCTTTATACTCCATGGGCAGAAGAAGTTTCACCGGAAAACGCCCTTCCCGAGTATCCACGACCCCAGATGAAGCGGGATCACTGGAAGAACCTGAACGGGCTGTGGGATTTTCAGATAACATCTAAACCCGGTGGACCGCGGGAATATGAGGACCAGATCCTGGTACCCTATCCGGTGGAATCG
>Ga0207797_1000152_pt1 | contig 49304 bp, 44 predicted proteins | sample PRCRCaboRojoPR_6_FD_187275 | JGI IMG/M metagenome (GOLD analysis project Ga0207797, IMG submission 187275) | Marine sediment microbial community from Cabo Rojo, Puerto Rico - PR CR 10% Liquid 1 (SPAdes) | ecosystem: Environmental > Aquatic > Marine > Coastal > Sediment | place: Cabo Rojo, Puerto... | reverse complement strand
CACGGCCGCGAGGAACCGGCCCGTTCGTGGTATCTGGACCTGGGGCTCCTGGAGGGCTACTGGGGCGGAGAGCGGTCGTACCACCACACCGCCCCCATCACCAACGTCTACGCCATGCGGGAGGCCCTGCGTCTCGTGGCGGAGGAGGGGATCGAAGAGCGATGGCGGAGACACCGCCGCGTGGCCGGTGCACTGAAGGCCGGTGTCCGGGCCATGGGGCTCGAGATGAACGCAGACGACGAGTACTGGCTCCCGAGCCTGAACGCCGTCCGGGTCCCGACCGGAATCGACGACGGCGAGATCATCCAGGCCGTTCTGAACGGCTACGACATCGAGATCGCCGGCGGACTCGGCGACCTGGCGGGAGAGATCTTCAGAATCGGATGCATGGGCCACTCGGCCCGACCCGGAAACGTGCTCCACACGCTGGCGGCCCTGGGCGGCGAGCTCGAGCGCGCCGGAGCCGAGCTGGACGTGGACCTGGGGGTCGGTGCCGCCCGCAGGCGCCTGGCGGGGGAGGGAGCCTAGAGGACCGGCCGAGCCGGGGCGCGGAGACCGTGCTCGGGAGCGGCCGGGACCGGGCGAGAGCCGGGTCTTCAACTCGGCCCGCGCAGATGCCGACACTTCGACTCGAGCGACGACAGCAGTCGAAGGCCGGACGGACTCCCGCAACCACGACCGCCACGATGCCATGACCGAGCCCGTACGAACGTTCGTTGCCCGGCAGCCCATCTTCGACGCCGACGAGGAGCTCCGGGGCTATGAGCTCCTCTATCGCGGGGATGCGGGGAGCCGGGCGGCGGAGGAGGCGAATCCGGAGCAGATGACGTCCGACGTCATCGTCAACTCCGTGGTCACCTTCGGGCTGGAGGAGCTCACGCGGGGGGCACCAGCCTTCATCAACATGAGCGAGGACATGATCATGGACGGCACCGTCCGACTGGTGGAACCCGATGGTTGGGTCGTGGAGCTCCTCGAGTCCGTTCCCCCCGATTCAGAGACGGTTCGACGGTGCAGGGTCCTGGCTGCCAACGGCTACTGCTTCGCCCTCGACGACTTCACCTATCGTCCGGAGCTGGAGCCGCTCCTGGAAGTGGCCGATTACGTGAAGATCGACGTACTGGATCGCGGCGAAGCGGAGATCGCGGACGACGTGGAGGCCGCCGCATCCCATGACGTCCAGTTGGTGGCGGAACGAGTCGAGTCGCCCTCGCTCCGGGAGCGCGCGGAGGAGCTCGGCTTCGATCTCTTCCAGGGCAACTTCTTCCGGGAGCCGGAGACGGTGTCCGGATCCGAGCTGCCCGTGAAGCAGGTCCAGCTGTTTCGCCTCCTGAACCTGCTGCGCGACTTCGACGTGGCCGACGCGGAAGTCGAGGAGGTGTTCCGCAGCGCCCCCTCCCTGACGTACAAGCTGCTCCGTATCGTCAACTCGGCTGGCGTGGGAGGACGCGGCGTGAACTCGATCGGGCACGCCATCCGCATGCTCGGACGGCAGCGGCTCCACCGCTGGATGTCGCTCCTGCTGGTGTCGTCGGTGACGGGCGAGCAGGGCGTGGACCGGGAGGCCGCCAAGACGGCCATCCAGCGCGGCCGCTTCCTGGAGCTCCTTGCGCGGGAAGCGGCGTTCGATCAGGACGCGTCGGCCCTGTTCCTCCTCGGCGTCTTCTCGCTCCTGGACTCGCTTCTGGACGAGCCGATGGAACGGGTGGCGGAACAGCTCGATCTCCGGGAGGATGTGCGCTGGGCTCTTCTCTACGACAGCGGTCCGCTCGCTGCCCCGCTTCGGCTCGCACGGAGATACGAGTCCGGGAGCTGGGAGCAGGTGTTCGACGTGCTCGATCAGGTCGACGTCTCGCTGGATCCGGAGGACCTCACCCGGCTCTATTTCGACTCGCTCGCGTGGGCCCGGGAGCGTCTCGCGAGCGCCGGTGCCGCTGCCTGATCATCCCGTCCCGAGCCCGGGTCCCGATGGGCGAGTTCGCATTCCTCCAGCTCGGCCTCCCGCATTCGGGCGTCGATGCGCTCGGCCAGGGGGTCCGGTCCCGCGGCCGGGACGGCGGGCGTGCCCCCCCCGCCGGTGCCGACGGCCGCGTCCGTACCGGAAGCGATGGCAGAGGAGGGAAGGGCCACCGCGAGGAGCGCGAGGACGGGCGGCAGGGTAGTTAACACGTCGTACAACAGCGGTATGCAACCATCGTTCTGAAGTAGATGCTGGGCGTCGTCCGGCCCGGCGCTTGGCGGCGCCGGCCGGCGATACACTACGTTGGCGACCTCTTCTCGAGCCACGGGCCACGGCCCGCAGCTCCACCTCGATCGAGCCGACAGGGAGACCACCCCCATGCTTCGACGCTCCGCCGCGCCCGTCCTCCTGGTCGTCCTCCTGGTCGCCTGTGGTGGTTCGCCGGGAGGCGGAGCCGGGGCCGCCGATTCCGTGACCATGGAGGCGGAGTTCCCGGCGCAGAATCGTCCGGATGTCGCCGGCACCGCCGGCGCCGTGAGTTCGGATCATCCCCTGGCGTCGGCCGCCGGCTACCGGGTGCTCCGGGACGGGGGGAACGCCGTGGACGCCGCGGTGACCATGGCCGCGGTGCTGGCGGTCGTGCGGCCGCACATGAACGGCGTCGGGGGCGACTCCTTCGGCCTCTTCTACGACGGGGAGTCCGGCCAGGTGTCGGCGCTGAACGGGAGCGGCCGCGCCGGCGAGCTCGCGACGCCGGAGTTCTTCGCGGACGCCGGCCGGGAGGAGATCCCCACCCGGGGAGCGCTCTCCGTGTCGGTGCCCGGATCGGTCGGGGCGTGGGCGACGGCCCTGGAGGAGCGGGGCAGCATCTCGCTGGCGGAGGCCCTGGAGCCGGCGATCCGGTACGCCGAGGAGGGCTTTCCGGTGAGCACGGAGCTCCGGGCGGATCTCGCGGACCACGCGGACGACCTGAACGAGGCCGGGCGCGCCATCTACCTGCGGGACGGCGAGGCTCCGGCCGTGGGAACGCTGCTCCGGAATCCGGCCCTGGCCGAGAGCCTCCGGACCATCGCCGAGCAGGGCCCCGGCGCCATGTACGGCGGGGAGATCGGCGACCGCCTGGCGTCGTTCCTCGAGGAGCGTGGCGGCTACCTCCGTCCGGGCGACTTCGCCGACCACACGTCCACGTGGACGGACCCCATCGGGGTCGACTACCGGGGACACCGCGTCCTCACCTTCCCGCCCAACACCCAGGGCTTCGTCCTCCTCCAGCAGATGAAGATGGCCGAGCAGTTCGACCTCGAGTCCATGGGCCACAACAGCACCCGCTACCTGCACACGCTGGTGGAGCTGAAGAAGCTGGCGTTCGGCGACCGGGCCCGCTGGCTCGCGGACCCCTCCGTGGCGGACATTCCCATGGACTCGCTGCTCTCCGAGGGATACCTGCACCGCAGGGCCCGGCTGGTGTCGCCGGACTCCGCGATGGAGGATCCGGGGCCGGGCATCGGCGGCCCGGCCGGCGGCGAGACCGCGGCCAGTCCGGAGGACGCCGGAGACTCGGGCGACACGGTCTACCTGACGGCGGTGGACGCCGACGGAAATGCGGTGAGCTGGATCCAGAGCCTGTACTACTCCTTCGGATCGGGCCTGGTGGAGCCGGAGACGGGCATCGTGCTCCAGAACCGGGGCGGCCTCTTCACGCTCGAGGAGGGACACCCGAACCGTATCGCGCCGGGGAAGCGGCCCTTCCACACGCTGATGCCGGCCATGGCGCTCCGGGACGGCCAGCTGGCCTTCACCTTCGGGACGCCGGGAGGGGACAGCCAGAGCCAGACGCTGCTCCAGGTGTTTCACAACATCCACCTGTTCGGCATGACGCCTCAGCAGGCCGTCGAGGCGCCGCGGTACAGGAGCTACGGCGACCGGCGCCTGGCCATCGAGGCGCGGGTGCGGCCGGCGGTGCGGGACAGCCTCGACCGCCTGGGCCACCGGCTGGACCCCATGAACGGATGGCTGGCCACGTTCGGTGGCGTCCAGATGATCTACGTGCACCCGGAGTCCGGCGCGCTCGTGGCGGCGGCCGGCCCGCGCCGGGAAGCCTACGCCATCGCGTACTGACGCGTACCCGGTGCCCCCGAGTGGAACGAGAATCGAGGAAGGGAAGACCGTGAGCGACGATCGCCTCAGCCCCGTCTTCGTCACCGGTGCCAGCGCCGGCATCGGCCGCGAGTGCGCCCGGCAGTTCGCCCGCGACGGCCGGGACCTGATCCTGGCGGCGCGTCGCCTGGAGAGGCTCGAGGAGCTGGAGAGCGAGCTGGAGGAGGCCCACGGGGTGGAGGTCCGGGTCGCCGAGCTCGACGTCCGGGATCGGGACGCCGTGGAGGAGCTCGTCTCCCGACTCGAGAGGGAGGGCCGGGTGCCCGAGGTGCTGGTGAACAACGCCGGGCTGGCCGCCGGGAAGGCGCCCCTGCACGAGGGCTCCTTCGACGACTGGGACCGGATGATCGACACCAACGTCACGGGCCTCCTGAACGTGAGCCGCTTCGTCGTGCCGCTCATGGTCCGGCGAGACCGCGGGCACGTGGTCAACATGGGGAGCATCGCCGGGCACATGGTCTATCCCGGCGGGAACGTCTACAACGCCACCAAGTTCGCGGTGCGGGCCCTCACGCAGGCCATGAACGTGGATCTGGTGGACACGCGTGTCCGTGCCTCCTGCATCAGTCCGGGGGCCGTGGAGACCGAGTTCTCGGAGGTCCGCTTCCACGGGGACGAGGAGCGGGCCGAGCAGGTGTACGAGGGATACCGCCCTCTGAGACCGGAGGACGTGGCGGACGCCGTGGCGTACGTGGTCAACGCCCCTCCGCACGTCAGCGTACACGACCTGGTGATCATGCCCACGGCGCAGCGGAACCCCTACGTCCTGGACCGCGGCCGCCGGGGGTGACGCCCCGCCGGGAGGTCAGGCCGTGGCCGGCTCCCGGGCGGGCTGCTCCACGGAGTTGAGGCAGAACGTGCCGTCGGTGGGCTTGCAGCGGCAGGCCCCGTAGAGGAAGCGGCGTCCCTCGGAGTCCGCCCCTTCCTCGGGGGCATCGGCCTCCAGCAGGGGCTCCACCAGGTCGGCCAGGAGCCGGATGAAGCGCGGCTCGGCGTGGGGGACCGGCACGCGGTGCAGCTCCAGCCCCGCCTCCTCGGCCTCCTCCCGGAGCTCGACGTCCAGCTCGGAGAGGGTCTCGGACTGCTCGTGCACGAAGCTCACCGGCTCGACGACGACACGCTCGGCGTCGAGCGACGTGACCGCGTCCTCCACGTCGGGCTCGGTCCACGCCACCTCGCTCCGGTTGCCGTGGTTCTGGTAGCCCAGCACCGGGTCGTCGACGTCCAGCGCTCCGGCCAGGGCCCGGACGTACTCCTCGACGTACTCCTCGTAGCGGTTCCCCTCGTCCAGGTACTTCCTCGGCGTGCCGTGGGCCGAGAGGACCAGGCGCGTCCCGGGACCGGAGAGGTCGACGCCCTCGCTCTCGCAGAACCGCCGGACGTTCTCGGCGCGGTAGGACACGTAGTCGGGGTGGCGGTGCCAGCCCGTCAGATCGGCCCGGGGCGGGGACCAGCCCATCTCGTCCAGCGCCCGATCCAGGTCCTCCAGGGCCGCCACGGTGGTCGAGCGCCCGCAGAGAGGATAGATGGGGAGTCCCACCAGGCGGTCCACGTCGGCCTCGCGGGCGGTGGCGGCGGCGTCCGCGACGGTGGGCTCCATGAACTGCATCCCCACCCACGTCCGTACGTCCCGCCCGCGCTCCCGAAGCTGCTCGGCCAGGGCCTCGGCCTGCTCCTCGGCCTGCGGATTGAGGGGCGAACCGCCGATCTCACGGTACTCCTCCATGAGCCCGGGCGCCCTGCGCTCCGCCAGTTCGCGGCTCCGCTCCAGCGCCGCCTCCCGGTTGGCGTGCTGCTCGAGGTCCGCGTTGTTGTAGAAGATCCGCGTGAGGTAGTCCACGACGACGTCCCGCTCGGGGGTCGGGGGCTCGCCGAAGTTGAGGAGGAGGATTCCGGCGGTCATGGCTGGTCGTTCTCCCGGTTGCTCGGTTCGCGTCGGTCCTCGAGTCGTTCTCGTATCGCCTCCAGGGAGTCGTCGGTGAACCACACGACGAAGATCCGCCCGACGTCGTTCCAGCCGGCGAAGAAGCGCATGCCGTCCGGGGAGTCCACCATCACCTGCGGCGTGATCTCCACCGACCGCTGGCGCACGTCCGGGGAATCGCTCCCTGCCTCGGACCGTACACGGACGTCGACGTCGAAGGTCACCGACTCCTGGTCGGGCGCCGCGGCCCTCAGCTCGTAGTCGCCCAGCACCTCGCGCTTCTCGTCGGGCACCGGCAGGCCGTCGGACCGGAGGATGTGCTCCCGGATCTCCCGGAGGGCGCGCTGGAAGGCGGGCGAGGTGTCCATGTGGAGGTCGGTCGACGGGGGTTCGCTGATGGCGCGGCGGCGCGACGGGGAGAATGAAAGCCCCCGACGCCGGCGGGTCAACGCCGTCGGGAGCGGTGACGACGGTGGCGGCCGAACCCCCACGTTGATAGCGCCGGCCACAGGGGGAAGATTCTGGCCGTCATGAACGCGGACGTCGGGGCAGGAGAGCAGAGGGACGTCGCCGTCGTGGGCGCCGGGATCACCGGCCTGGTGCTGTGCCGGGAGCTGGCGGAGCGAGGCCGGGACGTCGTGGTCCTGGAGGCGGACGATCGGCCCGGCGGGGTCATCGAGAGCCGCCGCGTGCAGGGCCGCGTCGTGGAGCTCGGCCCCCAGCGCACGCGGCTCACCGATCCCGTCGCCGGGCTGGTGGACGAGCTGGACCTGGAGCGGGAGGTCGTGACGGCGCCCCCGGACCTCCCGCTCTACGTGTACCGGGACGGCCGCCTCCGGCGCGCTCCACTGGGCCCGGGGGGCTTCCTCCGCACCGACCTCCTCTCCCTCGCCGGCAAGGCCCGTTTCCTGGCCGAGCCCGTGGCCGGGCCGCCCCGGGAGGAGGAGAGCGTCGCGGACTACTTCCGGCGCAGCTTCGGTGAGGAGGGCTACCTCCACCTGCTGGGTCCCCTCTTCGGGGGCATCTACGCCTCGGATCCGGCCCGGATGCCGGCCCGACACTCGCTGATCCCGCTGTGGCGGGCCTTCGGCTCGCCACGGAGCTTCGTGCTGTCGGCGGCACGCCGCGCCCTCACGGGCGGCGAGCGTCCCCCGCCGTGCAGCTTCGCCGAGGGACTCTCGACCCTCACCGACGCGCTGGGCGAGGACTGCGGTGACCGTCTCCGGCTGGAGGCTCCCGTGTCGGCGGTCGCGAGGACGGACCGGGGCTTCCGGGTCTCCGTCGGGGGTGGTGGGAGACGCGTGGAGGCGCGCCGGGTGGTCCTGACGGTGCCGGCGGCGGAGGCGGCGGATCTGCTCGCCGGAGGAGGAGCGGACGGAGGGTTGGAGCGGCTCCGCCGGCTCCGCTACAACCCGCTGGCCGTCGTCCACCTGGAGTCGGACCTGGAGCGTCGGGGCTTCGGCTACCAGATCTCGCTGGCCGAGGAGGGGTTCGCCACCCGGGGGGTGACCTGGAACTCGAGCCTCTTCGGGCGCCGGGGGGTGTGCACGGCCTACCTGGGCGGGATGGGGCGCGAGGAGGACGTGGGCCGGGACGACGCGTGGCTCGTGGAGCGGGCGGCGCGGGAGTTCGAGGCGATCACCGGCGCTCCCGCCCGGCCGCTGTCGGTCCACCGCACCAGGGTCCCGGCCCACGACGAGAGCTGGAACGCCCGGGGCGAGGGCCTGTCCGCGGTGCCCCCGGGGATTCACGTGTGCGCCAACTGGGAGAGCCAGGCCGGCATTCCGTCCCGGGTGCGGGAGGCACGGCGCCTGGCGGGGGAGCTGGACCGGGAACTGGGCGAGATACTCGATCGAGAACCGGCCCGACGACTGGACGCAGGAGGCTGCCGATGAAGATCGCCGTCGTCTCGGACATCCACGACCACATCCACAACCTGCGGGCGGTGCTGGAGCGGCTGGAAGCAGCCGACCTCCTCCTGTGCCCGGGGGATCTCTGCGCCCCGTTCATGGTCGAGGGGGTCCCGGCGTGAGGCGGCGAGCCGTCGGAGCGGCGGCGGTCCTCGCGGCCCTGCTCCTTCTTGTCCCCGGGGCGGTCCCGGCGCAGGAGTATTCCGGGGGTGCCGGGGTCGCGAGCGACAGCCTCCACCGTCGGGTGGACGACGTGTTCCTGGAGTTCGACCGACCGGACACGCCCGGCTGTGCCCTGGGCGTGATGCGCGCCGGCGATCTCGTCTACGCCCGGGGGTACGGGGTGGCCGACCTGGAGCAGGGGCGGCCGATCACGCCCTCCACCCGCTTCTACGCGGCGTCGGTCTCCAAGCAGTTCACGGCGGCCTCGGTCCTCCTGGCCGAACGGGAGGGGGCGCTCGACTCGGGGGACCCGGTTCGCCGCCACGTGCCCGAGCTCCCGGGCTACGGCGACACGATCCGGATCCGCCACCTGGCCCACCACACGAGCGGCATCCGGGACATGTACGGGCTCATGGACCTGGCGGGACTGGGGCTGGAGACGGCCACGGCGGAGGACGTCGTCGAGCTGGTGGCGCGCCAGGAGGAGCTCAACTTCGCCCCCGGCGAGGAGCACCTGTACAGCAACTCCGGCTACCTGCTGATGGCCGAGATCGTGGAGCGGGCCACCGGCAGGAGTCTCCGGCAGTACGCCGACGAGCGCCTGTTCGGGCCGCTGGGGATGGACGACACCCATTTCCACGACGACGCGCTCCATTTCATTCCCCGGAAGGCCGTCGGGTACGAGGCGGACGACGACGGCGAGGGGGTGGAGCGGGCGTACCTCCCGGGCTTCACCGGCGTGGGACCGGGGGGCATGTGGACCACGGTCCGGGACCTGGCGGAGTGGAACCGCAACTTCACGCGGCCCACGGTCGGCGGATCGGGCTTCGTGGAGCGGCTGAAGGAACGGGCGGTCCTCCGTGGAGGAGACACCCTCGAGTACGCCTGGGGGATCGAGCTCTCGGAGCACAAGGGGGTCTCCACCGTGGGCCACGGCGGCAGCTTCATGGGGTACCGGACGCACTTCGTCCGCGCCCCGGATCACGGGCTGGGCGTGGCCCTGCTGTGCAATCAGCGCCGCATCGATCCCGGGGGCCTGGCCCTCGAGGTCATGGAGGTCTTCCTGGAGGAAGCCGTCCGGTCCCACCTCCGGGCGTTCACCGGTCGCTACCGCGGCCCCGGGGTCGGCGCCACGTGGGCCCTGGCCGTGGACGGGACCGAGCTGGTGGCGAAGGGCCCGGACGGGGAGCGCCGCGTGCTGGAGTACGACGGCCCGGACACCTTCGGGATGGGCGGAGCCGAGCTCCACTTCACCCGGAGCTCCGGCCGCGTCACGGGCTACACCTACGACGGAGGCCGCGTCCGCGGCGTCCGCTTCGAGAAGACGTCCGGGACACCGTAGGTCCGGCTCGGCACAGGGGGGTCATTCCTCCCGTGCCGCGCCGTGGCGGTGCACCTCCTCCACCACCGCGCGTATCACCTCAGGGTCGACGTCGGGTCCCAGCCCGTGCCCCAGGTTGAAGATGTGACCGGGGCGCCCGCCGGCCCGCTCGAGCACGTCCCGGGTCTTCCGGACCGCCAGCTCCGGGCCGGCCAGCAGCGCCGTGGGGTCCAGGTTGCCCTGGATCGCCCGGTCGTGGCCGATCCGCTCCCAGGCCTCGTCCAGGGGGAGCCGCCAGTCCACGGCCACGGCGTCGCCGCCCGCCGCCGCCACGTCCTCCAGCAGCGCGGGGTTGCCCGTGGTGAAGTGGACCGACGGCACGCCGGCCTCCTCCAGCCGGCGGAAGAGGGTGCGGGAGTGCGGCCGCACCCGCTCCCGGTAGTCCTCCGGGGCCAGCACGCCGGCCCAGGAGTCGAAGATCTGGACGGCCGACGCCCCGGCCTCGTGCTGGGCCACGGCGTACTCGGCCAGGTGTCGGGCCCAGAAGTCCAGGAGCCGGTCCCAGGCCTCCGGGTGCCGCCACATGAAGGCCTTCGTCTCCTTCAGTCGCCGAGAACGGGGGCCGTGGACCAGGTAGGAGCAGAGCGTGAACGGGGCGCCGGCGAAGCCAAGCACCGGCACCTCCTCGCTCTCGGCCAGCAGGCGCACCGCCTCCATGGTATAGGGAAGGGCCTCACGCGGATCGAAGGGCTCCAGGCGGTCGACGTCCTCCGGCCCGGTGACGGGACGGTCCACCACCGGGCCGACCCCGGAGCGCATCTCCACCTCCAGCCCCGCCCCCAGGAAGGGCGTCGACAGGTCGTTGTACAGCACCAGCGCGTCCACGGGATAGTAGTCCAGCGGGAGGCGGGTGATCTCCGCCGCCGCCGGCGGGTCCCGGAGGATCTCGAACATGCCGCGGTCGGCGCGCATCTGCCGGTACGTCGGCAGGCTGCGGCCCGCCTGGCGCATGAACCAGACGGGCGTCCGATCGACGGGCTCCATGCGGAGCGCACGGAGCAGGCGGTCGTTGCGGGGGTCGGGTCGGGTCATGAGGGACGTCGGGTTCGGGGTGGCGCCGGCACGCACCGGGCGCGGCGGCGGGTCGAGGCGCGGCGGCCAAGCTAGGCCCGCTCCCGGCGGAGGTCGAGCCCGGAGACCGGGACACGGGAGGGCGTCCGCGCGGGAGCACGGGCGCTTTCCTCGCTCGTATTCTCTCCGTAGTGTGGAGCGGGTCGCCGCCCGCTCGCCGCCGTCTTCCCCGAATCCGCGCCGCGGCGGAATCAGCCGCCCGCAGAGGAGAGAGAGCCGCACTCGATGGAGACACATCGTCCCCGTACGTCGCCGCCGCTGGCCCTGCCGTCCCCCGCGCTCCCGGTGCGGGCAGCGGCACTGGCCGTGGCCGCCGCCCTGACGGTGCTCGCGGGATGCCGGTCCCCGGACGTGCTCGGCCAGGGGGACGGGCCGGAGGTGAGGTACGAGGTGTCGTTCCCGAACGCCGCGCACCACGAGGCCGAGGTGCAGGTCACGTACCGGGAGGTGCCGGCGGGCCCGCTGACGGTGCGCATGAGCCGGGGCTCTCCCGGGCGGTACGCGCCGCACGAGTTCGCCGTGAACGTCCACGGCGTGGCGGCCACCGACGGCGAGGGGGACACGCTGCGCGTGGAGCGGGCGGACCCGCACTCCTGGCGGGTGTCCGCCGACCACGACGGTACGGTGCGGTTCCGGTACACGGTCTTCGGCGACCACGCCAGCGGCACGTACGCGGGCATCGACCGGAGCCACGCCCACCTGAACATGCCCGCCGTCTTCGCCTACGCCCCGTCGCTGCGCCAGCGCGCCGTGCGCGTCCGCTTCCGGCCGCCGGAGGGCTCGGAGTGGCGTGCGGCGACGCAGCTGATCCCGGCCGGGGGCGAGATGACCTTCACGGCGCCGGACCTCGAGTACTTCATGGACAGCCCCACCGAGCTCTCCGACTTCCGGCTCCGGAGCTGGGAGGCGGCCTCGGGCCGGGGCTCGGGCGATACGGAGACGATCCGCCTGGCCGTTCACGACACCGCGGGGGCCGCGGCGGTGGACTCCTTCGCGGTGCTGGCCCGGAAGGTGGTCCGGGAGCAGCGGGCCATCTTCGGCGAGCTCCCGGACTTCGACCACGGCTCCTACATCTTCATCGCCGACTACCTCCCGTGGGTGCACGGCGACGGGATGGAGCACCGGAACTCCACCATCCTCACCAGCACCCACTCGCTGGCCGAGGGGCCGGACGAGAACGCCGGGACGCTGGCCCACGAGTTCTTCCACGCGTGGAGCGTCGAGCGGTTCCGGCCGGAGGACCTCCAGCCGTTCGACTTCGCCAGCCCGCGTCGCAACATGACCGATCTCCTGTGGTTCGCCGAGGGCTTCACGAGCTACTACGACGACCTCACGCTCCGGCGGGCGGGGATCCTCTCCACCGCGGAGTTCGCCCGGTCCATGGGGGGCACCGTGAACGCCGTGCTCAACGGTCCCGGCCGTCGGGTGCGGGGAGCGGCGGAGATGAGCCGCATGTCGCCGCTCGTGGACGGAGCGTCCCACGTCCAGAGGACGAACCTGGAGAACACCTACATCTCGTACTACACCTACGGGGCCGCGCTGGCCCTGGGCCTCGATCTCACCCTCAGGGCCCGCCACGGCCGGACCCTGGACGACGTGATGCGCCAGGTGTGGCGGCGGCACGGCCGCACCGAGGAGCCCTACGACCGGGGAGATCTGCGCCGGATCCTGGCGGAGGTGACGGGCGACGAGGCCTTCGCGCGTGCCTTCATGCAGGAGCAGGTGCAGGGGAGGGAGCTGCCCGACTACGCGACGCTCCTGGCCCGTGCCGGCCTGCAGCTGGAACGGACCGCGCCCACCGAGCCGTGGGTCGGAGCCCCGCGGCTGGAGCCGGCGGAATCAGGCGTTCGGGTCGTGGGCAGCGTCGCCGCCGGAACGCCACTGTACGAGGCGGGCGTGAGCCACGGCGACAGGATCCTGCGCCTGGCGGGCGAGGCCGTGGAGACGCCGGAAGAGTTCCGGGCGTCGGTGGCCGGCCTCGCGCCCGGCGACGAGGCGGAGATCCGGTACCGGGGGCGCGGGAGCGCGCTCACCCGGAGCCTGCGGGTCGTCCCCGATCCGACGGTCCGGATCCGTCCCACGGAGGCCGCGGGGGCCGCGCCCACCGCCGAGCAGCGCGCCTTCCGTGAGCGGTGGCTCGGCTCGAAGGCGGCATCCCCGTGAACGGCTCACCGGAGAGCGGGGGCGTTCCCCCGGACGAGGGGGAGGCCTACCGGCTCGTGAAGGACGCCGTCCAGGCGATCCTGGCGCAGAACGACGCGGCCCGCCGGGCGCACGAGGCCATGCGGGAGCGGGGGCTGGACGAGACTCGTGCGAAGGACGAGATCGCGCGCGTCCTGATCGCCGTCATGTATCACGTCGGTCAGGAGACCGACCGCCTGGAGGCCGCCGGCGGAGGCTCCGGGCTCCGGGCCGAGGCCTTCCGGCGCCTGGCCGATGGCGAGACGGCGGACCAGATCTTCGAGGAATCGTGACGGACGCCGGATCGCGGCTCGACGATCCCGCGGCCGCCCTGCGGCGCGCACGCGAGAACGTGCCGGCGGCCGCCGACCTCCTGAACGCGCTGGCACAGCTGGCCGAGCGTCCCCTCCCGCTCGACGCCGTCCGTGCGGCGAGCGACGGAGTGCCGGGGGACTATGACGCCGTGGGCCCGGGATCGGCCGAGAAGACCCTGTCGGCCCTGGAGGAGGCCGGTGTCCTGCAGCGACGGGAGCTGGGGATTCTGCTGTCCGCGCCTGCGTCACGCGCGCTGCGGGAGGATCTGGTGCGGCCGGTGGCGGCCAGCGCGGCGGAGGCCGCCTGCCGGTTCCTCGAATCCTGGCGGGAGCAGCTGGAGGCCGGCGCCGGCGACGAGGACCGGGCCTGGGACGCCGTGGCCGCCCACGCCCTGGCGCTGGCGGAGCGGATGCCGGAGGCCGGTCGGTCCCCGGACCCGGCGCTGCGCGTCGGCACGCGGGCTGCCGGCCGCCTGCAGGACCGGTCGCGTCCGGCCGAGGCGGAGCGCCTGCTGTCCGACCTCCAGGAGGCGGCGGAACGTGCGCCGCGCCTGGACGAGCCCTTCGTGCTCGCCGCGCTGGCGGACCAGCGAGCGGGACTCCTGGCGGAGCTGGAGCGGGACGAGGAGGCCGTGGAGCAGGCCCGGCGTGCCGTGCGCGAGGCCGAGGACCGGTGCGGCCGGGAGGATCCCCGGAGGGCGGTGGTCCTCCACAACGCCGGCGGCGTCCTGAAGCGCCTGGGGCGGCTGCAGGAGGCCACGGAGCTCTACGACCGTGCCTTCGAGCTCCTGGAGGAGCATCACGCCTCCGGCACGCCGCTCGAGCTGCAGCTGTGCCTGGATCTCTCGGACGTGCTCCTGGCCCGGGGGGAGAGCCGACGCGCTGCGGAGGTGGCGGGCAGAGCGGTGGCCCTCGCGCGGGACCGGCTGGGTCGGTATCACCCGGAGACGGCGGCGGCGGTGAGCAACCTGGGCCGGGCGTTCCGGGGCGAGGGACGTCTGGAGAGGGCCCGCACCACCTTCCGACAGGCCATCGAGATCCTGGAGGAGGTCTACTCGGAGGACCACCCGGCCCTGGGCCCGGACCTGAGCAACCTGGGGGCCACGCTCGAGGAGGAAGGGGAGACGGAGCGGGCCCGGGAGCTCCACGAGCGGGCCCTGGGGATCTTCCGGGACGCCTACGGCGAGGAGCACCGTCTCACGCGGGCGGCGCGGGCCTACCTCGAGGACCTCTGAGGTGGCGGGGAGGCAGCCATCGAGGCGCTGAGCGAGCTCTCGCTGTGGATCGGCTTCCACGCCGCCGTGCTCGGCATGCTGGGGGCCGAGCTCTTCTTCAACCGCGAGCCCCGGGAGATCACGGCCTCCGAGGGGGCGGCGTGGACCACGGGATGGATCGTGCTCGCGCTGCTGTGGGGGGCGGGCACCTGGTACCTGGCCGGCTCCCGCTCCGGGCTGGAGTTCCTCACCGGCTACGTGATCGAGCTCTCCCTCTCGATCGACAACGTCTTCGTCTTCGTCGTCGTCTTCTCCTACTTCCAGGTGCCGCGGGAATTCCGGTACCGGGTGCTCATGTGGGGCGTCATGGGGGCTCTCCTCATGCGGGGCGCGATGATCGGGGCCGGGACCTTCCTGATCCACCGCTTCGACTGGATCCTCTACGTCTTCGGAGGCTTCCTGGTGCTCACCGGGCTCCGGATGGTGCGACAGGACGACCACGAGGTGAACCCGGAGAACAACCCGCTGCTGCGCGTGCTCCGAAAGTGGATCCCCATCACGAAGCGCTACTACGGACAGCAGTTCTTCATCGAGCGCATGGGACGCCGGGCGGCCACGCCCCTCTTCGTCACGCTGATCGTGATCGAGAGCACCGACGTCGTCTTCGCCGTCGACTCCATCCCGGCCATCTTCGGCGTCACGCGGGAGCCCTTCATCGTCTACACCTCGAACATCCTGGCCGTCGCCTGCCTCCGCTCGCTCTACTTCGTGCTGGAGGGGGCCGTGCAGAGGTTCCGGTACCTGGACCTGGGTATCGCTGCCGTGCTCGTCTTCATCGGGGTGAAGCTCCTCCTCCACGGCGCGATCCACATCCCGATCCTCGTGTCCCTGTTCGTGGTGCTCTCCATCCTCGGCGGCTCCGTGGCCGCGTCCTGGTGGGTCGAGGAGTACGCGGACTAGCAGAAAGGCGATCAGCGCCCCCGTTCCCGACCGCCGGCCGCCGGTTGCGGGGGCAGGCGGGCGCTCGAAGATTGCGGCCTCTCCTCGCCGTGCCGCACACCCACCTGGAGGCATCACATGCCGGAGACCCCGAGCCCGTCGCCAGGCACGCCCCTCGCCGCTCTCCTCTCCCGCGCCGCCGTCGCCGCGGCGCTCGTGCTCCTGCTGGCCGCGGCCCCGGCGGCCGGACTCCAGGAGACCGAGCAGGAGACGGAAGAGCTCCCGACGATCGAGGAGAAGACGGAGGGGATGGACGCCCTGGAGGGGTTCTTCGACCTCTACTGGGACCGGGAGACGGGGAAGCTGTACTGGGAGATCGATCGGTGGGACACCGAGTTCCTGTACCAGGTCTCGCTTGCCGCCGGCCTGGGCAGCAACCCGGTGGGGCTCGACCGGGGACAGCTGGGCGAGACGCACGTGGCGGAATTTCGGCGGGTCGGCCCGAAGGTGCTCCTGGAGGAGCCCAACTACCGGTACCGGGCCCGCGACGCGGATTCCGCCGAGGTGGCCGCCGTGGACGACGCCTTCGCGCGGGCCACCCTGTGGGGCTTCGAGGCGGTGGCGGAGAGCGGCGAGCGCGTGCTGGTGGACGCCACCGACTTCTTCCTCCGCGACGCCCACGACATCGCCCAGACGCTGGAGGAGACGGGGCAGGGGAGCTACAGCCTGGAGCCGTCCCGCAGCGCGGTCCACCTGCCCCGCACGAAGGCCTTTCCCCGGAACACGGAGGTGGAGGCCAGCCTCACGTTCACCACCGAGGATCCGGGTGACCTGGTCCGGGCGACGGCGGCGGACGGCGAGGCCGTGACGCTCCGCGTCCACCACTCCCTGGTGGAGCTGCCCGACACGGCGGGCTACGACCCCCGGCCGGTGGACCCGAGGGTGGGGGCGTTCGGCATCAGCTTCCAGGACTACTCGTCGCCCATCGACCGGGAGCTCGAGGTCCGGTGGGCCAGCCGCCACCGCCTGCAGAAGGAGGACCCCGGCTCCGCTTCGTCGCCGCCGGTGGAGCCGCTGGTCTACTACGTCGACCCCGGGACTCCGGAGCCGATCCGGAGCGCGCTGGTGGAGGGCGCGTCGTGGTGGGACCAGGCCTTCGAGGCCGCGGGATACGAGGACGCGTTCCGGGTGCGGGTGCTGCCGGACAGCGCCGACCCCCAGGACATCCGGTACAACATGATCCACTGGACGCACCGGCGGACACGAGGCTGGTCGTACGGGTCCTCGGTGGTGGACCCCCGGACCGGCGAGATCCTGAAGGCGAACGTGAACCTGGGCAGCCTCCGGCTGCGGCAGGACTACCTGATCGGCAAGGGGCTCGCGCCGCCCTTCGGAGCCGGCACGGGCGGAGCGGGGGCGGCCGGCGAGGAGCGGGCCTCCGGGGGCGCGGGGATTCCCGCCTGCGATCTCAGCGCCGGTCCGTCCTTCGGCTACCTGGCCAGCGTCACGCAGCAGGAGACCGGCCCGCGGGAGCTGGCCCTGGCCCGGGTGCGTCAGCTGTCGGCGCACGAGGTGGGGCACACGCTCGGCTTCTCCCACAACTACATCGCCAGCACCTACGGCGGCCGTGCCAGCGTCATGGACTATCCGGCGCCGCTGGTCGAGATCACCGGCGAGGGGCAGCTCGACCTGTCCAACGCCTACGACGTCGGCATCGGCGAGTACGACGAATTCGCGGTGACCTGGCTGTACCAGGACTTCCCCGAGGGCAGGGAGGAGGCCGCCGCGCTGGACTCCGTCGTCCGGGACGGCCTCGAGCGCGGCATCCGGTTCATCTCGGACCAGGACGCCCGGCCCGAGGGGGCGGCCCACGCCCTGGCCGGCCTGTGGGACAACGGCCAGCAGCCGGCCGAGTACCTGTCACACGAGTACAGGGTGCGCCGCATCGGGCTCGAGAACTTCGGGCCGGAGACGATCCGGCCCGGCAAGCCCATGGCGGGGCTCGAGGAGGTGCTGGTGCCGCTCTACCTGCACCATCGGTATCAGCTGGAGGTGGCGGCCCACAGCCTGGGCGGCTACGACTACAACTACGCGCTCCGGGGCGACGGCCAGATGGTGATCGAGCCGGTGACGGCGTCCACGCAGCACACGGCCCTGGACGGCCTGCTGCGGAGCCTGGAGCCGGAGTTCCTGGCCCTTCCCGAGAACGTGCTGCAGATGATTCCCCCCCGGGCCTTCGGAATGGCCGAGGGCGAGACCTTCGCCAGGCGGACGTACCCGACCTTCGACCCGCTGGGCGTGGCGGCGTCGTCGGCCCGGTACACGCTGCGGTATCTGCTGCAGCCGGAGCGGATGGCGCGGCTGGTGGAGCAGCATCGCCGGAGAGCGGAGCTCCCGGGGCTCGCGGCGGTCGTGGACAGCACGATCGCCCGGACCTGGCGCGCGCCGGACCCGGACGACCCGTACCGGAACGCCGTGCAGCAGACCGTGGAGAGCGTGGTCCTGCACCACCTCATGGAGGAAGCCGGGAGCGCCGGCAACACGGAGCTCGTCCGGGCCGTCCTCTCCGATCGCATCGACGGGCTGGCGGACTGGCTGGAGGGCCGGGAGCAGCTCACCCCGCACCAGAGCCTGGCACTCGACGACATTCGCCGCTGGCAGGAGAGGCCGGAGGGGACGACGCCGCCGGCCCGGGTACCGGACCTCCCGCCCGGCAGTCCCATCGGCGGGGGAGGCGGCTGACCGCGGTCTCCGGGGGGGCTCAGGCGGGGCGCCGAGCCCGGATCACCAGGCGCTTCGAGTCGCGGCTCCATCCGCCGCGCTCGTAGTCGCCCCAGGTGGCGGTGAGCTCGAGGCCGGCCTCGGAGAAGAGCCGGCGCACCTCGGCTCCGGTCCAGTACCGGAGCACGGACTCGGCCCGCTCGGTGGTTCCGTCCGGATGCCGGTATCGACAGGTCACGCGGCAGCGAGCCGAATCCGGATCGCACAGCCACCGCTCGGCCATTCGGAGCGGCCCGGTTTCGCCGGTGAGGGTGCGGGAACGGCGATCTCCCTCCGGCGGAGCACACCGGGAGCGGCGGTCACGGGAGAGCCAGAAGGCATCCACGAGGATCGTGGCGCCCGGACGCAGGCAGGTCCGGATCTGACGGAGGGCGCGGAGCCGCTCTCCGTCGCGGAGCAGGTGCGAGAAGACGCCGTTGGCGGCCACGCCCAGGTCGAACCGCCGGCGGAGCGGCAGGTGGAGCACGTCGCCGCGGACCAGGTCGACGGCCCCGTTCTCCGGGAACTTGCGCCGCGCTCGACGAAGCATGTCCGGCGACAGGTCGACGGCGGCGACGCGCCGGACGCGCGGCGCCAGGAGGGTCGTCACCCGGCCCGTGCCGCAGCCCACCTCGACGACCCGGGCGTCGGGGTGCTCCTCCGCGAGTCCGATCCAGAACCGGCGGTCGGGACGTTCCGTGAGCTCCCGCTCGATGTGCGGGGCCACGGAGCGATAGTAGCCGACGGTGCTCCGGATCCGATCGATGCGGCGTGGAGCTCCGCCTGACACGGGACTCGGCCTCCCGACGGTCGGCGCTGCATCCGGGTCCCGGGTCGCGCTGGACGTCCGGGACGCGGCCGGCGATCGGCCGCGCTGGTCAACATGGAGTGCGCGCCGCGGTGCGGCCAGCATGCGGAGCCGGGGGACGGGGCCCCGTCCGAATCGGTCGTTTCCGCGGAGCGCGGAACGTGGAGGCGCCGGCCGGGGGTATGGAGGCCGGACCGGGCGCGGCACCGCCGGTGCGCGATCGACGGAGAGCACCGCTTCAGCACTCGAGCATCAGGGACGACGAGACGGCATCATGGGCGAAGACGAGCTGGAGCGACGTGGGGAGGGGACCGGACACGGTCCCGACGGGTCCTCCGCCGGCGACGGCGTCGGCACGAAGTGGGTCGTGGGGACCCTGTTCGCCGCGGCCGGCCTGGCCGTCGCCGTGGCCATGGCCTGGTACGCCGCCGAGGGCTACCGCCAGGCCGGGGGCGCGTCCGATGGGGCGGCGGAATCGGCCGCCGGCGCACGGGCCGAAGCCCCCGCGGCATCGGAGGGGCGCGCGCGAGTCCGCTCGAAGTCCGGGCGGAGCCGCTGGCTCTCGATTCCCGCTCCGGTGATCACCTTCCGGACCCTCGCCGGCGACACGGCGTCCCTGGGAGGGCTGAGAGGACGGGTCGTGGTGCTGAACTTCTGGGCCACGTGGTGCCCGCCCTGCAAGCGGGAGATCCCGGAGCTGAGCCGACTGCAGGACTCGCTCAGCTCGGAGGGCGCCAGCGTCGTGGGCGTCGCCGTCTCCTCGGGATCGCGGCAGGAGATACAGGAGTTCGGAGAGGAATACGGGATCAACTATCCCGTCTGGCTGTCGGATCCCGGCACGGCGGCCACGGAGTACCGGGCCGTCGGGCTCCCGACGACGCTCCTCGTCGACCGGCGGGGGGTCATCCGGCGCCGGTACATGGGAGCCCAGACCTACGAGGTGCTGAGCGACGACGTGCGGGCGCTGCTGGACTCCTCATCCGCTCCCCCGGGACCGGAAGGCACGGACCCGGCGCGCCAGCGGCGCGGCCCGACCTCGAAGTGAGGTGACCGTGTCCGAGGAGGACTCCCTGCGGCGCTGGCGGACCCTCGTGGCGATCGCCTCGGTGGCGACCTACCTGCTGATCGTTCTCGGCGGGGTGGTTCGCATCACCGGGAGCGGCATGGGGTGCGGCGACGACTGGCCGCTGTGCAACGGCCAGCTCATCCCCACCATGAGCCTGGCCACCTTCATCGAGTGGAGCCATCGGCTGGTGGCGGCGGGGATCGGCGTGCTGGTCGGCGCGGTGACCGCCTGGGCCTGGTGGCCGGGACGAGACAGCCGGTGGACGCCCTACCGGAAGATCACGGCCGTGGCCGCGGTGCTCCTGGTCGTCCAGGTCCTGCTGGGCGCCGTGACGGTACGGCTGGAGCTGCCGCCGGCCTCGGTGATGCTCCACCTGGGGACCGCCCTGCTCCTGCTGGCCGCCCTCCTGGTCGGATGGGCCCGGGCCGGCACCTCCCGGCGGGCGCCGCGGCGGGACGTGGCGTCGACCTGGACGTGGGTGGGAGCCGTCTCGGCCTTCGCGGTCATCCTGGCCGGCGGCTTCGTGGCCAACCTCGATGCCGCCGCCGCGTGCACCGGGTTCCCGCTCTGCAGCGGGCAGTGGTGGCCGGCGGGCGGGTGGCGCACCCACGTGCACTGGGGGCACCGGCTCCTGGCGTACCTGTTCGTGGCCGGAGTGCCCCTGCTGGCCCTCCACGTTCGTTCGCGGCGCCCGGACGATGCGGTGCCCCGGAGGTGGACGCTCGCCGCCGCCGTGGTGGCGCTGGTCCAGCTCGCCGTGGGGGCGGCGCTGGTCACGGGCGCGTTCACCACGGCGGTGCGCGCTCTCCACGTGACCCTGGGCACGGCGACCTTCGCCCTCCTCGTGGTGGCCGGGTGGACCGTCTCCCGGTACCCTGCCTCCGACGCCGGCTGAACGGAGGAGCACGACACTCATCCGCACGGAAGGAAGAGCCATGAGGTCTCGGTTCGCGGTCGCGGCGTCTGCCGTCTTCTTCGCTCTCGCGCTGGGGGTGTCACCGGCATCGGCCCAGGGCCCGGGCGGCGAGGGCCTGCTCGGCCTCGGAATCCACGTCTCGGCGCTCGGAGGCCCGGCCACCGCGCTCGCCGATCTCGGCACCATCAGGAGCGCCGCCGGGAACCAGGCCTTCACGACCGAGCTGAACCCGGGATGGGCGATCGGAGGCGCCGTGGAGGTCCCCGTGGGCAGATCCTTCTCCGTGCGGGCGGACGCCCGTGCGACGCCCGGCGCCGAGATGTTCACCGAGAGCCTGACCTGTCCCGTCGGCGGCGCGACGTCGGAGCCGCAGCACTGTGCGGCCCGGAGCCAGGGCACGCTCTGGACGGCCACCGGCGGCGTCGTCTACGAGACCGTGACGACGCCCGGAACGCCGAGCGCCTTCATCCACGCCGGAGTCGGCGTGAAGCGCTACGACTTCAGCACGGCGCCGACGGTCGAGCGCCTTGGCGGCGAGCCGGCCTACACGGGGGAGTGCGTCCTCGGGGACAGCGTGTGCGAGGTGCACGTGGACGACGGCTTCGCGGGCGAGCACACCGACGTGACGGGCCGGGTCGGGTTCGGCGTGTCGATGAGCGTCGGCGGGGTGCGCCTCGCCGGTGAGCTGGCGGACTACGTCAGCGTCTTCGCGCCCGCCAACCGCCCCGGCCAGCAGGAGCTCCAGCACGAGCTCTTCCTGACACTGGAGGTCGCTCCCCGGCTCTGAACCCGGCGACGCCTCCGTCCCGGCGGTTCGCCGGGCGGGGGCGACGGAGGTGTCAGGCGGCCTCCAGCAGGGCCACGTGCCCCAGCCCTCCAGCGGCACAGATGCTCACCACACCCAGAGTCCCCGCCGGGCGACGGTCCAGCTCGCGGACGGCCTGCGAGAGGATGCGGGCGCCGGTGGCGGCGAAGGGGTGGCCCAGGGCGATGCTCCCGCCGTTGGGGTTGATCCTGTCGATGGGCACCCGGCCGAGGTCGCCGGAGACTCCGACGCGGTCCCGGAGCCACTCCTCGCTCTCCAGGGCCCGGACCGTGCACAGCACCTGCGCGGCGAAGGCCTCGTGGATCTCCCACAGATCCACGTCGTCGTAGCTCAGGCCGTGCTCCTCCAGCATCCGGGGCAGGGCCACGGCCGGCGCCATGAGCAGCCCCTCGGTCCGGAGGTCCACGGCCTCCTGCCGCCAGTCCACCAGCCGGGCCCGGGGGACGCTGCCCGGAAGTCGGTCCACCCCGGCCTCGCTGCCCACCCAGCACGCCGCGGCGCCGTCGGTGAGAGGGGTCGAGTTCCCGGCGGTCAGCGTCCCGCGGTCGCGGTCGAACGCCGGAGGCAGGCCGGCCAGCGCCTCCACCGAGGTGTCCGGACGGACGATCCCGTCACGGTCCGCCTCGAACGTGCCGTGGGACACGAGCAGGGGCCGGAAGAAGCCCTCCTCCCGGGCCTCGGCGGCCCGGTGGTGGCTGGCCGCCGCCACCTCGTCCTGCTTCTCCCGCGGGATGTCCCAGTCCCTGGCCATGATCTCGGCGTGCTCGCCCATGGAGAGCCCCGTGGTCCGCTCCTCGACCTCGGGGACGTGCAGTCCCAGGTCGGAGAGCCCCACGCTGCCCAGGGCGCCGAGCGCTTCGCCGGGGCTGCCGGCGGTGCCGAGCCGTCGGAGCGCCCGACTCGCGCCCTTCCGGAGACCGATCTGCACGCCGGACATGGATTCGACGCCGCCGCACAGAGCCAGTCCGACCTGCCCCGATCGGACCTGCCCGGCGGCGTGGGTCGCCGCGGCCAGGCTCGTCCCGCAGGCCTGGACGATGCCCTGCGCCGGGACCAGCGGGTCCAGGCCCGCCTCCAGCCAGACTTCCCGGCCCCAGTTGCTCACCTCGAGATCGGGGATGACCGACCCCCAGAGCATCAGATCCACCAGCCCCGCCTCCGACGGACCGCGTTCCCCCACCACGGTCTGCTGGACCACGGGCACGGACAGCTGCAGGCCGTCCAGGTCTCCGAGCTCCCGGTCGATCTTGGCGAAGGGGCTCCGGAGGCCGGGCGCGACGAAGGCGTCGTTGGTTTCGGGCATGGCGGCACCGTGTGCGGTTGGGCTGGCGGTTGGGCTGGCACGCAGCTTCCAGGCAGAGAAGACCGACAGAGAAAGAAGTGAACTGCCGCCGCGGCGCCCGCAACCGCCGCGGGCCCGTGGGCGCGTCCGCCTTCGGTCCGACAACCCTGGACGACTGATACGATGAGCAGACCCAGAGTCCGCTTCGCCCCGAGCCCCACGGGCCACCTGCACGTGGGTGGGGCCCGAACCGCGCTGTTCAACTGGCTCTTCGCCCGCAAGGAGGACGGCACCTTCGTCCTCCGGATCGAGGACACCGACCGGGAACGGTCCAGCGACGAGATGACCCGGTCGATCCTCAGCGCCCTGGAGTGGCTGGGCATGGAGCCCGACGAGGGCCCCTTCCACCAGGCCGACGGGCTGGAGCGCCACCAGCGGGACGCGCGCCGCCTCCTGGAGGCCGGCGCGGCCTACCGCTGCTTCTGCGACGTCTCGGAGGGGGCCGACCAGGAGGCCTTCCGCGGCGGCTGTCCCGGTGGCTGCAGGGAGCTGGACGAGGAGGACTCGGCGGCCCGGGCACGGGCCGAGCCCTACGCCCTCCGCCTGGCCGTGCCCCGCTCCGGGGAGACCGCGTGGGAGGACGCGGTCCAGGGACGCGTCTCCTTCGACAACGAGAGCATCGAGGACTTCGTGGTGCTCCGCTCCGACGGCACGCCCCTCTACAACATGGCCGTGGTCTCGGACGACGTGGAGATGGAGATCACCCACGTGATCCGCGGCGACGACCACGTCTCCAACACCCCCAAGCAGTGCCTCATATACGAGGCGCTGGACGAGGAGCAGCCGACCTTCGCCCACGTGCCGATGATCCTGGGCCCCGACGGCAAGCGGCTCTCGAAGCGACACGGGGCCGCCTCCGTGGAGGCCTTTCGGGAGAGGGGCATCCTCCCGAGCGCCATGGTGAACTTCCTGGCTCTCCTGGGCTGGTCGCCGGGCGACGACCGGGAGATCATGGATCGGGAGGAGCTGATCGAGGCCTTCAGCCTCGACCGGATCCTCACGAAGAGCGCCGTCTTCGACACGGACAAGCTGGAGTGGATCAACGGCCAGTACATCGCCGGCAGCTCCGCCGAGGAGCTCGCGGGGATCGTGGCGCCGCGGCTCGTGGAGGAGGGTGGCGTCGGGCACGAGGAGCTGGACGGCGACCGCCCCCGGCTGCTCCGGGTGCTGGAGGCCGTGAAGGACCGCCCGCGGACCGTGGACGCGCTGCTGCAGCAGACGCGCCCCTTCTTCGCCGACCGCATCGAGTACACGGACGAGGCGGTGGAGCGCTTCTGGGCCGACCCCGGTGAGGCGGCCGACCACCTGCAGGCGCTGCGGGGCTGCTTCGAGGAGATCGACGAGTGGGAGCCGGACACGCTGGAGCAGGAGCTCCGGGCCCTGGCCGACGAGCGGGGCGTGGGGGCCGGAACGGTGATCCATCCGCTCCGGGTGGCCCTCATGGGCGTCGCCGTGAGCCCCGGGATCTTCCGGGTCCTGGAGCTGATGGAGAAGGAGCGGACCCTGACGCGGATCGACCAGGCGGTGGAGCGCCTGGAGGAGATGGCGGCCACGGCGTGAGCCGGGAGATCGTTCTCGTCTCCCGCGAGCTCCGTCCTCTGCTGGACGGGGAGCGTCCGGAGTGGCCGGGCGGGGCCGCGACCCGCTGGGTGGCGCCTTCCGAGGAGCTCCCCCTGAGCGAGCGGGTCGTGGCGCTCATCCCGCTCCTCTCCCGGGAGATCTCGGGCGCCGAGATGGACCGCCTGCCGCGGCTCCGGGTGGTGGCCAACTACGCCGTGGGCTACGACAACGTCGACGTGGAGGCGGCCCGGGAGCGCGGCGTCGCCGTCACGAACACGCCTGGCGTGCTCACGGAGGCCACGGCGGACCTCACGTGGGCGCTGATCCTGGCGGCGGCCCGACGGATGCGGGAAGGGCTGGAGCTGGCCACGAGCGGCCGCTGGGAGGGCTGGAAGCCCGATCAGCTGCTGGGCGCCGGCCTGCAGGAGAAGCGACTGGGCATCCTGGGAGCCGGCCGCATCGGGTCGGCGGTGGCCCGGCGGGCGCCGGGCTTCGGCATGGACGTCCTGTACTGGAGTCGGTCCGGGAACGCGGAGCTGGAGCGCGCCGTCGGTGCCCGGCGCGAGGAGGAGCTGGACGACATCCTCTCGGCCTCCCACGTCCTCTCGGTCCATCTCCCGCTCACGCCCGAGACGCGGGGGCTGCTGGACGCCGGTGCCCTGGCAGCCATGACGCCGGGCTCGGTGCTCGTGAACACGGCCCGCGGCGGGATCGTGGAGACGGAGGCGCTGGCCGGGGCCCTGCGCGAGGGCCCGCTGTCCGCCGCCGGACTCGACGTCTATCCGAACGAGCCCGAGGTCCCGGCCTCCCTCCGGGAGCTCCCGAACGCCTTCGTGCTGCCGCACCTGGGGAGCGCCACCCGGGAGGCGCGGACCGGCATGTGGCGGATCGCCCGGGACAACGTCCGGAGCGTGCTGGCGGGCCGGGAGCCGATGACGCCGGTGCCGGAGAGCGCGCTCCCCGGAGCCACCGGAGACTGACGGCGAGGCGGGGCGGCACCGGCCGCCCGGGATCGAGGCTCAGTTCTCGGCCGCCGCCCCGGCGGGCACGTCCTCCTCGTCCCACTGCGGGGACTCGTAGTCCGGGCGGCCCACGAAGCGCAGCACCGCGTAGAGCACCGCCGCCCCGAGCAGGTAGGAGATCGCCGGGTGCAGGCCGTACGCGGTGGCCACGTCACCCAGCGTCATGCCCACCAGGGCCACCGTCACGGCGTACGGGAGCTGAGTACGCACGTGGTCCACGTGGTCGCACGCCGACGCCATGGAGCTCATCACCGTGGTGTCTGAGATCGGGGAGCAGTGGTCGCCGAAGATGGCCCCGGCCAGCACCGAGCTGATGCTCCCCAGGAGCACGGTGTAGCTGGCACCGGCCTGGAAGCCGACGCCGCCCCCGAGCGCCACCACCAGCGGGATGACCAGGGGGATGAGGATGGCCATGGTGCCCCACGAGGTCCCGGTGGCGAAGGCGATCATGGCGCCGGTGAGGAAGGTGAGCACCGGGATGAGGCGCATCGGCAGCGTCTCGCTCAGGATGCCCGCCAGGTAGGACGCCGTCCCGAGCTCCTGGGTGACGGCGCTGAGCGCCCACGCCAGGACCAGGATCACCGCCGCCAGCACCATGGCCCGTATACCGCCGAGCCAGGCCTCGATGGCCTCCTCCGCCGACAGGATGCGCTGCCCCACGGCCAGCCCCACCGCCACGATGCACCCGGCCAGCGAGCCCCACAGGAGGGCCGCGAAGGGGTCTGCGGCGCCGAAGACGTCCCACAGAGACGCCCCCGGTCCGGCGGCGGCGCGGCCGCCGAAGTAGAGCCCGCCCAGGACCACGAAGATCACCGTCAGGACGGGCAGGACGGCGTTGTACCACCGGTGCGGCGCTCCCTCCTTCGGCTCCATCTCGCCGCCGGAGGTGTCGGACATGAGCTGGGCGCCCTCGCGGTACAGGCCGTCGCCGCGACTGGCCCGGTTCTCGGCCTCCCACATGGGGCCGAAGTCCCGCTGGGTCCACACCACCAGCCCCACCATGATCAGAGCCAGGATGGGATAGAAGAGGTAGGGGATCGTGTGGATGAAGACCGTGAACGGGTTGGCGGTGGCCAGGTCCTGCGCCAGCTCCGGGGCCGTGCCCGCCTGGTTGGCGGCGATGCGGAGGCCGTCGCCGATGAGCGAGATCTCGAAGCCCACCCAGGTGGAGACGAAGATGATGGCCGCCACCGGCGCTGCCGTGGAGTCCACCAGGTAGGCCAGCTTCTCGCGGGACACCTTCAGTTTGTCGGTGATGGGCCGCATGGTGTTTCCGACGATCAGCGTGTTGGCGTAATCGTCGAAGAAGATCGAGAGGCCGGAGAAGAACGTGGCCGCCTGGGCGCGGCGGGGCGTCGTGGCCAGGGGGCTCACGGCGTCCACGATGCCCCGGGTCCCGCCCGAGCGGCCCATGACCCCCACCATGCCGCCCAGGAGGAGGGAGAAGATGATGATGGAGGCGTGATCCGGGCTGGCCAGGGCCGGCATGGCGAACTGGTCGATGGTCCGCCAGGTGGCCGCCAGCGGGTCCAGGCCCGCGAAGAAGAGGGCCCCGAGCCACACGCCGAAGAAGAGGGAGATGACCACCTCGCGGAAGATCAGGGCGAGGAGGATGGCCACCAGCGGCGGCAGGAGGCTGATCCAGCCCGGGAGGTGGATCGGATCCACCGTCAGCGGCTCCGCGCCGCCCTCCACCTCGAGCCGGAGCGGAAACGCACCTCCGGAGAGCTCGCCGGCGTTCAGGGTGTCGGTGACCCCCGCGGCCGCGGTGCCGGAGGCCAGCTCCCGTCCGTCGGCGCTCCGGAGAGTGTAGGGGGACCCGGCCGCGGCGCTGTCGGCCGTCACGGCGATCTCGAAGGGCACGCCGTCCAGGGCCACCTTCGGCGCGTCCACGGAGAGACCGGGAGCCGCTCGGGCCTGCTGCGGGCCGGGGTCGTCGGCCGGTGCAGGGGCGGACGCCGCGGCGGGGGACGGAAGGGCCCACAGCGCGGCCAGGAGACTCAGGACTCCGGCTGTGGCGCGCATCCGTGTCTCGTCCGGCCTCCCGCCAGGGTCACTGCGGTCGCTCGCCTCAGATCGCGCGGCAAGCTAGACGGGGAGGCTTCGGCTGTAAAGTGCCCGTGGCGCCGGGGAAAGTGAGCCGCGGCGACACGTCGGGAGCCGCGTCCCGGGACCGTTGATCGGCCGTGTCGCCGCCCGTATACTCCGGCACCGGTATGCAGACCGGCAGCGGATCTCACGGAGCGGCGGGCGGAGACGCCGAAGCGCGGGGCCGCGTCCTCCTCATGGACCGGGAGGACGTGGAGGTCCGCCTGGACGCGCTGGCCGACGACATCCTGGAGGCCGGCGGTCACCAGGACCTGGTCCTGGTGGGGATCCGACGCCGGGGGGTGCAGCTCGCGAACCGCCTGGCCGACATCGTCCGCGAGAAGACCGGGCGGCAGGTGCCGACGGGCTCGCTGGACATCACCCTGTACCGGGACGACTTCGCCCAGATCGGGCCCCGCCCCCTGATCGGCTCCACCGAGCTCCCGTCGGAGATCTCGGACCACCGCGTGGTCATCGTCGACGACGTGCTGTACACGGGACGGACGGTCCGGGCCGCCCTCGACGAGATCGCCGACTTCGGCCGGCCGCGCCGAATCGAGCTGTGTGTCCTGGTCGACCGCGGCGGCCGCGAGCTGCCGATCCAGCCGGACTACGTGGGCCGGGCCGTGGAGGTGGAGAGCGGCCGGCAGGTGGCGGTCTCCGTGCCGGAGATCGACGACGACCTGGCCGTCCACACCGTGCCCGAGGAGCCGGAGGAATGAGCGACGGGCGGCCGGCAGCGAACCTGGGCAAGGACCTGGTGGGGCTGGAACCGCTCTCGGGCGACCAGATCCTCACGATCCTGGACACGGCGGAGCCCTTCAAGGAGATCTCGGAGCGTCAGATCAAGAAGGTTCCGGTGCTCCGCGGCCAGACCATCGTGAACCTCTTCTTCGAGCCCTCCACGCGGACGAGGATCTCCTTCGAGTTCGCCGAGAAGCGCCTCAGCGCGGACACGGTCAACGTCTCCGCCACCGGCTCCTCGGTGGAGAAGGGCGAGACGCTGGTGGACACGGCCCGGAACCTGGAGGCCATGCGCATCGACATGGTGGTGATGCGCCACGGGGCCGCCGGCGCCGCCCAGTTCCTGGGGGACCGGATCAGCTCCAACGTGATCAACGCCGGCGACGGCCAGCACGAGCACCCCACCCAGGCGCTCCTGGACCTGCTCACGCTCAGGGACGAGTTCGGCGGCCTGGACGACCTCCGGGTCTGCATCGTGGGCGACATCCTCCACTCGCGCGTCGCCCGCTCCAACATCTGGGGGCTGCTCCGGGTGGGGGCCGACGTGGCGGTGTGCGGGCCGCAGACCCTGATACCGCGCGGCCTGGAGGAGCTCGGCGTGAAGGTCTTCCCGCACATCGAGACCGCCATCGAGTGGTGCGAGGCGCTGTACGTGCTCCGGCTCCAGCTGGAGCGCATGAACGCCGGGTTCGTCCCCTCGCTCCAGGAGTACAACCGGGTGTACGGCGTGACCAGCGAGCGCCTGGACCGCTCCGACGACGAGATCCCGATCCTCCATCCCGGCCCCATGAACCGCGGCGTCGAGATCGACTCCGACGTCGCCGACGGGCCCCACTCCCTGATCCTCCCCCAGGTGACCAACGGGGTCGCCGTCCGGATGGCGGTGCTCTACCTGCTCTCCGGCGGCGAGCCGGAGAAGGCCGACGCGGCGAAGGAGGGGGAGGCGTGATGCGGCCGACGCTGATCCGCGGCGGCCGGCTCCTGGACCCCTCGCGGTCGCTGGACGAGGCGGGCGACCTGCTGATCGAGGACGGGAAGATCGCGTCCGTCGGCGGCCGCATCACCGGGCCGGACGGCGCCGAGGAGGTCGACGCCTCGGACCTGGTCGTGGCTCCGGCCTTCATCGACCTGCACGTCCATTTCCGGGAGCCCGGCGAGGAGCACAAGGAGACGATCCGCACGGGGGCTGCGGCGGCCGCCGCCGGCGGCTTCGCCGAGGTATGGGCCATGCCGAACACCGACCCGCCGGTGGACAACCCCGCGGCCGTGGGGTTCGTCCGGGCCGAGGGGGAGCGAGCCCGCAGGAGTCGCGTGGAGCCCATCGGCGCCGCCTCGCGCGAGCAGGCCGGCGAGCAGATGACCGAGGTGGGAGAGCTGGTGAGCGCCGGCGCGGTGGGCATCTCCGACGACGGACGTCCCATCGAGAACTCCCGCCTCATGCGCCGGCTCCTGGAGTACACGCAGGCCTTCGGGATTCCCGTGATCCAGCACGCCGAGGACACCGAGCTCTCGGGCCACGGCGTCATGAACGAGGGCGTCGTCTCCACGGCCCTGGGCCTCGAGGGCATCCCGAACGCCTCGGAGGCGGCCATGGTGGCCCGGGACCTCCTCCTGGCCGAGCTCACCGGCGGGCACCTGCACGTCTGCCACGTCTCGACGCGGCAGTCGGTCGAGCTCATCCGGCGCGCCAAGGAGGAGGGCGTGCCCGTCACCGCCGAGGTCACGCCGCATCACCTGGCCCTGACCGAAGAGGCGGTCCGGGACTACCGGACCGAGGCGAAGATGCACCCGCCGCTCCGCACCGAGGAGGACCGTGCCGCGGTGCGGGAGGGCCTGGCCGAGGGCGTCCTGGACCTCATCGCCACCGACCACGCCCCGCACCACTACGAGGAGAAGGAGCGGGAGTTCGACGACGCCCCCTTCGGCATCGTCGGCCTCGAGACGGCGCTGGGCGTCGGCGTCGAGTCGCTGGTCCGGACCGGCGTCCTCACCCTCTCCGAGCTCGTGGACCGGATGGCCTGCGCGCCGGCACGGGCCATGGACCTGCCCGGCGGCACGCTCCGCCGGGGCGCCCCGGCCGACGTGGTGCTCTTCGACCCGAACGAGAGCTGGACCGTGGATCCCTCGTCTTTCGAGTCGAAGGCGGCCAACACCCCCTTCGCCGGGGACGAACTCACGGGGCGCGTGCACCGCACCATCGTGGACGGCCGCACGCGCTACCGCGCCGAACCCGACGATCGAGACGCGAACTGAAACCCGGAGCTCCATGAACGGCGACAACGTCGGACCCGATGTCGATCCCATCCCGCGGGAGATCTCCGACCTCCTGGAGAGGCGCGGCACGTACCTGGAGTGGCTCGAGCGCCTGCACGACCTCGAGGACGAGGTGGAGCCCGAGGTCTACGGGCCCGTGGCCGACGACTATCGGGAGCGCCTCGACGAGGTGGAGTCGGAGCTGTCGGAGTACCAGTCCGAGCTGGAGGAGGCACTGGAGGAGCGCCTCAACGAGCGGGACGCCCTGGCGGAGGAGCTGGACGAGAAGCGACGCTCCCGCGAGGAGGCGCGACTCCGGCACCGGGTCGGGGAGTACGACGACGAGAAGTGGGAGGCCGAGCGCGACGAGCTCGAGGACCGCATCGACACGCTCGAGGGGCGGCTCGAGCACGAGGAGGCCGCCGTGGAGGAGCTGCGCGAGGTGGTGTCCGCGGTGGCGGAGGCCGCCGGAGGCACCGTCGACGTGGACGTCTCCGACGAGGACGCGGAGCCCGACGAGACAGCCTCCTCCGGGGACGAGACGGAGGGGGGCGACGACGAAACCGCCGCCGGGACCGCCGGAGGCCAGGAGTGGCCGGAGCCCGACGCCGGCGACGAGGAGGGCGAAGACGACGAGGACTGGTCGGAACCGGAGAGCGAGGAGGCCGACCGGGCCGACGACGAGGGGCCGTACGACCTGGAGGTCGAGGAGCCCGAGGATTCCTCCGGGTCAGACTTCGGCTGGGAGGACGCCGGGGAGGCCGAAGAGGAGGAGGCCGAAGGGGTCGATCAGGTGTCCGGCGGCGAGGAAGAGGAGCCCGAAGCGGTCGAGGAGCTGGATGCCCCGGCGGACGAGGGCGGCAGCGAGGAAGGGGAGGAGGCCGGGGAGGGCGAGGAGAGCTACCGGGACGAGCTCGAGTTCCTCGAGTCGCTCTCGCTGGACGACGAGGAGCAGTTCGATGCGGTCTCCTCCATGCTGGACGACGAGGAGGAGGGAGGTGCGGGGGAGGAAGAGCCGGAGGACGACCGGGACGAGGACCGCCCCTGAGCCGTCCCCCGGCGGGTCCGAGCGGAGGCTCGCCGGCCTCCTACGACTCCTCGCGGAGCTTCTCCACTTCCTTCGCCAGCTGCGACTTCTTCCGGGCGGCCTTGTTCGGGTGCATCACGTTCTTGCCCGCTGCCCGGTCCAGGGCTGCGTACAGTTCGTCCAGGAGCTCCTCGGCCTCCTCCAGGGAGTCCGTGGAGCGGAGCTTCCGGGTCATGGTCCGGATGCTGGAGCGGACGGACTTGTTCCGCTTCTCGCGCTTCTCGGACTGTCTGAGACGCTTCTTGGCGCTCGGTGTCGTGGGCACGTCTGACGCTCCTCTTCTCGTCGTGTCGGTGGTGTCGAACGATCGCCGGGGCCCCGTTTCCTGCGGCCCCGGTGAGACGTTTCCGGCGGATCGGTACTTGGTCACATTGGTTCGAGGGCCCGAACCGCCCGTAAGGCTAGGCGGAGAGCCGCTCGCCCTCAACATGACGATGCAACCGTCGGACCGCCGGCCCGCGGCGGCCGACTTCACCCCGGCTCCCGGAGGCCATGAACGGTCTCGATCAGCTGATCCTGCTGCTCCCGATCTTCCTCTTCTCGGTCGTGGCGCACGAGTACGCCCACGCCCGGGTGGCGGTGTGGCAGGGGGACCCGACGCCGGCGGCCCTGGGACGGGTGACGCTGAACCCGTTGCCGCACCTGGATCTGGTGGGAAGCCTGATCGTACCGGCCGCGCTGTGGCTCATGCCGGGGAGCTTCCTCTTCGGGTGGGCGAAGCCCGTGCCCGTCAACGCCGAGAACTTCGACGAGCACACCCGGGGGGACATCCTGGTCTCCCTGGCCGGCGTCACGGCCAACTTCCTGCTGGCCGGCGTGCTGGTGCTGGCAGCCGTCGGCCTGGCCCGATCCGGAGCGGCGCTGCCCATGACCGCGGGAACCCTGGACACGGTGCAGTCCGCGGTCCGGATGGGGATCTTCTTCAATCTGCTGCTGGGCGTCTTCAACCTGCTCCCCGTCCCTCCGCTGGACGGGTCGCACGTGCTGGTCCACCTGCTCCCCGACGAGCTCGCCGCCCGGTACCGGGAGCTGGGCAAGTACGGGCTGCTGCTGCTCCTGGCCCTCTTCTTCCTCCCGGGCACGATGGAAGCCGTTCTCTCGCCGGTGTGGGCCCTGATGGAGGGGGCCGACGCCGTGATCGCCCTCCTGTCGTGAGCGCTCCTCCGGGCGGCGGCGACCCCACGGGCGGTGAGCCGTGACCGCCGCCGAGGCGCGTCGTGGAGGCGCGGGAGCGGTCGCCGTGGCGGAGGACGGGGACGACGGCCCCGAGCCGTTCGTGGTCGAGCTGGAGCGCTTCCACGGCCCCCTGGACCTGCTCCTGCACCTGATCCGGTCCCAGGACATCGACATCTTCGACATCCCCATCGCGCGGATCACGGAGCAGTTCCAGGCCGCCCTGTCCGCCGGTCTCGACCGCCTGGAGCTGGACCGGGCGGGCGAGTTCCTCGAGATGGCGTCGACGCTGGTCCGGATCAAGGCGCAGCTCCTGATCCCGCGCAACGAGTCGCCGGACTGGGAGGAGGACCCGCGGGCCGACCTCGTCCGCAGGCTCCTGGAGTACGAACACTTCCAGGAGGTAGCACAGGTGCTCATGAGCGCCGAGGCGGACCGGTCGCGGCACTTCGCCAAGGGATACGTGCCGCGGATTCCGGACACGGCGCCGCCGGTGGAGGACCTCGAGCTCACGCTCGACGAGCTCATGGAGGCGGCGCGGGGCGTGCCGGAGCCCGCCGAGGAGGCGGTGCACCGGGCTCCCACGCGCCGCGTGCGGGTGAGCGAGAAGATCTCCCTGGCCCGGCGCCTCCTGGAGGAGAGCGAGCGGGTGCCGTTCGAGCGGCTGTACGAGCCCTGGAAGGACCGGTATCACGGGGTGGCCGGGCTGCTGGGCTGCCTGGAGATGGCCAGGAGGCAGGCCGTTCGGGTTCGTCAGGCGGAAGCCTTCGCGCAGGTCTGGCTCTACCGGGGCGAGCGATTCTGGGAGACCGAGGAGGAGGCCGGCGAGGAGGAGGCCGGGGCCCTGGACGGTGCCCGGCTGGCCCACGACCTGGCAGCATCGGAGGAGGGGAGCGAGGGATGAGGCCCGAGCAGGTTGTCGAAGCCACGCTGTTCGCCAGCGAGGGATCGCTCACGCCGACCGATATCGCACGGGCGGACGAGGACCTGACGCCCTCCCGCGTGGAGGAGGCGGTGCAGACGCTTCGGGGCCTCTACGAGGACCAGGAGCGCTCGTTCCAGATCTACCAGCTCGGGGACGGCTACCAGATCCTCACCCGCCCGGAGTACGCGCCGTACCTGGAGCGATTCGACTCGGTGCCGAAGGCCCCGGGTCTCTCCTCCGCGGCGGTGGAGACCCTGGCCATCGTGGCCTACCGGCAGCCCATCAGCCGGGTCGAGGTGGAGGAGATTCGCGGGGTGAGCAGCAGCTCGGTGCTGAACACGCTGCGCGACTGGGAGCTGATCGAGGTGGTGGGCAGGGGAGAGGGCCTGGGACGGCCGCTCCTCTACGGCACCACCGAGCGGTTCCTGGATCACTTCGGGTTCCAGTCGCTCGACGACCTGCCCACCCCGGAGGACCTGCCCGTGACCCTCAGGGAGGAGGAGTCGGAGACCGGCGAAGAGGAGGAGTCCGAGCCGGCCGGTGCCGCCGGGACCGGCGGGGACGAGGCCCGTGGCTGAGACCGTCCGCCTCCAGAAGTACCTCCGCCGGGCCGGCGTCGCCTCCCGGCGGGCGAGCGAGGACCTGATCCGCGAGGGGCGGGTGACCGTGGACGGGCGGACCGTCACGGAGCTCGGTACCCGGGTCCCCGCGGACGCGGAGGCGGTGACGGTGGCGGTGGACGGCGAGGTCGTGGAGCCGCAACCCGCGCGGTGGGTGGCGCTCCACAAGCCGCCGCGGGTGATCACCAGCCGGGAGGACCCGCAGGGCCGGTCTACGATCTACGACCTGCTGCCCGAGGGGCCCCTTCGCGACCTGTTTCACGTCGGCCGCCTGGACTACATGAGCGAGGGGCTGCTTCTGCTCACCAACGAGGGCGACCTGGCTCACCGTCTCCTGCACCCGAGCCGCGAGGTGGAGAAGCGATACGAGGTCGGCCTGGCCCCGCCCGTGCCCGAGCAGGTCGAGCGGAGAGTCCTCGACGGTGTCGAGCTGGAGGACGGGCGGGCGGCGGCCGACGCGGCGGCCCGCCTCCCGGCGGAGGAGGGCGCGGTGCTGCTCCTCACGCTCCACGAGGGACGCAATCGCGAGATCCGGCGCATGATGGACGAGCTGGGGGCCGGAATCCGGTATCTGCGGCGGCTCTCCTTCGGGCCCGTGGAGCTCGGCGACCTGGAGCCGGGCGCGTGGCGTGAGCTCACCCACGAGGAGGTGGGGGCCCTGCGAAGCGCGGTGTCCGACGACGAGTCGGCTGCGAAGGCGAATCCTGCACGAAGCGAAAGGCACTGATCGAGCGTGGATATCGAGGGCAGGAACGTGCTGATCCTGGGCGGAACCGGTCTCGTGGGCATGGCCGTGGCCCGCAACCTCCTGGAGCACCGCCCGGCGCGCCTCGGCATCGCCGGCCTGCAGGAGGAAGACGCCCGTGAGGCGGTGCGGACGCTGTCCTCGGAGCCCGGCGGCGACGAGGTGGAGATCGTCCCGGAGTGGGGCGACATCTTCCTCCCGGAGTCCAAGAAGGAGGCCTCCCGCCGGGAGCTGCTGAACAACGAGGAGAGCCGGGCCGAGCTCCTGGACGAGCTGTTCGGAAGCCTCGACTCGGCGGCCTACGACCGCTCGGCCCTCATTCAGCTGCTGGAGCGTCAGCGCCCGGACATCCTCATCGACGGCGTCAATACCGCCACGGCCATCGCCTACCAGAACGTCTTCGCATCGGCGGAGCGCGTCCGCCGGAAGGCCAGGGAGGAGGGTGGGGCCAGTGCCGCCGAAGTGGAGGCCCACCTCTCCACGCTCCATCTCCCGCAGCTCATCCGACATGTCCAGTACATGCTCGAGGGCATGCGTCGGGCCGACACCTCGGTCTACCTGAAGATCGGCACGTCCGGGACCGGCGGCATGGGCCTGAACGTGCCCTTCACCCACTCCGAGGAGCGGCCGTCCCGCGAGCTCCTGGCCAAGTCCAGCGTGGCCGGGGCCCACACGCTGCTCCTCTACCTGATGGCGAGAACCCCCGAGGCGCCCGTGGTGAAAGAGGTGAAGCCCACCGCGGCCATCGCCTGGAAGGAGATCGAGTACGGTCCCGTCCACCGCGGCGGGGATCCCATCGCCCGGTACGACGCGTCCTCCCCCATGCCCGTGGAGGAGGCGCTGAACGACCCCTCGGAGGAGGCCTGGGAGGAGACCGGCGAGGTCATCGAGTCGGTCTACCTGGACGCGGGCGAGAACGGCCTCTTCAGCCTCGGAGAGTTCGAGGCCATCAGCTCGCTGGGGCTGATGGAGCTGGTGACCCCGGAGGAGATCGCCGACGTCATCGAGTCCGAGATCCTGGGCCGGCCGACCGGGAGGGACATCATCGCCGCCCTGGACGCCAGCAGCATGGGACCCAGCTATCGGGCCGGGGTGATGCGCGAGTCGGCCCTCCGCCAGATGGAGAGCCTGGAGGAGGAGCACGACGTGCGGTCGGTGGCCTTCGAGATGCTGGGGCCGCCGCGGCTGAGCAAGCTCCTCTTCGAGGCCGAGATCCTTCGTCGCGCCTGCACCGACGTGAGGGAGGCGATGAACCTGGACGAGACCGAGGTGGCGCGCCGGGCCCGGGAGATCGTCGGCGAGGACGACCGTCTCCGCTCCGACGTCCTCTCCATCGGACTCCCGATCCTCCTGCCCGGCGGCGACCGCATGCTCCGGGGCCCCGACGTGAAAGTGGCGCCGGAGGACGACGGCGACCCCCGGGACACGCGCTGGTCGGAGCAGGGGTGGGTCGACCTGCGGCCGCAGTGCTGGGTGCGCTGGCGGCGCCGATGTCGGCAGTTCGTGCACCGTGAGGTGGATCCGCCCGGGCCGGAGATGGGGTCCCGGGAGGACCTGGATGTCCGTGCCCGGTCCGGGGAGATCCGTCCCGGGGCGCTGGCGGCCTTCGTCTTCCGGACGGAGGACGGAGGGGCCCGGATCAAGCGCTGAGGAGTCTCAGCGCCCCTCCTCCTCGTCCCCGCGGATGAGGGGGACGAAGCGCGCCGCCTCGAACTCCTCTTCCTCCCAGCGGTCCCCCTGCCTGCGGTAGCGACGGATCCACTGCGTCGAGCGCCCGCCCACGGGGGCCACGGCCACGCCGCCGTCGGCCAGCTGCTCGCGCAGGGGGTCGGGCAGCTCCGCGGCGCCGGCTGTGACGACGATCCGGTCGAAGGGCGCCTCCTCGGGCCAGCCGAGGCTGCCGTCGCCGACGCGCAGGTGCACCCGGTCGGCGTAGCCCGCCTGGAGCAGCGCCTCCCGGGCCCGCTCGCTCAGGGGGGCGATGCGCTCCACGGAGAAGACCTCGATGCCGCAGGCGGCCAGGACCGCGGCCTGGTATCCGGATCCGGTGCCCACCTCCAGCGCCGTCAGGCCCTCGTCCGGCTCCAGGAGCTCGGTCATGCGGGCGACGATGTAGGGCTGGGAGATGGTCTGGTCGTGGCCGATGGGCAGGGCGCTGTCCTGGTAGGCCCGGGAGCGGTCGCCCGCGCGGACGAAGAGGTGGCGGGGCACCTCCTCCATGGCGCTCAGCACCCGCTCGTCGTCCACCCCCCGCCGCCGGATCTGACGCTCGACCATCCTCCGTCTCCGCGCGGCGTCGTCGGCGCCGCCGCCTCGCTGTCCCCCTGTGGAGAAGAAGCCGTCGAGGAAGCTCATGGAGTCTCGGGTGCTGGACGGGGTGAGCGCCTGCTTGCCGGGAACCGCCGACCGACCCGACGGGTTGGCCGGGCCCGGGAGCAATCATAGCTTGCGGCCGGTCGACGCGAGAGCCCGCTCCGGGATCCGCCCCGGACAGCGACGAGGAGGTGAGACATGAGGCTGACGGAGTACTCCCACGGCGCCGGTTGAGCGTGCAAACTGGGTCCGGAGGACCTGGAGCACGTACTGGACGCACTGCCGCGCCTCCCGGACGAGAGGCTGCTCATCGGGCTGGACGAGCCCGACGACGCCGCCGTGTACCGTCTCGACGACGGGCAGGCCGTGGCCGCCACGCTGGACTTCTTCACGCCGCTGGTGGACGACCCGGAACAGTTCGGCGCCGTGGCGGCGGCGAACTCGCTGAGCGACCTGTACGCCATGAACGTGACGCCGGCCTTCGCGCTGGCGGTCCTGGCCATCCCGGCGGGGGAGTTCCCCGACGAGGTGGTGGAAGCCATCTACCGCGGGGCCAGCGACGTCTGCCGCGAGGCGGGCATCGTCATCGCCGGCGGACACTCGGTGGACGACCGGGAGCCCAAGTTCGGGCTGGTGGCCATCGGCCTCGGCGACCCGGACCGCCTGTACCGGAAGCGCGGCGGGAAGCCGGGCGACGCGCTGGTCCTGGGGAAGGGGCTGGGGACCGGCGTCATCACGACGGCCATCAAGGCGCAGGAGGCCCGGGCGGAGGAGATCCGGGCCGCCGTGGACTCCATGCGTCAGCTCAACCGCGAGGCGACGGCGGCCCTGGCGGACGTCGAGGTCCACGCCGCCACCGACGTCACGGGCTTCGGCCTCCTGGGCCACCTGTGGGAGCTGTGCCGCGCCGGCAGCGTCGGCGCCCGCGTCTCCGCGAACGCGCCGCGGCTGATCCCCGGCGCCGACCGGCTGGCGGCGGCGGGACACGTTCCGGGCGGTACGCGCCGGAACCGGGAGGCGGTGGAGCAGCACCTGGACTGGGGTCCGGAGGTATCCGAGAATCGGAGGGTCCTGCTCTGCGACGCCCAGACCTCCGGCGGCCTGCTGGCGGCCGTGCCGCCGGGTGAGGCCGACGAGGTGGTGCGGCGGTGGAGCGCCGGAGGCTACGCCGCCGCCCGCGTGGGCCGCCTGGTGGAGCGCGGGGACGGCCCGGCGATCCGGGTGGAGGCCGGGCAGCAGTAGCGGGAGCGAAACGGGAGGGAGAGTGGGCCCGCCAGGACTCGAACCTGGGACCGGCCGATTATGAGTCGGCTGCTCTGACCAGCTGAGCTACGGGCCCGCGGCGGCGTCCGACCGCCGTCGCCGCTCTGTTGTACACTGACGGCATGGAGCGTGCCCTGAAAGGTCACCCGTCCCTTTCGTGGCCCGATGGCGCGGCATACCTTCGGGCGCTTCCGATCGCCGCCCCGGAGCCGCGGGGACGGCCCGACGCACGGCACAGCCCGGGCGCATTCGTACGCACCACGAGTCGAGGACGAGCGCGCATACATGTTCAGCAGCATCAAGGGACGCATCGCAGTCATCGTGGGCCTCGTGCTCCTCTGCGGGTGGACGCTCATGCCGCAGGAGGGGCCGGAGGGGAACACGATCTCTCCCCTGAACCTGGGCCTCGACCTCCAGGGGGGCATGCACCTGGCCGTCGAGCTGGCCAGCGACACCACCCTGACCGACCAGGCCCGCTCCGACGCCCTGGACCGGGTGCTGACCACGATCCGGAACCGCGTCAACGAATTCGGGGTCCGGGAGCCGATCATCCAGAAGGTCGGCAACGAGCGGATCATCGTGGAGCTGGCGGGCATCGACAACCCGGAGCGTGCCAAGGACATCGTCTCCCAGACGGCCTTCCTCTCCTTCAACGTCGTGCGCACGGACGGCGCCGTCATGGACCGGCTGGAGCGCATCGACCAGGCCATCGTGGACGAGCTGGGCGCCGAGAACCTGCGGGCCGCGGGCGGCGCCGGCGGCGACCTGAGCGCGCTCTTCGGCCAGGGGGAGGCCGGGGCGCCCGACACCGTGGCCCCGGACACCACCGGCGCCGACACGGCGGCCGCCGGAGCGCAGCAGGGTGGCCAGGGCGAAGGCGGTCTGCCGCCGGCCCTGGCCGGGGAGGACACCGGCCAGGCCGCCGGGCAGGACACCTCCCCGTCCCCCGAGACGCAGGGCCTACCGGGCATGCAGCAGGAGGGCGGTCAGGGCGGCGCTGCCCAGGGCGAGCTCCGCCCCCTCTCCGAGCTGCTGCTGCAGTCCGGGCAGAACGGGGTCTTCCTCGTGGCGGAGCAGGACGTACCCACGGTGCGGAAGTTCCTGGCCATGGACGCGGTGCAGGGGATGCTCCCGAACGGGATCCAGCTCAACTGGGGCGCGAACACGGTGAGCCAGGGCGGCAACGTCTACCGTCAGCTGTACGTGCTGGCCGACGAGCCCCTGATCACCGGAGAGTACCTGGCCGACGCCGGGCCCGCCCAGCGTGACCCCACCTACAACCAGCCGATCGTGCCCTTCGAGATGACGCGGCAGGGGGCGCGGATCTTCGAGCGCCAGACCAGCCGCAACGTGGGCGAGCAGATGGCCATCGTGCTGGACGGACGGGTGCAGAGCGCCCCGGTGATACGACAGACCCTGAGCCGGCGGGCGCAGATCGAGCTCGGCGCCACCGGCAGCCTGCAGGAGGCCCAGGACCTGGCCCTCGTGCTCCGGGCCGGCGCCCTCCCGGTGCCCATCCAGATCGTGGAGGAGCGCACCGTGGGACCGTCGCTGGGCCAGGACTCCATCGAGCAGGGCCGGATGGCCTTCATCATCGGCATCGTGCTCGTCATCCTGGGCATGATCGCCTACTACCGGATGGCGGGCGCCATGGCGGTGGGTGCGCTCTGCGTCTACGTGATCCTCGTGCTCGGCGGACTGGCGGGGCTCGAGGCGACGCTCACGCTTCCGGGCATCGCGGGCATCATCCTGTCCGTGGGTATGGCGGTGGACGCCAACGTCCTGATCTTCGAGCGCATACGGGAGGAGCAGGCGGCGGGGAAGACGCCACGAACGGCCGTGGAGGAGGGGTTCGCGCACGCCCTCTCGGCCATCGTGGACGCCAACCTCACGACGCTCATCACGGCCATCATCCTCTACCAGGTGGGCACGGGACCGGTGCAGGGCTTCGCGGTGACCCTGGCCATCGGGATCATCGCCTCCTTCGTCACCGCCCTGTACGTCACCAGGACCTTCTTCATGATCTACCTGGATCGGCACTCCCCGACCGATCCGGTCAGCATCTAAAGCAGGCGCGACATGTGGTTCTTCCGTAACGCAGACTTCGACTTCCTCGGCAGCCGACAGCGGGCCTACGTCGTCTCGGCCCTCCTGCTGGCCATCGGGATCGGCTCCCTCGTCATGCGGGGCGGCCTGAGCTACGGCGTGGACTTCACGGGCGGGACCCTCATGCAGGTCCAGTTCGAGGAGCAGCTCACCGTGGGTGAGCTCCGCGACGTGATGAACGGCGCAGGCTTCGGCGGCGCCCAGCTCCAGGGCTTCGGGAGCGTGAACGAGTTCCTGATCCGGGTGCAGAACCGGGGCGGCGAGTCCGGGCAGCAGGTGCAGGACGCCGTCGAGTCCGCCCTGAGCGACGGCTACGGAGAAGACGGCTACACCGTGCTCCGCCGGGAGTCGGTGAGCGCCCAGGTGGGCGAGGAGCTGCAGCAGAAGGCGGCCATCGCCATCGGGCTCTCCTTCCTGCTGACCCTGGTGTATCTGGCCTTCCGGTTCGAGTGGCGGTTCGGCGTGGCGGCGATCATCGCCACCGTGCACGACATCATCCTCACGTTCGGCTTCATATCGGTGCTGAACGTGGAGATCACCCTTGCCACGGTGGCGGCGATCCTGACCATCGTCGGGTACTCGCTGAACGACACCATCGTGGTGTTCGACCGCGTGCGGGAGAACCTGAAGGGCACGCGGAGCGAGGAGTACATGAACGTGGTGAATCGGAGCATCAACGAGACGCTCCCCCGGACGGTGATGACCAGCGCCACGACCCTGGTCACCCTGCTGGCCCTGGCCACGGTGGGCGGAGCGGTGATCCGCCCCTTCGCCATGGTCCTCATCCTCGGGGTCATGATCGGGACCTACTCCTCGGTGTTCGTGGCCTCCCCCGCGCTGCTCGAGATCCACCAGTACCGGAAGAGGAAGGCGCAGGCGGAGGCGGCGCATGTCTCCTGACGGCCGGGACGAGGGTCCCGCCGGGGAGACGCCGCGCTACTTCGATTCACACTGCCACCTGACCGACGACCGCCTGGGCGAGGACCGGTCGGACGTGATCGGCCGGGCCCGCGAGCGGGGCGTGGGCGAGATGGTCACGGTGGGGACGAACCCCGACGACGGGATCGCCGCCGCCGAGCTCGCCGCCGCCACGGACGGCGTATGGGCCACGGCCGGCCTCCACCCGCACGAGGCCGAGGCGTGGGCCCCCGGGGTCGGCCACCGAATCGAGGACCTCCTGGCGCGGCCCGAGGTCGTGGCCGTGGGCGAGACGGGCTACGACCTGTACTACGAGAACAGTCCCCGCGAGGAGCAGGGCGCCTCCTTCCGGGCGCACATGGAGATGGCCGCCGAGAGCGGCCTCCCGCTCATCGTCCACACACGGGAAGCCGACAGGGAGACCCGCGAGATGCTGGAGGCGTACCGCGGCTCCGTGCGGGGTGTGCTCCACTGCTACACCGGCGGCATGGAGCTGCTGGAGAGCGCCGTGGACGCCGGGTGGTGGATCTCCTTCTCCGGCATCCTCACCTTCGACGGCTTCGACGGCGCCGAGCGTGTCCGGGCGGTGCCCGACCACCGGCTCCTGGTGGAGACCGACAGCCCGTATCTGGCACCGGTGCCCGAGCGGGGCAAGCGAAACGAGCCGGCGTTCGTGCGGCACACCACGGCGGCGCTGGCGGAGATCCGCGGCGAGGAGCCGGCGGAGACCGCGGCCCTCACCCGACGAAACGGGCGCCGTTTCTACGGCCTGGAGCAGTGAGCGCCCCCCGGACCTGACCCGATGACCCGGATCCAGATCCTCCCCGATCACGTCGCGAACCAGATCGCCGCCGGCGAGGTGGTGGAGCGCCCGGCCTCGGTGGTGAAGGAGCTCGTCGAGAACGCCATCGACGCCGGCGCCGAGCGGGTGGAGATCGAGCTCCGGAACGGCGGGAAGACCAGCATCCGGGTCTCCGACGACGGCTCCGGCATGGAGCGCGAGGACGCCCTCCTGGCGCTGGACCGCCACGCCACCAGCAAGATCGAGGAGGCCGACGACCTGCAGGCCGTCTCCTCCTTCGGATTCCGGGGCGAGGCGCTGCCCTCCATCGCGGCGGTGAGCCGCTTCGAGCTGGAGACGGCCACCGGGGAGTCGGAGGTGGGCACCCGCATCCGTGCCCGCGGCGGGAAGATCCTGTCGGTGGACGACGTGGTCCGCCGTCCGGGGACCACCGTCACCGTGCGCTCCCTCTTCCACAACCAGCCGGCCCGGGCCAAGTACCTGCGGGCGGCGTCGGCGGAGACCCGATCGTGCAGCGAGACGGTCACGCTGCTGGCCCTCTCCTCGCTCCGGGTGGGTTTCCGACTGGAGTCCAACGGCCGGGAGCTCCTTGAGCTTTCGCCGGCCGACACCCTGAAGGAGCGGGTGGCCGGGATCTGGGGCAGGGAGGAGGCCCGTGACCTGCTGAGCGTCGACCACACGGCGGGCCCGATTCGCGTCGGCGGGCTGGTGGAGAAGCCGGACGCGGCCCGCTCCGGCGGTCGCCGCCGCTACCTCTTCGTCAACGGCCGCCCCTTCAGCGACCGGGGCCTGGTGAAGGCCGTGGACGAGGCGTATCGGACCACCGTGGCGCCGGACGTGCGCCCCACCTTCTTCCTCTACTTCAGCCTGCCGCCCTCCGCCGTGGACGTGAACGTCCACCCCCGGAAGGCCGAGGTGCGCTTCGGGGACCGGAGCCGCGTGGAGGAAGGGGCCCGGGAGGCCGTGCGCCGGCGGCTGGCCGACCTGGAGAGCGCCCCGACCATGGGCCCGGCGGCAGGGGAGACCCCGGAGAGCGACGGGGACGGGGAGCCGGGCGAGGGCGAGGTCGCCCCGGCGGGGGAGGCCGACGGAACGAGAGCGCCGCTTCCCGGACCGCAGGCCAGCGAGGGGGGCGGCGTGACGGCCGGCGAGGGGAGCGCCCCGGCCCCGTCCGGCGCCGGGGAGCCGACCCGTGCCGGAGAGTCCGGTGGCGACGGCGAGTCGCAGCTGGCGCTCTTCATGCGCCAGGCGCAGACGGAGGCCGGGGAGGGCGAGGACAGCCGCGAGGTGACCGCCACGGCCGAGGCGGCGGCCACCCCCGACCTCTACCAGGTCCACAGGAGCTACATCCTGGCCCAGACCCGCGAGGGGCTCCTCATCATCGATCAGCACGCGGCCCACGAGCGGATCCTCTTCGAAGAGGTGATGCGTCACTTCGAAGGGGAGACCGGCGAGGCCTCCCAGCGGCTCCTCTTTCCCCTGACGCTCCGCCTCTCGCCGGCGGAGTACCAGGCCGTCGAGGAGCTGTCGGGGCTGCTGGAGCAGGTGGGCTTCGAGGTCGAGCCCTTCGGCGACCGTACGGTCATCGTGCACGCGAGCCCGCAGCCCCACCCGTACTTCGACGCCGAGGGCTGCTTCCGGGACATGATTCGCGAGCTGACGGAGGGCTCGGAGCTGGTGAACTCGGCCCGGAACCAGCACGAGAAGATCGCCAAGAGCATGGCCTGCCAGGGGGCCATCAAGGCCGGCCAGCCGCTCTCCCAGGAGGAGATGGCGGAGCTGTTCGACCGGCTCTTCGCCACGGAGCTCCCGGGGCACGACGTGCACGGGCGGCCCACGGTCGTCCGCCTCACCCTGGAGGAGCTGGAGAGGCGGTTCGGCCGCTCGTGAGCGACGAGCGGGAGCCCCCGCGGGCCCTGGCCGTCGTCGGCCCCACGGCCACCGGGAAGACGTCCCTGGCGGCCGAGGTGGCCCGGCGGCTGGACGGAGAGATCATTTCCGTGGACAGCCGTCAGGCGTATCGCGGCATGGAGGTCGGTACCGCCGCGCCCCCGGCGGAGCTGCGGCAGGAGATCCCCCACCACGGCGTCGCCTTTCTCTCTCCCGGTCAGCGATACGGCGCCGGACGCTTCGCCCGCCGCGCCCGTGAATGGATCAGGGAGATCCGGGGGCGCGGACGGGTGCCGATCCTCGCCGGGGGGACCGGATTCTTCCTCAAGGCGCTCACCGACCCCGTCTTCGAGGAGCCGGAGATGGACGACGAGCGGCGGGGGGAGCTCCGGGCCTGGATGGACGAGAGGCCGGACGATCTGCTCCTCCGCTGGGCCCGCCGCCTCGACCCGGCGCTGGCGGAGCGGATGGACCCGCTGGACCCGCAGCGCGCCAGCCGGACCCTGGAGCTCGCCCTCCTGTCGGGCCGTCCCCTGAGCTGGTGGCACGACCACGGGGAGCCGGAGGCGCCACCCCTGGGGGCCCGGATCTACGTGCTGGAGCTGGCCACCGGGCCGCACCGGGAGCGCATCGAGCGCCGCACCCGCCAGCTGCTGGCGAAAGGCTGGACCGAGGAGGTGCGCGCGCTCCGGCAGGCGGGCCACGGACCGGACTCTCCGGCCCTGGACGCCCTGGGATACCGGGACGTGGCCCGCCTGCTGGACGGCGAGATCGACCGGGAGGAGGCGGTGGAGCGCATCGCACGCGACACGTGGCAGTACGCCCGCAGTCAGCGCACCTGGTTCCGGCACCAGGTGCCGGAGGACCACACCGTTCGGCTGGACGCCGCCGAGCCGGTGGAGCAACTTGCAGATCGCATCGTCAACGACTGGGAGCGGCACGCCGGGGGAGCGTCTCCCGGAGCCGGCCGCCGGGAACCCGAGGCGTCGGAGGAGGGAGGAGCGGCAGCGGGATGAAGATCGGCATCACCTGCTACCCCACCTACGGCGGCTCCGGGGCCGTGGCCACGGAGCTGGGCCTGGAGCTGGCCGAGCGGGGCCACGAGGTCCACTTCATCTCGTACGCGCAGCCGTTCCGCCTGCCGGGCTTCCGGGAGGGCGTGTACTTCCACGAGGTGGAGGTCAACCGGTACCCCCTCTTCGAGTTCCCGCCGTACTCCCTGGCGCTGGCCGTCACCATGCATTCGGTGGCCCGGGAGCGGAGCCTGGACCTGCTCCACGTCCACTACGCCATCCCCCACGCCACCAGCGCGTGGGTCGCCCGGGAGATGCTCCGGGACGAGGGGAAGGACGTGAAGATCATCACCACCCTCCACGGGACCGACATCACGCTCGTGGGGCAGGACCCGAGCTTCCGGACCATCACCGAGTTCTCGATCTCCCACTCGGACGCCCTGACGGCGGTCTCCGAGTACCTGAAGGAGGAGACCGAGGAGGCCTTCGACTGTCCGGGGAGCGAGATCGAGGTCATCCCGAACTTCATCGACCCCGACACCTACCACCGGGACGAGGAGGGCTGCCACCGGGAGTCGCTGGCCCCGGAGGGCGAGAAGCTCCTCTTCCACATCTCCAACTTCCGACCGGTCAAGAGGATGGCGGACGTGGTCCGCGTCTTCGCCGGGGTCCGGAGCGAGCTGGCCTCCCGCCTGATCCTCATCGGCGACGGGCCGGAGCGGGAGATCGCGCGGCGCACGGCCGAGGAGCTGGGCGTGGACGACGACGTGGTCTTCCTGGGGAAGCTGGAATCCGTGTCGGAGCTGCTCTCCTGCGCCGACCTCTTCCTCCTCCCCAGCGAGGAGGAGTCCTTCGGGCTCGTGGCCCTGGAGGCCCACGCCTGCGGCGTGCCCGTGGTCGGGACCTCCGGGAGCGGGCTCTCCGAGGTGGTGGAGGACGGCGTCACCGGGAGCCTGCACCCGGTGGGCGACGTGCGGGCCATGTCCCGGAGCGCCCTCGAGTACCTGACCGACGACGAGCTGTGGGAACGCACCTCGAGCGCGGCCCGGAACCGGGCCGTGGACGAGTTCTCCGCCGGCCGGGTGGTTCCCATGTACGAGAGTTTCTACCGGCGTGTCGTCGGAGCCGACGGGGACGACGCGCGAGGATGAGCTGGTGGGAGGCGGCGATCCTCGGCGTGGTGCAGGGCGTGACGGAGTTCCTGCCGGTTTCCAGCAGCGCGCACCTCGTGCTGGGGCAGGCTCTCCTGGGCGTCCGGTCGCCGGGCGTCGTCTACGAGGCGGCCGTCCACCTGGCCACGCTGGTGGCGGTGCTGTGGGTGTACCGGCGGCGGGTGGTCGAGCTCACCGTCGGGATCGCCCGGGGCGACTCGGAGGCGTGGGGGTACGTCGGCCTGCTCGCGCTGGCGTCGGTCCCGGCCGGCGTCGTGGGCCTGTGGCTCCGGGAGCCCATCGAGGCCACCTTCGAGCGGCCCGTCGTGGCGGCCGGTCTCCTGCTGGTCACGGGCCTGCTGGTGGCCTCCATCCGGCGGACCGCCGGCACCGCGAGGGAGGAGCGCCCGGGGGTGGGCGGAGCCCTCTGGATCGGGTTCGCCCAGGCCGCCGCCATCATGCCGGGCATCTCCCGCTCGGGCTCCACCGTGGCCGCAGGCGTCTGGCGCGGCGTGGAGCCGGCGCGCATGGCCGAGTTCTCCTTCCTGCTCTCGGTGCCGGCGGTGGGCGGCGCGGCGCTCCTCCAGATGGGCCCGGGTCAGATGGGACTGGTGCGGTCGCTGGCCCCGGAGCTGGCCGTAGGGTTCGCGGCAGCCGCCGTGAGCGGCGTGCTGGCGATCCACCTCTTCGTCCGAGCCCTCGAGGCCGGCAGCTTCCACCGCTTCGCCTACTACTGCTGGATCGTGGGCGGCGGCTACCTGCTGGCGGCATGGCTGTGGCCCGGGCTGCGCGGATGAGGAGGCCACCGCTGGAGGCCCGGGCGTGACCGGCGGCGAACGGGGCGCCGGAGACGCGGCGGAGGGGCTGGTCCGCGATGCGCTGGCGGAGGACGTGGGCGACGGCGACCGCACCACCTCGTGGTCCGTGCCCGAGGGGACCCGGGGCCGCGCACGGATCGTCAGCCGCCGTACCGGCGTGATCGCGGGAATCGGCCTGGTGGAGCGGGTCTTCCGGTCGCTGTCGGAGAAGGTGGAGGTGGAGGCGGCCGTGGAGGACGGCGGCGAGGTGGAGGAGGGCGGAGTGGCCTGTCGGGTGGCGGGCCCGCTGCGGCCGATCCTCACCGGCGAGCGGACGGCCCTGAACTTTCTCTCCCACCTCTCGGGCGTGGCCACCCGAACGCGCACCTTCGTCCGGGCGGTGGATCACACCCCGTGCCGGATCACCGACACCCGGAAGACCACGCCGGGCTGGAGACGCCTCGAGAAGGCCGCCACCCGGGCCGGCGGTGCCGTCAACCACCGGATGGGCCTGTACGACATGGTCCTCCTGAAGGAAAATCACATCCGGGCGGCCGGCGGCGTCCGGGCCGCGGTCGAGGCCGTCCGGGGCCGGGCCGACGACGAGGGACTGGCCGTGGAGGTGGAGGTGGAGTCGGTGGGCGAGCTGCGGGAGGCCCTCCCGGCGGGGCCGGACCGGGTGCTCCTGGACAACATGTCGCTGTCGGAGCTCCGCTCGGCGGTGCAGCTCGTTCGCGGCGTCGACGGCCCGCGTCCGGAGCTGGAGGCCTCCGGCGGGGTGGACCTGGAGTCGGCCCCGGCCGTGGCCGAGACCGGCGTGGACCTGATCTCCGTGGGGCGGCTGACGCACTCGGCGCCGGCCCTGGATCTTTCCTTGCTCCTCGAGCAGGTGGAGGAATGATGACAGACGAAGCCGAACACTGGGCGGGACTTGGAGTCGATGAGCTCCGGGAGCGCTGGAGCCGGGAGGCCGTGCACCTGTACGGCAGCGTCGACTCGACCAACGAGCGCGCCGGCGAGCTGGCGGAGTCCGACGCGCCGGCCGGCACCGTCGTCCTGGCCCGGGAGCAGACCCGGGGCCGGGGCAGGGCGGGACGGACGTGGCACTCGCCGCCCGACACGGGCGTCTACATGAGCGTGATCTTCCGCCCGGACCGGATCGACAACCCGGTGCTCCTCCAGCTGGTGGCCGGCCTGGGGATCGCCGCCGAGCTGGACGCCGACTTCGAGGGCCTGGACCCGGCGGTCAAGTGGCCGAACGACCTGATCGCCGATGACCGGAAGTTCGGCGGCGTACTGAGCGAGGCGACCTGGGAGGAGGACACGCCCCGGCACCTGATCGTGGGCACGGGCATCAACGTGGAGACCCCGGAAGAGGCGTTCCCGGAGGAGCTCCGGGGCGGGGCCACGTCCATGCAGGAGGTGCTGGGGGAGGAGGTCCCGCTGATCGACGTGGCGGACGCCGTGCTCCGGGGCCTCGAGAAGCGGCTCGTGGACCCGCCGAAGAGCCTGGACGAGCCCTCCCTCGACCTGCTGGACCGCTACGATTGGCTCCGGGACCGTCGCGTGGACGTCCAGCCCGACGACGAGGACGAGTTCCTCGACGGCGTGTGCGTGGGAGTCGCCCCCGACGGCGCGCTCCTGTTCCGCCCGGATCGTGGCGCGCTCCGTCGCCTCCACTCCGCCACCGTCCGGGTGCCGGAATGGTGACGCGCCTCGCCGTCGACGTCGGGAATACCGAGACCGTGGTCGGGCTCTTCCGCGGGCTCGAGCCCGTCGAGTGCTGGCGCCTCTCCACGGACCGGCGGCGGACGGCCGACGAGCTCCGGCTGGCGGTGGAGGGGCTCCTGGAGCGCGCGCCCGGCGAGGCCGTGGCCTCCCTCCGCAGGGCGGCGGTGGCGTC